>TARA_B110000438_G_scaffold255692_1_pt1 | contig 27369 bp, 24 predicted proteins | sample TARA_B110000438 | Tara Oceans TARA_B110000438 (sample SAMEA4398413) | marine metagenome | biome: Polar Biome; feature: [MES] marine water layer (ENVO:01000295) within the mesopelagic zone...; material: water (ENVO:00002006), including particulate matter (ENVO:01000060) such... | reverse complement strand
ACAATCGAAGCCTGTGATAAAACATCCTCCATATTATCTTTATGCCCCCAATATTCTAAAATACCCTTTTGCTCCCAATCTTGAATTTGAGATCTACTAACGCTAGATGGATTATCAGGATCAGGCTCTCCAACTAAAATAAAATTAGCTGCAATATTATTCTTTTTAAGAATTGAGGCAGCGTAAGCAAATTCTATGACTCCTTTATCTTTTAACATTCTCGAGGCCATCATTATCTGCGGAATCTTATGTGTATCGGGAGAATACTGAAATTTATTTAATGAAACACCAGATCCATCAATAATTGAAAAAGTGCTATCAGGAAGTTTAGTAGTGCGTTGCATTTCATCAAGATCACTTAAATTCTGGCAGATAATTTTTAGGTTTTTATGGCTTAGAGAAAATTTATATAGAGCCCTAACAAAAAATCTCCTACAGGATGCAAAAAAACCTTGGTCAATAAAAATATACCCTAAGCCAGATATTGCAGCTATAACTCCTTGAACATTGACTAGTCTTGCCGCAATGCCTCCAAGCAAAATTGGTTTAATTGTCACTAAGTGGACTATCTTTGGTTGAACAGTTCTAAGGATTTTTATTATATCTAGAAAAGTTCTGAGATTTGAGAGTAGGTTTGTCTTTCCTCTGGATATGCCGACCTCATGTAATATAAACCCAGATTCTTCGATTATATGAGCTTTATCGGTAATCGTTGTGGCCACATGAACTTCAAAACCTCTCTCAGCTGCTGCAATGGCGACTGGTAGTCGATGAGATAGAAAGAACCAATCTACATTTACAAGAAACAGAATCTTAGCTTTTCTCATGAATGTCCTTAAACCAACTCTGAAACATTAAAACATTCCATAAAAAATGTTCCCAATTATGACTACCAGAAAGATGCTGCAACCATCTTTCTCTTATTTTTATAGGATGAAAAAAGCCTTGTTGGGCTAAAGATTTTTCATTTAGCAAGTCATCTGCCCAATCTTTCAAACTTGTTCTGAGCCATAGTCCAATAGGAATTGCAAACCCAGCTTTGGGTCTTTCAATTAATTCCTTGGGGATATTTCTATAAAGCACTTTCCTTAAAAGCCATTTTGTCTGACTCTCTCTTAATTTATATTCTTGCGGTAACTTTAGAGCAAATTCAACTACTTTATGATCTAGCATTGGAACCCTTGTTTCTAATGAAACTCCCATAGCAGCTCTGTCTACTTTAGTTAAAATATCATCTGGTAAATAGGTTAATAAATCTATAGACATCATTAATGATAAGTCATCGAGGTTTTCAAGTATTTTGAGTTTTGAGTGTAACAATTGATTGGATTCATGCCCATTAATTACTATTGAATCTGGATCTTCGCAGGCAGAGATTAATCCAATATATAGGGCTTTAAGGTCTTTGCTTGCAAGCACATTGCTTCCCTTGTAAAGCTTGTCACTAAAATTATTATATTTGGGATTCCTATTCAGAATTGAATATAATTTTTCTATTTTCTCTGGAGAAAATTTTAAAATACCAGTAGCTAAGATTCTTCTTAAGGAAGAGGGAATAACCTTTAATTTATTCCAATATTTATCAGTAATTTGATAGCGATTATAGCCACAAAATAATTCGTCTCCGCCATCTCCAGACAATGCTACTGTTACATTCTGCTTAGCAAATTTAGATATTAAATATGTTGGTATCTGAGAAGAGTCCCCAAATGGCTCATCATAAATTTCAGGTAGTTTTGGAATGACATTCAGGAGATCTTGAGAATCAATATATAGCTCTGCATGATCGGTATTCAGGTGATTGGCAACAGATTTGGCATGCTCGGCTTCGTTGAATTCCTTTTGATTAAACCCTATGGTAAATGTCTGAATTTTTCTCATTGACTGTTCTTGCATCAAAGAAACAATGATTGAGGAATCAACGCCTCCGGATAAGAAAGCTCCTATTGGGACATCTGCAATCATTTGCTGCTTAACTGAATTCCTTAGAATATTTTCTAGAGAATCTATAGCTGCAATATCATCTGCAAAAGATAATTTGTTATTCTCTTGCATTGCAACCTCTGACAATGACCAATATTCAGTGAGGACTGGATCCTGATGTTGAGATGATAGTGTTAGGAGCGTTCCTGGAAGGAGCTTAAAAATATTTTTATATATGGAGTTTGGAGCAGGGATATAGCTATGCCTAAGAAAAGAACTTACCGAGTCTCTATTAATTTCTTTTTGAAAACATGGATGCTTATGAAAAGATTTTAATTCAGATCCAAATAAAAAGATTCGATCAGCCGACTCTCCTTGCCAACCATAATATAAAGGTTTTTCGCCAATACGATCTCTTCCAAGAGTTAGTTCTTTGCTTTTATTGCACCACACAGCAAATCCAAACATGCCTGTGCATTTTTTAATGGTTTTCTGAATTCCCCATAACTCAAAGCCGCACAGCATAGTCTCGGTATCTGAGTTGCTCTGCCAATTTTGATTGGGTTTAGCGTCTTTAATTTCTGCTCTTAATTCAAGGTGATTATAGATCTCGCCATTAAAAACTATGACATATTGGCCATTGCTTGAAATCATCGGCTGATCACCATTTGAAGAAATATCCAGAATAGCTAACCTCCTGAAACCCATGACAATTCCTTCGGAACAATCCTTCCAAAATCCTTCGCTGTCTGGACCTCTATGAATAAGAGATCTGGTCATTTGTTTAATGGTGCTTTCAGAGTAGAAAGAAGGATCAATAGAACTCCCCGAAAAATAACCTGTAAATCCACACATTATCTTTTCTGTGTCCTGATAGATGAACGAGGTGTAGAAATAAAATGCGCGCCTTTATCTAAAAAACAAATTCCAATAATCATCAAGATACCCATACCAGGAACATGATGTCTTACAGCTGAGCCCCAATTAACGGTTCCAAGAGCCCACAAAATCTCTAGAGCAAAGAACATTAAAATAAGGAATATTAACGGCGTTTTATGAAATGCCTTTACTTTAAAAAAACCTCTTATTGCAAAATAAATTAAAGTGAATCTAAAGATATTTTCAATAAATAAAGCTGCATCTAAAGGCGTAGCAACTCGCCACGGAAGAGGCTCTAAAAAATATTGCAGGAGGCTCACAGGCATAAAAAGTATCAAGTCCAATAGCCCATCAATTTCTGGCTTAAAAGTATACATTGCCCGAGCTTCATTATGACCACCTTGATAAGATTGAACTGCTGCGGCAAGACCATCTGTAAAATCGAAGGGGACAATCTCAACAAATAAATTCATTCCCCCGTATCCCAATAAAGCCAATACAGGAACATAAAAGATAATTAGCTCTAATGAGAATAACTTATCTGATTTAATAGAGGTAAAGTAAAAGGTTAAAACAGCTGCTAATATTGCATAAAGAACTAATCCAAAGTGCAGCACTCCCATCCCTAAGCCTGCTAGGATTAGTAGGCCCCAAAAATGTTTCTTTCTCTTAATAATAATCATGAGTGATGCGTAAATTAATAAATTTACAAAGAGCAATTGATAAACTTCCCTTAAAGTAACACTGGTAAAAAAAATAGATGAGGGAATGATGGCATAAAATAACAATGCTAGGTCACGATATTTTTTTTCAATTCCCAGTAACTGAATGCTTTTATTTAGAACCAAGGCTGACATGAGCCATGCCAAACAAGAAAGAACACTGCCAAGAAAAATAGAGTCTATGGTCCAAGAGTAGATTGTCCCTAAAAATATCGAATAGACCCACCCAATATTATACTTAGTATCAAATATCCCTAATCGAGAGACTTCAAGAGCAATTTCATGAAATAGCACTGCATCAGAGTCTGCTCCAATGCTAGGCCCAAAAAAACCATTCCATATAGCTACTAGGAACCTTAAAAAAAATCCTATTAAAATAAATTTCATTTACTGGTGCTGATTTCCAAGATTAACAAATGTTATTATGATTTTATCCCAACTACACACCAGTGCGGTTCAGATGTATTAAAAATAATATTTTTAAAGCCAGCATCATGCATAAAGTTTCTAATCTCTACTTGCGTAAATCTTTGCTCTAATGGAGTTCCAAAACGATCCCTGGAATCAGTGCGCATAGTATAAAAAGAACAATTACGATAAAAGCTCAATGGGATACCGGAAATAGAAATGCCTACTTTCTCTAATAAAAGAGATATTTTTGCCAATGGAAAATAAACTAGTATTGCAATAAAGTCAGTAACTATGTGTTTGAGATCAGAAGGTAATCTGCAAATTACCTTTCTAAGATAATCAGAGCACTTCCATAAAAATTTGTAAAAAAAAGAGGTGTTTTCTAATGCGTAATATAAATACATCAGAAAAGGTGCTCCAGGTTTTAGCAAAGAGGCGCATTCCTTGACTGCAGCTGCAGTATCTGGAACATGATGAAGCACACCCAATGAGTATCCAAAATCTTGACTGTTAGCGGGTAAAGAGAATTCATCTACAGACTTCTTGTAAAAACTAACATTTGAAAAGTCGGCAAGTGATTGTTTTGCTATTTCAATAGCATCAGATGGGTCTATACAATGAAGATGCCCTACCTTGCTTACCATAATTTTTGCCCACCGACCTGAGCCACAACCTAAATCAAAGCCTTCTGCGTTATTAGGCAAAGAGGACCAAGGAAATATTTCAAAATATTGATCAAAAATTTTTTTTGCCTCTTCATTAGAAAGGCTGGATTGATTGAACCTACCCCACTCATCTCCAAAACTATCAACTGTTGATTTATCTATATTTTTTTTCATAAATTATTATAAATTTTAAAATAGCTATCGATGCCATCTTTTAGTGAAAAATGTGATCTAGCAGTATTATTACATCTGGTGATTATATCGTCTTGTTGCGTTAATTCTATCAACTCAAGAATTCCTTTAGTAATTGCAGCATCTGTAAACTGATTAACTGTTTTACCAACTCTGCCTTCATTAATAATCGATGCCATATCCCCAACACCTTCATTTGTTAGGCAGGGAACCCCTGAGGCTAAAAACTCTCCAAGCTTAGTTGGTGCAGCTGCTTGTTTTGAAAATAAAGGTTTTAAGAAGAAAATTGTTGCGTGCATTTTTTTAATGAGATCGGGTACCTCTGAATGATTTGCGCTGATAATCTCTACAGCGGACTGGGGAATTTTAAAATTCTCTAAAGTTGAACGAATATATTCATGCTCTCCTTTGTTTATAATTAGTATTTTTGCGTTGGGCTTTAATGATAGAAAAATAGAGAATGCCCTAACCGTTTCTTCAAATAAATACCAAGTTCCTACTGTTCCAAGATATCCTAAAATAAAATTATCTGCGGTTGATATGCTGGATTTAGGGGTGAACTTTTCTAGGTCAACACATGTCGAGATAACGGAAATCTCTAATGATTGAGCGTCGGTATATTGAAATTTTTTTATCTCGACTACTGCAGCCTGTGTCAGTGAAACGATATGATCAGCGCTCAAAATAAATTTTTTTTCAAGACTCTTTGTAACTCTGAAGAGCATGCTATCTTTTTTCCAAATATTTCCATCGACTCTTTCATCAGCCCAGAATCCTCTCATATCAAATATAAATTTAATTTTAAATATTTTTTTTAGGACAAGTGCGATTAATGAGGGGGGATAACTTCTAGCATGAATAATTTTGATGTCATATTTCCAAATTAAATAGGAGCAATGAAAAATTCCAATCAATAAGTCATAAAAAGTAGCTAGCACTGATGGAGCCTTATGATATTTATGAAAAATCCACTTTATGGAAGACTGAGATACTCTTGATTTGATTGATAGAAATAAATCAGCATTAGAAAGATCACTGGGCTTCTCATAACTAAAAAGAAAAACTTCACATTTCTTAGCAAGCTCTTCCTGATAACTTAGAACCTGAGATTGCCCCAATGGTTCTAGAATGCCATCGTATGTGATGTACAAAATTTTCATTTCAATGAGTTGCTTTCATGAAGATTAGATGTGGAACAGCTCTCCTTGCACTGAGCATATTATTTTTTTGTTATGCCGATATACTTGCCTTTATATTTCGTAATAGCAAAACTAATTCCCTTTAATTCAACAAATTCTTTGAATGCTAGATTATCTTGAATATCATCCGAAATAAAAATTCCACCTTTCTTAAGGGCACTCCATAGCAAAGGATACCCATAAGATCTTCCATGATATGATTTATCAGAGTCATAATGACAAATATCAATAGGCCCATTGATTTTAGAAATTGCTTTTTTAATGCCTCTTCGATCAGGCTGCCGTATAAGATGCCATTTTTTTCTTAAGTTATCAGGTATTACTATCCCGACAAAGTTTTCATTATTCATCTTAGGGTAAGGCATGTCGACACTGACAAGAATAGATGAATTAATCTCTTTAAGGCCTGCAAGGATTGATAGGCTAGACCATCCATAAGCAACACCAGTTTCAATGGCTGTAGTGGATTTTGAAAGAAGTGTTGCTGCATATATTAAATTAATGTCGCCGGCTCCACCCATCTCAACTTTAGAATTTTTTGCTAATATATTTGCTTCATTTATTAGTGATAGATTTAAGGATGGTGCAACATCTCCCTCAGCACTTAAACCTATTATTTGTAAAGCTTCTTGAACTGATACAGTTTGCTGCTCAGCCCACAATGTAGCTTGTTTAATACAAAATTCTGAATCCTGATTTTTGCGGAACTTTCTTAGAAATAACTCTAAAGCATGAAGATAAAAAGTAGGTCTGAAGCAAAACCATATAAATGTGTAAATTTTTTCTTTCATAGAACTAAGGTAACTTGAGCGCTCTATAATAACTCAAAATACTCAAGATATTTAAGAGAAATATTCTTAACGGAGAATTCATCTGCTCTATCCATTAAGGCATGGAAGTCATGCTCATTGGATAGACTTTCTTTTATCCCATCAAATAATGCTTTGGGGTCATCTGGCGGCACTAAAATACCCCATAAACCACCTTCAAGAATTTCCGAGGGCCCTGTAGGAGTATCTGTGCTGACTATTGGTAAGCCACAATCTAACGCTTCTATAAGAACAGTGGGCAATCCTTCCCATTTAGAAGATAAAACAAATAAATCAGCCGTGAGAAACCATGGAGCAGGATCATCGGTAAAGCCTGGCAGGATTACTCTATCAACTAAACCTAGATTTTTAATCTGATCCTCTAGCTCAGAGCGCAGAGAGCCCTCGCCTAAGATGATTAAAGTAGATGTTTGTTCTGCTGCAAGCAAAGCAAAAGCTTCAATTAAAAGCTTAAAGTTTTTTTGCGCCTTAAATGCTCCTACAGAAAGAATACATTTACCTGGATTATCACCCCAAAGTTTATTTTTTGTACTAGAAGGTATGTTGGCACTTCTACCTATACCTTGTGCTGCTGGATTATATATAACTTTAACTTTATCTGGATTTAATTGCGTCAGATTGACCATATCCCTCTTCACGCCTTCAGAAACTGCCATATTTCCATTTGCGAATGGGTACATACATCGAGTTACAGTTTTTACTACGATCTTTGGTATATTTAACTCTCTAACAGTTGAGATACTTAATTGATTGTGATCAATTGTATAAATACGGCCGATTCTACCTGCTAGAATCCATGAAGATATTGCAATTGCAGTCAGGGGCCAAAGACCAACCCAAATTATATCTGGGCGAGATTTTTTAAAGTATTTGCAAAGAGACACAAAAGCATATCTTAATTTAGTGATGTTCAAATCATGAATTAATATATCTTGACCAATAAGATCTGAGAACTTTCCTTCTTTTTCTTTTAAGGCATAACTACTGCTAATAATTACAAATTCTACTTGATAGCCTTGAGCAATCCACTCATTAGCCAATGAAACTGCTAGCCGCTCTGCACCGCCAGGTCCTAAGCTAGGCAGCACTATTAAAATTTTTTTTATTGAATCTTTGTTCACAGTTAGATAATTTTAATTAGAGAGTTTTTTTTTAAAAAAATAAAAAAGAAAGGTAAAAGAAAATAAAGGAATGATAATGAATCTATGGAGTAAATTATTTAAATCTAGAATACATGATTTAAGGCCGAGACCTGATGCATGTGAGAAAAGTAAAAAATTAAATAAAAAAGAGAGCAAAAGATGAGGCCTAGTCTTTAACTGATTTGAATAATTGTTTAGTAAATCGAGATAGCTTAATCTGAACCCCAGGGGGTACTCAAACGGATTCATCATGCTGAGATTGTTCCCGCCTAATTGTGGTTGATTGTAGATTCTTAGAGCTTCATTAAAAAATAAAGTTTCGTACTTAGCAGAGATTCTCCACATCACATTGCTTTCGGGAACATATCTATCAATAAGTTGAAAATTGTTTTCCTGTATAATTTTTGTTTTGTAGCAAAAGAATTTCTCTCCCCTCACTCCCTCATCAAACATTAGGTTAAAAAAGGTATTTACGTCTGGGGATCTTGGAAAACTTGTGCCTACAATCACTCCATGCTCATCCTCACAATGAGCAATCATTCCTGCAAGGTTATCTTGTTGGATAGAGGGAAGTATATCCCAATGATAGAGAAATCTATCTAGAGCGTTTGGCTTAATTTGATCGTCATGATCAAGAAAAATTAAAAATTCACCTTTAGCCTTCAGAATAGCTAGATGATAACAAAATGTTACCATTTTATTTTGCTCTAGATCGCAAAAGGTGATGCTAAATTTAGCATCATTTAACATCTCATGAATAAGATCTGAGGTGTTGTCGCTTGAAGCATCATTCACAACAATCCATTCAAAATTTTGATTTTCAAGATTTTTTAAACTAGTAAAAACAGCTTCAATTGAATCAGAGCTATTATAGCAAGGGGTGCAGATAGAGAATTTATAATTCTTATCTTGATCGTTATTATTAGAAGTGACTATCATGCTAAAGGGAAAAAATATGGATGAGAAGCAAAGTAATTATTTTATTTAATGCGCCTAGGCTATTTAAGTTTACATATTGCAATCTGGCAGAATGCTCCATCCAAACTATCCTCATTAAGGCTGCAAGATGAAGAAATTTCATCAACAGCGTCTTTTTTTAATATTGAAGTAGCAATAATTTTTCTTAGTGATCGGGGAATGATTCTGTGAGCCCCTGTATTTAATATGCTCCTTAAGGAGAAACCCATTACATTAGAAGATAGTCTTTCTGAAACAATATTAGATATTCCATAAACTTTTTCAATACGAAATCCATTATTTTCGAGCTTCTCTTTGAACTCTTGTTGAGAATACTCTCTGATATGAAACTCAGTAGTGTGGTCTTTATATTTTGTTTCATTTAATGGGGTGCTTATTAGTAAAGTACCATTTGGATTCATTGCATTGAGTATCTTTTGCAAGAATTCATCTCCATCGCTCTCAGACATATGCTCAAGAGTCTCAATTGAAGAAATAAATTCAAACTTTTCATTACCAAGATCAGCTAGAGCATTAAAAGATACGTTATCTCTTATAAAATTTTTATTCGCATATTCCAAGGCTTCTTTGGAAACATCATAACCTTTAACAGAATTTGCTAATTTTCCAATCATATATGTCCCATATCCAACTCCGCATGATATATCAGCACAATCCATTCCTGAAGTATGTTTGATAATTAAGTCATACCTTAATTGATGTTCTGGATAGTCTTTTAGGTAACTGTAAAGATTGTCTCGTGTTGGTTTAATCCGCTCTACATTCATTGCTAATCCTCTATAAAATAATGATTGAAAAGATATGTAAAAAATTAAATATCATTTTTGTTGACCTTACACCATAATTTTTGAAAGCCATGAATATAAAAAGAATGGACGACAGTTAAATTATTTTTTTCAAGAATTTCGACCAGATCAAAGCGATTGAACTCACTAACGTGATCAGAGTCCGTATAAATTAAAGGTAAGTTAAAGTCTTTGCGATAATGATTCAGATAGTTCTTGTCAAAATCAGGTAGCTCAATATATATAAATTTAAAAAATCTGCTAAATTTACCAATAAATTCACTGGGATTATCTAAGTGCTCAAGAACATTTTCTAAAATCATCACATCGAACTGTTCGTCAGTACTTGTTAGGTAGTCGTGGGCTTCTTGACAATAAAAAGAAAGGTTATCCCGTTTGTAGTTTTCTTTTGCAAAAGTAATATGTGACTGGTTATAATCAATGCCGACTACTTTTGCTGCTTTTTCTGATGCCCAGTATGTCATTTCTCCTGAAGCGCAACCCAAATCAAGAACACGATGCTCAGGTTGAATCCAGTCAAGTAAGTGCTTTTTGGTAAAAACTCTAACAGGGTGGCTTTCTGCTGGGTAATTTTTAAAAGAATACTCATGCGCAATTCGATCGAAAAACCACTCTAAATTCAAGAAGAGTTTAAATTTAGTCTTATTTGTTAAAGGAGTAAACTTAGTCAACTTGTACATCACTCTCAAAAACCAACTAGTTGGTTTGATGCGATCTAATTTAATTGTCATTTTTTTATAGTGAATCGAGTTATTTAATATAATCTTCTACAAAGTTTTTTCTATGGCAATCTTCTAAATCCTTATAAATTATACCACTTTTTACGTATCGGACCGACCGGTATAGCCGCAATACAAAGGATGCAAATAAATTATTTTTTACCAGGTACTTGCAGTGAGCTTTTAGACTTGCAAGACGAAGAGATTTAATCCTCTGATTAACTACCCGCTGGACTTGATGACTTTCTTGCTGGAATGCTGCAGACCAAATCTTTGATTCAGGACTCATATTTACGCCAAGGCTCTTACGCCAAATAATTTCATCATAGGCAAAGAAATAGTAAGCTGTGAGCCTTTCTTCTCTTGGAAGAAACGTATCTGGGCTCACTGCATTATCCTCTAAGACCTTATATGTATCTTTTAACATTAAATCAATTATAAATGGGCAGTCTTGGATAGGAACATCAATAAATCGATTGGTATCCTTTATCCAATCAGCATGCTCAGCTAAAAAAATTTGAGATTCTTGGGTTTTCTTGGCTAAGCTATGGCCCATACCATAGCCATCTTTTGTGGATACATTTCTAAGCATCACAAGACTATTTTTAAGGTTAAAGACTGATTGCGTAGCTAGTAAAATTTGCGCAGCCATTGTGTAATCAGGGTTCTGTGCCTGGCAAAGATTTCCATGTTTTTTTTGAATAGCTGAAACTAACTCCATAGATGTGCAGGATGTGCAATGCATTGGTGCAGGCTCATAACTCCTATAATCAGAGCCCAACATAAATTTGAGTATTTCTGATGACTGAATTGATTTAGAGTCCTTTATCGCTGGATTTTTAAAAAAGGTTCCAGGATAGACAAAATCATCAAGCGCCCATGTAATACATTGATGATTTTCTGCAGAGATTAATTCCCTTAAATATTTTAATGCGCCTTGTTTTAATATGCCCTTATCTGAGATACACATTAAATACTTGCCTGAAACAGCATTAATGCCAACATTATAATTTTCAGACATCCCCAAACTACCTGTTCGGATATTAATGATGCGGTCATCTTGAAATTGACTCAAAACCTCTTGAGTTAAGTTTGTGCCACTATTATCACAAACGACTATCTCAAAATCATCATGATTTTGCTCTAAAATACTCCAAATTAAGCCTGACACAAGATCTGATCTGTCTCTAGTTGGTATAACAATGCTAAAAAATGGAGAGGATTTTGTTTTGATTTCGCTCACTAGAAATATCCTTACAAGAAATTAATTGAAGTAATTTTTTATTGTTTCTATTACAAAGCTTGCTTCATTCATCTCAAGATGGGGGCCAATAGGCAAGCTCAATAACTGCTCTGCCATTTCTTCAGCTATGGGAAAATGAATATCATTAAAGTTTGCTGCATAGGCTTTTTGTTTGTGAGGGGGGATAGGATAATGTATCAGTGCATCAATCTCCTCTTTTTTTAGTGCTGCAATTAGGGAATCGCGCTTAGATGTTCTGATAGGAAACAGATGCCAAGCTCCATTTAAAAGATCAAATTGATCTGGCAGTATCAAATCTGTATCTTTTAATTCATCAAGATACTTTGTTGCAATATTTCTTCTTCTATTATTCCAGCTATCTAGGTGTTTTAGCTTAATATCTAAGATCATCGCCTGCATGGGATCTAATCGACTATTAACGCCAATTTCATCATGAATATATTTTTTCTTAGATCCGTAATTGCTCAGAACTTTAATCTTCTCTGATAACACTAAGTCATCTGTTGTAATTGCTCCGCCATCACCAAATGCTCCTAAATTTTTACCTGGATAAAAACTCCATGCAACCACATCTCCATGACTTCCAATTCTCTTAGCTTTATAAGATGCTCCATGCGCTTGCGCAGCATCCTCAATAACGAATAGATTATGAGACTTTGCTAGGTCAATTATTGGATCTAAATCAACAGGCTGTCCATACAGATGAACAGGAATGATTGCTTTTGTTTTTATATTAATAGCTCTATTAATGCTCTTGCAATCTATTGAATATGTATGTGGATCACACTCCACTGGAACTGGAACTGCCCCACAATTAGTAACTGCAAGCCAAGTTGCAATAAATGTATGAGCCGGAACAATCACTTCATCTCCATATCCTATTCCTAAAGCCTTGAGTGATAGCTCAATTGCCTCCAATCCATTTGCAAGACCTACACAGCTAGCTGCCTCTACAAAATTTGCAAAATTATCTTCGAAGGTTTGAAGCTTTGATCCGCCTATATATTGACCAGACTTACAAAAGTTATGCAGCTCTCTATCTAATTCTTCTTGAATTTCAAAATATGGAGCTTTTAAATTTAAAAATGGAACCTTCATTTATTTTTTAACTATAGATAAAAAATCATTGTATTCGTGTATGTAATCATCCTCTTCAAACTTTCTAGAGGCCAATACTACACATACGCCATCATCTCCAATTGGTGTGACTTCTCTCCAAATCATTGGACAAACGTATAATCCGACAGAAGGGCTATCCAAGATAAATTTTTTCTTGCTAACGCCATCATCTAATAAAATTTCAAATTTACCAAAAAAAGGCACTATGATCTGTTCAAGTTTTTTATGGGCATGCACGCCTCTAATGCACCTATCTCGCGTTCGGTATAAATAATAAAGTCTTTTGATCTCAAAGGGTAAATTGCTACCTTCTTCAAGGACGGACAAGCAGCCTCTTTCATCATCATATGAATCAATATTAAAAGTATGGCAATGATTTAACACAATTAGTTCTCTTTAAAAAAGTTAATAGTATACGATTTAATAGAAAGGCAAAGGGGCATGTTATTTATCAGCATGGATCACTTCAGTTCTTACTCCCACGACAAATGGCTCATCAGATAAATTATCTTTTCGAGCTCCGAAATTTAATAGGCTTCTATCTCCATATTCATCAGCAATATTTTGAGCTAATTCTCTGACTGATAGGCCTATACCTGAGCACACATTAAATGGGCCAACATTTAAACCTAGTGCCGCATCAGCAATTATTGCGCCAGCAATTTTAACATCCATAAAATCTCTAATTTGCTTCCCTTGAGTCAAGTCTACAATCTCGCCAAGTGCTAATTTTTTTCTGAGTTCAGCCACTAGACTCTTTTCATCCTCTCCTTCGCCATATAAATAAAATATTCTTGTCCATAAAAAAGCAGCACTTTGACTATGAAAAAACTTTGCAAGCAATGAAAATGCAGAGGCTTTAGAGATAGAATAAAGATGCTGCGGATTCAATGGAGCTTTTGTATCTAACTTATTGATTGTATTTAGATCATATTCAAAGCAAGTTCCTACTCCTACAAATTTTTTAATGCCCTTTTTAGATGCTGATTGTGCAAATTTTAATGTCCCAGCCAAGCATTCTAAATTTATAGGAGATTCCAAATATTTCCCTCGCTCTGCATACCAAGCAACATGGATAACAATATCTATGTCTTTGCAGATATCTTCATACCATTCACTTGATTCAGTAAAAAAATTTTTAGTTTCAATGACTTCAGAAATATTTTTATATGCGGAGAAATTTTTTTCTTGAGTATTTCTTGAAATAATTCGAATCGATACATTCTGATTGGAAAGTCTTTTCAGGACTTGCTTGCCAACAAATCCTGTAGCTCCTGTTAAAAGGATACGTTTCAATTTAACACCATTCTTTCTGAAACGAAGTCATTAATCTTAGCTCTTCCTTAAAAAAATTTATGAATTTCATGAACAAATCCTATGTCTCTCTATTTAGAGCGTCAGGTTGAGAGGTATTCTGCTGAACTGCTTGTTCATAATCTAGAATATCATCTTGGCATAATGATAATGCAGACACTCCATCATAAAAATTTTTATACCAACATGCGGTTTTATGAACCGTCTCTTGTATCCCCCATTTTGGAGTAAAACTTAACAATGATTCAGATTTTTTTATATCTAAGTATAATAAATTTGCCTCATGAGGGCCCTTTGATGTGTCAGCATATTCAATATTGTTTATAGGCATAGAATCTTGCATACATTCAATTACATCTTTGACTGACGCTGTATCTTTTTGGTAGGGTCCAAAATTATACGCACTACACAGTTTAGAATTATTAAAAGTATCTTCGGCTAAAAAAAGGTATCCGGATAGTGGCTCTAGGACATGCTGCCAGGGCCTGATTGATTGAGGATTCCTTACCTCAAGAGAAATATTATCCTTCCAAGATTTAATTACATCTGGAATTAAGCGATCCTCGGACCAATCCCCTCCTCCAATAACATTTCCTGCTCGAGCGCTAGATACTGAAACTTTCCTTGAATTCAGAAATGATTTCTTGTAACTCTCGATCACAATTTCAGAACCTGCTTTACTGGAACTATATGGATCATGACCACCAAGAGAATCCTCTTCAGAATAAGATTTGCCATCTTCATTGTTTTTATAAACTTTATCTGTGGTGATCATTACAGCAGTCTTTACTGAATCACAATATCGAATAGTCTCCAGAAGATTTGCTGTACCCATGATATTTGTTTCAAAAGTTTCAAGGGGATCACTATAACTTTTTCTTACGAGCGGCTGAGCCGCCATATGAATTACTATTTCTGGTTCAATTATTTGAATCTCTGCTTTTAATTTCTGAAAATTGCAGATATTAATAAACTTACTATCACAAAGATTATGAATTTCTGCAGAAGTGAATAAATTAGGATTAGCAGAAGGCTCAAGGCTTATACCTGTAACCAATGCTCCCAATTTATTTAGCCAAATTACTAACCAACTACCTTTAAATCCTGAATGCCCAGTAACTAATACTTTTTTGTTTTTCCAAAATTTTGTATCTGGAAGCCTAGATGTCATTTCCAAGTTTTCCAGGGGGCTAAGTTTTGTGACCACATATCTTCAAGATTATTTCTATCTCTCAATGTATCCATGGGCTGCCAAAATCCATCATGCTTAAAAGACATTAGTTCATTATTTTGCGCAAGATGAGATAGGGGTTCTTCCTCCCATGAAGTATTGTCTCCTTCGATCAAATCTAAAACTTTTGGAGATAGAATAAAAAACCCTCCATTAATTACAGCCCCATCTCCTTTTGGTTTTTCTGTAAATCCCTTAACTTTGTCACCCTGTAAATCTAATGAGCCATATCTACCTGGAGGAGTCACAGCAGAAACTGTAGCTAGCTTGCCATGGTCTCTGTGAAATTGAATGCTTTTAGAAATGTTAATATCACTAACGCCATCTCCGTAAGTGAAGCAAAATGCCTCTTCACCCTCTAAGTAACCTGAAACTCTTTTGAGTCTTCCACCTGTTAACGTACTCTCACCAGTATCAATTAGAGTGACTTTCCAAGGCTCTGCCTCTTTTTTGTGCACTTCCATTGCATTCTCAGAAATGTTAAATGTAATATCTGATGTATGCAAAAAGTAATTAGCGAAGTACTCTTTAATCACATACCCTTTGTAACCACAACAAATAATAAAATCATTAATTCCATGAAAGGAATACATTTTCATGATATGCCAGATAATTGGCTTGCCTCCAATTTCAATCATCGGCTTAGGTTTTAAGTGAGTTTCTTCGGATATTCTTGTACCCAATCCACCTGCGAGAATAACTGCTTTCATGTTTTTATACCTGTCATTTAAATTACTAGCTTTATTATATATATGATTATTCTAACGATATTTGAACTAGATATCTCTGCTTACGTTAATAGTTTGTGAGTCAAGATAATTAGTTCTAATTTTAGATATCAGAATTACATGAGTCTAATTTTAGATCTCAGAGTTACAGGAGTCTAATTTATAGACAGCAACTACATCGCCATTATCTTTATAATCCAAGTATCTTCCCCCAGTTGCAACAAAGGCGATATATTGACAGTTGTTATAAAAATATGACATTGGCGGCGCTGAACCAGCGAAAGGCAATGATGTCTCCCATACTTTTTCTCCATCAGAGTTATATGCATACGCCGAACCATCTGGATTTCCGGTGGCAAAAGTTAATCCAGTGGCAGTATTCATGATTCCCCCAAAAACTCTGTCGCCAATAGCAACTACCTCACCTGAGTCATTCACTCTCTTACCAAAGGGGATATCCCATATTTTTTTTCCAGTTACTAAATCTATCTTAGCAAGGCCGCCCCAAGGAGGCTTGGTAGCTGGATTTCTATCTTTATCTAATAAGACCTGCCAAAATCCACGAGATGAAATAAAGTTATACTTCTTAAGAAAATTATCATATTTATCGAAGTAATTAAAAATTTCTAAGTGCTTCTTTTGATTGATTTGATATGGAATATCAAGGCTTTCATGAAGATACTTAACCTTCTTAAAATCCATAACAAAACTTCTTTTGCCGCCCAACGTAGATCCTACGAGAGGCGGATAGAGTAAATCTCCCTCTCCCTCATACTCAAAATATCCTCTTCTTGAAATTCCATGACAAGATGCACACTCACTTTTATAAGATTTATCTTTAGGCGTAAATGGAATATAAGAGTATATTTTTTCTGATTGCTCCTTTACTTCAATTTCAGCATGATCCCATGGAACCCATGCTGCTTTAATTTTGTCAGACTTAGACTCATCTTTAGAATAAAGATTCATTCTTTCAACAAATCTATCTATTAAGAGGCTTACTCTATCAGTATGATAAACACGGATAATCCAGGGGTCTCTGTTGTATGGAACAACTAACGAAGGATTTTTTGCAGTAAAGTCTATTGCTCCACCAAACCATTCAGCGCCTCCGTGAATTCCATATAAAACAATATCATGGTTAATTGATGGAGGCATAAAAAGGCCTGATTTAGCATGCCTTGTTTTATTTTTAACATATTCAAAGTTTTCTTTATCAAGGTGAGCAAAATCTTTTTCCATATTTACTACCGTTCCCCAGAAGGGCTCAGGTTTAGAAAATTTCTTTTGAAATGGAGAAAGCTTCTCTCTTGGTATATCAGATGCTGGGACTGATATTGTTTGGTAGGAGTCTGGATGCACTGGTTGTCCAGTTTTGGTATCTAATAATAAAATATCGCCAGTTTTTGAAAGCACAACTACAGCTCTTATATTTTTTTCTGCTATTTCTAGATCTAAGATAATAGGATTGCCGACTAAATCTAAGTCCCATACATCATTAGCAATATGTTGAAATGTCCATATGATCTTTCCACTAGCTGCGTCAATAGCTATAATTGACGTTTGCATATTAGGCTCCTGTCTCCCTAAGCTCTGCACACCACCTGAACTACCTGTTACAGCAAATGCTAATCCTGATTTGGAATCTAAGGAGAAACCAGACCATACTCTCGCCCTAAAACCACCCTTTATAAATGGTGTATGCCAAACTTTTTCTTTTGTTTCTAAATTGAAAGAAGTCATCCCATCATCAGCAGTAGCGACCAGTAAATGGTTATTGTAAATAATGGGGGCTAGTGACGAATCAACGCCAGGATAAAGATGCAGAAGTGACCCTAGGTGAGAGTCAATCTCTAAAATTCCATTATTGGTAGATCTGAATATTCTTGATGTCAGTGGGTCAAATACTATCCCTCGATTCACTGTGAAATAAGCCCATGGATTATTCATTTCATCAATAGAGCCTATATCAAGTTGCCAAATTAAATCACCATTTGCTGGATTAATGGCAGATATATTTTCAATAGCATTAACAATCAATTTATCTCCTATAAAAATTGGAGATGACTGGACTCCAAGAGCTTCAATAGTGTGGCCAGTATTAAATAAAAAAGCATTTGATAAATTTTGAATATTTGATTGATTAATTTGGACATCTTTGGAATAAAGATGTGACTCATTATTACCCGTACTTCTGTTCCAATCTTCAGCTATTAAACTTACAGGGCTTACCAGGATAAAGAAAAATAAATGTAGGAAACTAGACTTAATCACAATAAAGAGTGTTGTAGTTTAAGCATGTAATTTTAACACAGTAAATTTCTTGCTGTTCATGCATTTTTTTAATGCTTCTGTGACTAGCTCAGATTGACTCGTGGCATAATAGCTTTCTATAAACTATTAAAGATTTATTCCTATATCCATGACAATAAAAAATCTTATAATAGTTAAAACTAAAAGGAACTTACATGAAAGAATTTGAGCAAATTTCATATGCAAAAACTGTATATGGTCAAGAAGAAGTGGATGCTGTAGTTAAATGTTTATCTGAATCAACGCAGATGGGAAATTATTCAAGAGAGTTTGAATCTAAAATTGCAGAATTATTTGACAAGAAACATTGCCTATATGTTAATTCAGGCTCGTCAGCTTTATATATTGGTGTTGAAGCTTTTCAGTTCCCCGAAGGATCAGAAGTGATTACTCCTGCTTTAACCTTCTCAACTTCTGTTGGCTGCCTTGTGAAGAATGATTTAATACCTGTGTTTGTAGACGTTGAGCCACTTTCCTACAACATAGATGTAAGTAAAATAGAATCTCAAATTACTGATAATACTGTTGCAATTTTAGCTCCTAACCTTATGGGCAATCTCTGTGATTGGCCAGCTATAAGACAAATTGCAGATATGCATGGATTGATAGTTATCGAAGACTCAGCTGATACCCTTGGTGCAAAAATTAATAATAAAGGGTCTGGTTTTTATTCTGATATGTCTATAACAAGTTTTTATGGCTCTCATATTATTAATTGCGCTGGAAATGGTGGAGCTCTAGCCATTAATGATGAAAAGGTTCTAGAGCGAGCTAAGTTATTGCGATCTTGGGGGAGAAGCTCATCACTCTTTGATGAAAGAAGTGAGGTAATTGAAAATCGATTTAATGTTGATTTGGATGGCATTGAATATGATGCAAAATTTGTATTTGAAACCGTTGGTTATAATCTAGAGGGTAATGAATTGGGGGCTGCATTCGGCTTAGCTCAATTAAAAAAATTAGCACAAAATATAGAAACTAGGCAGGATAATTTTAAAAGACAATGTAATTTTTTTGGAGAATTTCCTGAATTTTTTACCAATCCCCAAGAAACTAATGGTTGCGAGACTGCATGGCTTGCCTTTCCATTGCTAATAAAAGATACAGCTCCTTTTACCAGGCGAGAGTTTCAAATCTTCCTGGAAGAAAGAAATATTCAGACTAGAGTTGTTTTTACTGGAAATATTTTGAGGCAGCCCATGTGTAAAAATATAAAAAAAGTCGTGTCAGATGAAGGTTACCCAAATGCGGATACTGTAATGAGGCGAGGCGTTTTATTGCCACTCCATCATGGTCTTACAGAGCCAATGTTTGATCGCTTCCAAGAAACTGTTAAAGAATTTATTTCAAAGTATGTTTGAATGTAAGGAATCAAAAATAAATGGTTGTTTGGAAATATTTCCTAGAGTACTGGAAGATGACCGAGGTAGCTTTGTAAAAATATTTCATAAAACTAACTTTGAGAATCTTAATCTTGAAGGTAATTTTGCGGAAGAGTATTACTCTCGCTCATTTAAGAATGTTGTTAGAGGATTACATTTTCAAATTCCACCTGTTGATCACACCAAGCTGGTTTATTGCATTGAGGGTTTAGCTTTTGATGTGGTAGTTGATCTCAGACAAGATTCTCCAACCTATGGTCAATATGAAACTTTTACTTTGGATGCCAAGCTTGCGAATATGGTGTATATCCCTAAAGGTTTGGCACATGGATTTTGTTCAATTTCAGATTCATCTACCCTGGTATATAAAACATCAACAGTATATGACCCGAAATATGATAAGGGTATTCTATGGAATTCTATAGGTATACCTTGGCCAACTTTATCGCCAATAATGTCAGAAAGAGATAAGAATTTTTTAGAGTTTCAGTTTTTTAAAAGCCCATTTTCTCTTTAGAGAAAGAAGTGAGTGTCGGTTAAGAAGTCCTAAAAAATATCTTTGGATTTCCTATAGTCTTTTTTCTTTTTGAAAGTTCCATGCGCTATAGCACATATCTTCAAGTGATCTAATAGCCTCCCAATCAAGCTTAGTATTTGCTTTCTTTGGATCAGCATAGCTAGAAGCTATATCTCCCTCTCTTCTTGCAGTAATTCTATATGGAATTTTTAGACCGTTAACTCTCTCATAAGTTTTTATGATTTCTAGGACACTGTAGCCAGTTCCTGTACCTATATTAAAATTATGGATATTAGATACGGCATTTTTCTGCGGTACATTTATCCAATTTAAGGCAGCTAAATGAGCATCTGACAAATCTTCTACATGAATATAATCTCTAATGCCAGTGCCATCAGGCGTATCATAATCATCTCCGAAAATATTTAAAAAAGGTCTCTGTCCTGATGCAACTTGATTGATATATGGCATGAGATTATTGGGGACTCCATTTGGATAATCTCCAATTAAGCCGCCAGAATGAGAGCCAACTGGATTAAAATATCTTAAATTAACTATGGTCCAATCCTGATTCGCTTGTGCTATATCCATTAATATTTGTTCAATATAAAGCTTACTTCTGCCGTAGGGGTTGTTTGGATTAGTAGGATGTTCTTCGTTTATAGGTAAATAATCTGGTACTCCGTAGACGGTAGCACTTGAGCTGAAGACTAAGGCACTGATATTACAACTTAGCATTGCTTCTATGAGAGAGATAGTGCCTTGAATATTATTTTTGTAATAGATGAGAGGATTCATAACAGATTCCCCAACAGCCTTAAGTCCAGCTAAGTGAATCACAGCATTAATATCAAATTTTTTAAGAGTTTCTTTTACTATTGCAGTATCTAAGACATCTCCTTGCACGAAGTTGAGCTGTACTGATGAGATAGATTGAATGCTATGCAAGACTGAAATATTGCTATTTATCAGATTATCTAAGATGGTAACCTCATGGCCCTGCTCAAGGAGGGATAAAGCAGTATGACTGCCAATGTAGCCCATCCCACCTGTTAATAAGATATTCATAAGATTATTTAAGAAACCTCGTATACAGACCTACCAAGTATTGCATCTATTGCAGTTGTAGCCCATATCATATGTATGCATTCAACAATATTATATGCATCACTGTCGACCCAAAAGTTTATATCACCATGAGATTTTAAAGAATTATTAACATTTCTACCGGTAAAAGTGACCACCCTAAGACCTAGATCTTTTGCTGTAATTGCAGCATTTACTACGCTAAGAGATTCCCCGCTAACGCTAATTAATACAACTACATCTGACTTATTATAATATGATTTTATAGCCTCTGAAATCCAATTTTCATAGCCATAATCATTACTAAAACAGGTGATAAGATCTGCTTCATTGAATGTAATACCTCTAATCTTAGCCTGTTTTGTAAAATCTACAGCAGCATGAGCTGATATTGCTGCACTTGCTCCATTACCAGCAAATATTAATTTAGCATCTGCAGTTTTTACCTCCAAAGCTAGAGATGTAAACTGGTCAATAGTTTGATGAATACTCTCATCAAAAGCTAGTTTTGTATATTCTGCAAAATATGTAGTAAGGAAATTTTTCATTTATATGATTTCATTATATACACCTTGTCTCAAAATTTTTCCATCTGATAATTCAATAATATTTGTACAATTTTTTAATGTTGATAATCGATGTGCAACAATAATTATTGTCAGATCTGTATCTAAGCTTAATATAGACTCCATTACTGAGTTTTCAGTTTCAGAATCTAGGGCGCTTGTCGCTTCATCAAAAATAATCACAGAAGCTTTTTTATACAATGCTCGTGCTATAGCTATACGCTGACGTTGGCCACCTGAAATTCTAACCCCCCTTTCTCCAACAATAGTTTCGTATTGATTATCCCATGACTTTATTGCGTCATGTATTTGTGCTTTTCGTGCTGACTCCTGTACTAATTTAAAGTCTATCTCTTCTAATGGAACTCCAAGGGCGATATTCTCTGTAATTGATCCATCTATTAAGAATATAGCTTGGGGAACATGCGCGAGTTGTGCTTGCCATCCAAATTTATTAACACTTGTAATAACTTCGCCATCAACCAAGAAATGTCCATCACTAGGATGAAGTAAGCCCATTAAAATATCTATAAGGGTGCTCTTTCCGCTGCCGGTAGAACCGATGACTCCTATCATATCCCCTTTGGTAATGGATAAATTGATACCATTCAAAATGACAGGACCTTCAAAATTATATTGAAATTTTAAATTTTCTATAGAAATTTTTTCATTAAATTGCATGATTTTTCTTGGTGCCTTTACCAGGCCTTCCTCTGAAGGTATCTCTAATAATAAAAGTATATCTGTTAATGAGCTAAACCCTGCTCTAAGGGAGGAAGCACTAGCATAAATCAGCTGAAGTATCGGCAGCAAGCGTTGAGCACCAAGTGCCATTGCTCCTAAAATAGGTAATGCTCCAATTACTCCATTTGATTGGATAGAAAAAAACAATGCTAGGAGCGCTATCGCAACTACACCAAAAGCTTCAATAACAAATCTTGGAGTAGACCTAATAATCTCAACATTTGACCATGCATCTTGCAGAGCATGAAAAGAAGCTGAGTAAGATCGCAAATATACCTCTTGAGTGTTGCTGACCAAGATATCTCTAATCCCCCCAAAACCTTCTTGTAATTTTTTGACTACTTCATCTTGTTCAAAGCTAATTCTTTGGCTATCTCGATCAAGTTTTTTTCGCGTTAATAGAATTACAATTGCATATAGTGTTCCAAATAATGCAAATGCAGAAATAGCTACAATTGGTTCAATCACTATCAAAGTAACGATAATCGCCACTAAGATTAGACTGGAGCTTAAAATATTTAAGATCGGAAGAATTGCAAAACTAGTGCTTTGAAAAGTTTTATTGACTATTGTTGAAATAAATTCACTGCTGTTTCTTGCTACATGAATAGGATAAGGTTGATATAAAGAATTCTTGTATAGCTGGGTGCTAAGATCTGCTCCCAAGGAATAGCAAAATCTTGTCTGAAACCAGAGAGTCAACAGTCGGATTGCCGCAGAAAATACAGCAAAGATACAAAATCCAATTGTTAGAAATATAGCGAGGTCAATATTCGAAGAAATAGAAAATATTTTTAAGATTGGCTGCATCCCTGAATTTTCAAAAATGATTTCAGGTGAAGTAATGGCTGTAAGAAAAGGAATAATCATTCCAATACTTATGATTTCTGCAAATGCACTAAAGACCATCAATAAGATTAATAATACCAACCGTATCTTTAGATTCAGCGGCATGAAATTCTTCAATGAAGAAATTGCGGATGAAATTGAAACTGCAGAAGAGGAATTCACTTTAAACTATTGATGTACCATGCCATAGCCTCGCTTAAACCATCTTTTGCACTGTGGCTTGGTTTATAATTTAGCAAGGTTTTTGCTTTAGTTATATCTGCCTGAGAATGCCGAACATCCCCCTCTCTAAAATCTCTATAAATTGGTAATGCTTCCTCTAAAAAAGAGAAATGATTGGCAAGATTATCTCTTAAAATAAAATAAAGTTCATTGAGGGTGGTTCTTCCTCCGACTGCAATATTATAAATTTGATTATTAGTCTCTGCGAAATCATTCATTTTTTGCAATTCTAGGCTCCCAGTCAAAGCCGCTAATATATTTGCTTGAACTACATTATCTATGTAGCAAAAGTCTCTACTAGTTTCGCCATCACCATTTATAAAAACATCATTATTTTTAATCATGGCATTAATCCATCTTGGAATTACTGCTGCATAAGCACCCTCGGGATCTTGTCGTTTTCCAAAAACATTAAAGTAGCGTAAGCCAATTGAGTTAAAGTTATAGTTAGTTTTAAACACATCAGCATAGAGCTCATTCACGTATTTGGTTACCGCATAAGGGGAAAGTGGTTTCCCAATATACTCTTCAACTTTTGGAAGTGCCTCATGATCGCCGTATGTAGAGCTACTTGCAGCATAGGTAAAACTATCTACTCCGTTATTTTTAGAAGTTAACAAAATATTTAAGAACCCGTCGATATTGACTTCGTTTGTCTTTACAGGATCTATCAGAGATCTAGGAACGGACCCAAGCGCGGCTTGATGCAAGACAAAATTTATATCCGAAGTAGCACTAGCACAAGTATCGAGATCGCAAATATCCCCCTCTATAAAATTAAAGTTTGCCCATTGGTCTTTGGAAAGAGTGCTTTGAACTTCATCTAAATTCTGTTTTTTTCCAGTTAAAAAATTGTCCAATCCAACCACTTTTTGATTAAGTTCAAGCAATGTCTCAAGAAGGTTGGAGCCAATAAAACCTGAAACTCCAGTAATCAACCAATTATATTGATTGGAATGAAGATGTTTTTTTAATTCAGCAAAAGTTTCCATATCAAATTATATTTTATAATCGCAGATCCGTTTCATCTTTTAAAAATAAATATTTTAGATCATATAAAACATGTAATTTTTTTCCAAAATTCCTAATATTTTGGATGCCTAATTCTACAAAATCTTTATGAGAAACTGCTAAAATAATGGCATCATAACTGTGATTCTCAGGATATGAAATTTGATGAATTGCGTATTTATCCTTAACTGCCTGCTCATCAACCCAAGGATCGTAGCAGTCAACCTGTGCCACGAACTTAGATAGCTCACTTATAATGTCAATTACTTTAGTATTCCTCATATCAGGGCAGTTTTCTTTAAAAGTTAGCCCCATAATTAAAACATTTGCGTTACTGAGATTGATTTCCCTGGTGCGCATTTCTGAAATTAGCTGCCCTGCGATATAGGCGCCCATTCCATCATTTAATCTTCTTCCAGCTAAAATCACTTCTGGACTATATCCCATTTGCTCTGATTTATAAGTTAAGTAATATGGATCAACTCCAATGCAGTGACCTCCCACCAACCCCGGCCAAAAAGGTAAAAAGTTCCATTTTGTTCCAGCTGCTTTTAGAACTTCTTGAGTATCTATTTCTAAAGAATTAAAAATAATAGAAAGCTCATTTATTAGAGCTATATTTACGTCTCTTTGAGTATTTTCAATAACTTTTGCAGCTTCTGCAACCTTAATAGAGCTTGCCTTATGAGTACCTGCAGAAATAATAGAGCCATACAACTGATCAATTTTATCTGCAATTTCTGGAGTAGAGCCTGAGGTAACCTTAATAATATTATCAATTCTATGCTCTTTATCTCCAGGGTTAATTCTCTCAGGACTGTAGCCAACAAAAAAATCTTTATTGAATACTAGGCCTGATTTTTCTTCTAGAACTGGAACACAAATCTCTTCTGTTGCCCCAGGATAAACTGTAGATTCATAAATTACGGTTACGCCCTTTTTAAGAATTTGGCCAATCATTTGACTTGCATTAATCAATGGGGATAAATCAGGTAAATTAGAGACATCAACTGGCGTTGGAACGGTTACAATAATAAAGTTACATTCTCTTAAATCGTCACTATCTGAAGTAAATAGAATGTTTTTATTATCTAGATACTCTGATTCAACTTCCAAAGTTACATCCACTCCGCTTCTTAGTTCAGATATACGAGACGTGTTAATATCAAGACCTACTACATCTGAGTTTTTAGAGAAGGCAATTGCCAGAGGTAGGCCAACATACCCAAGGCCTATAACACCTATCTTATACTGTGATTTCATAAAATTTATATTTTAAAAAACAATAGTTTCAAGTCTTATGTATTTTTTTTACCACGAAAATAATGAAGATACATTGCACAAAAAGCACTAAGCATAAAACCTAATAGAGAAACCAGAAATATAAATTTTAATCTGGCTGGACCAACTTTCCATTCAGGCAAATATGGCTTGTCTATAGCTCTAACAACATATTGCTGTCTAACATTTGCAATCATTTGTACCTTGAGCTGAGCTTCTACCAGAGTTGTAATTGATGACTTTGTTCCAATCTCTACTGTATTCTTAAGCGCCTTATTGAGATATGTAAGAGATTTTTGAGACTCCTCTAAATGTTGTTGCCTAACCACATCATTCACTTCAGAGATTATTGCCTGCGCCATCAAAAATGCAAACTCAGGTGAAATATGCTGAAAAGCAAGATAAATAAATCCAGTTCTTTTGTCTTTTGAAATAGTTGTATTATTTAGAAAATTAAGATGAGCTTCTAGAATGCTTGGCTTATCGCCCACCCAGGTCATTTTCTTGGGATCATATATTTTGCTATCAAGGGTAAGTTTTTTTGTTTTTGGATCATAGCTTTTTGAAGCTACAAGGAACGGATAAATTTCTGGTATATTGGATAGGTGCTCAAAAAAATCTCTTGACTTAATGGTTGCAATAACAAGATCTCCTTTTGAGCCACTATCATTAGTAATAGCTACTCCTGCAAGAGAGGCCAACCCACCATACCTAGAGGCTATATCCTGAAAGCCACTGCCGCCAGCTTCACTGTCGTCAACGATGGCAAGCAAGCTACTAGAAGAATATTGATTTGGAGAAAGAAAGATATAAATACTTGATGCTATAAAAAAAGATAACGTTGAGTAAAGCACAAATGTTTTAGCTTGCCTAACTATCTCCACCAGGTCAGTAAAAGAAAAATCATCTTCGTATTTCATAGTGCTTGGACTGTCATTTGATCCGGAATTTTTATTTACTTCATTCATTGTTATTTCCTCATGGAGGCTGAAGCCGGAATCGAACCGGCGTAAACGGCTTTGCAGGCCGCTGCATAACCTCTCTGCCATCCAGCCTTATCTCTTAAATGTTGATATTGTATATGAAAGTCCTGTTTGTAGAGTAATTATTAGGGCTAAAAAGAACAAGAAATATGATAGAAACAGTAGCAAGGCATTGCCTAAGTAAAGGCTTAACAAAAAACCACACAATGAACATAGCTGAATTGATGTTTTGACTTTAGCTAAAAATGTAACGCTTGTAGAGTCCTGATCTCCATTTCTTGCGTTGAAGTCTC
>TARA_B110000438_G_scaffold120138_1_pt1 | contig 27456 bp, 24 predicted proteins | sample TARA_B110000438 | Tara Oceans TARA_B110000438 (sample SAMEA4398413) | marine metagenome | biome: Polar Biome; feature: [MES] marine water layer (ENVO:01000295) within the mesopelagic zone...; material: water (ENVO:00002006), including particulate matter (ENVO:01000060) such... | reverse complement strand
AAGGACCAAAGTCATAAGATATCCAAAGATCAAGTTCATTTCCACCACCCCTAGCAGTTGTAGGAAAACTTCCCCAAACACCTCCTTTTAGTGATCCAGATCCAAGCTCCATCCATGGTTGGATGTGAGAACCAGAACCAAATTGAGTTCCCCTCCATACGTAGGAACTTACAATATCTGCTCCAAAATCTTGTGATTGAATCGTATTGGTATTCAACGTGGCAATTACAGTTATTGAAATAAATGTGAATTGTAAAATTTTGCATTTAAATTTTTTCATACTTTTTAAATTTTAATTGGTTAATTATGCTTTCTGTTAAATAATTCTTATCAAATTTACTATATAGATAAATTAATCACATAAAAAAATGACTTAATTAGATTATTTTTATCAAATTGATAATATTTATACTTATTTTTTTTTACAATAAAAAAAAAAGACTCTTAAATTATTAATTTATAAATTTTTATAAGTTTTGAAAAGCTATTTTGATAATTGAAGACCAACGAAAACTGCTATAAAACTTAACAAAAGGGATAAAAATGTGTAGAAAAATATTAGGTTTATGTCCCCACTTTTTATCATGGAAATATTTTCATAAGCAAAAGTTGAAAAGGTAGTCAATCCCCCACAAAAACCTGTGGCAAGAAGAATAGTTTGAGGAGAGTTAAGATGATCGTTTTTTATAGCATAACCTAAAACTAATCCTAAAATTAAACATCCAATAACATTAGATATTAGGGTTGGTATTGGAAATTTTGAAAAATTTAATATGGGTATTTGAGATAACAGATATCTAAATATACTTCCTAATCCCCCACCAATAAAAACTAATAAAAATTGTTTCACGAGACACTTAGTTTTTTTAATACCACCAAAACAGTTACAAAACAAATGAAACCAATGATTACCCATTTAATTCCTGTGTAAGAACCGTCTAGTTTTTTTAAATCTTTCTTGTAACTGTAACTAATAATAATTAGAAAGGAAATAAAAAAGACAAGTCCAAAAAGTAATTGACCATTGCTAAACATATTTAACTATTTTAGTTCAAAAATAATATTTAATATAACATGAAACACCAATTAGACTGCGTTAAAAAATTCCATGAAGTTTATAAATTAAATTATAAACAAAGTCCCATAGCTAAATTAGACGAAGAAACCATTAATTTGAGATTTAATTTAATGTCAGAAGAAAATCAAGAATATCTAGAAGCTGCAAATAACAATGATTTAGTTGAGGTGGCAGATGCTTTAGGTGATATGCTTTATATTTTATGTGGAACTATTATTGAACATGGTATGCAAAATAAAATTGAAGAGGTTTTTGATGAAATACAAAGAAGTAATATGAGTAAACTTGGTGAAGACGGAGAACCAATTTATAGGGAAGATGGAAAAGTAATGAAAGGACCAAATTATTTTAAACCTAATATTTTAAAAATACTGAGTTAAGCTTCTACTCTCCATCCAAAAGGATCTTCTGAAATATTATACTGAATATCATTTAATTTTTTCTTAAAAAAGGTAGAATATGAATTTTCAATTTTTGGCAAATCATATTTTTTATTTTCATATCCAAACCCAATAATTGGCATTACAACTACTGCTGTTCCACTGCCAAAAATTTCTTTGAGTTGTCCGTTTTTTTGCGCTTCAATTATTTCAGCTACTTCTATAGGTCTAATCTCAATTTTTATACCTTCTTTTTGGGCTATTTTAATTAAACTTTTTCTTGTTATTCCATCTAAAATACTATCACTTGTAGGTGCAGTCAATAATGTATCTCTAATTCTAAAAAATAAATTCATGGTTCCTGCCTCTTCAATGTACTTGTGATTTGAAGAATCTGTCCAAATTATCTGTTGAAAACCCTCTTTTCTTGCTAAAATGGTTGGGTAAAATTGTGCAGCATAATTTCCTGCTGCTTTAGCATATCCAACTCCACCTTTGGAAGCTCTGCTGAAAGACTTTTCAATTTTAACTCTAACTTCTCCAGTGTAATAGGTGTCAGCAGGAGCACAAATTATCATAAATTTATACTCGTTTGCTTCGTTAGCATTCACACTTGCTTGATCTGCAAAAATAAATGGTCTTATGTAAAGTGAATTTCCAATTCCTGGCTTTATCCAATCTTTATCTAAATAAATTAGTTTATTTAAAGCCTCCATAAATATTTTTTCTGGTATTGAAGGCATAGCTAATCTTTTAGACGATATAACCATTCTATTATAATTATCTTTTGGTCTAAATAACCAAATTTTATTTTTTTGATCTTTAAATGCTTTCATTCCCTCAAAACATGCTTGTCCATAATGAAAGACTCTTGCAGAGGGACTGATTGAAATTGGTTGATAAGGTTTAATTTCAGGGTTAATCCATTCCCCATTTTTAAATGAACAGATAAACATATGGTCTGTAAAAACAGAACCGAAATCTAAATTATCAAAATCAATATTTGAAATATTGGTTTTTTTTACTTTTTCAATTTTCATACTTTTTGATTGTTATTAGCAAAATTACAAATTAACTTTGATCAATAATAAAATTATAAATGAGATTTTTAGTTACTGGAGCAAGTGGATTGATTGGTAGAAAAATTACAGAGATTATTTTAAATAGAGGAGATAAATTAAATGTATTAACCACTAATAAAAAGAAAATTCATAAATCTAAATACATGAATTTCTTTTATTGGAATCCAGAACAAGATATTATTGATCAAAACTGTCTTTTAGATGTTGATATTATTATAAATCTTGCGGGTTCTCCCATTGCACAGTTATGGACTAAAAAAGCTAAAAAATCTATATTAGATAGTCGTTTAAGTTCTGTTAAATTATTAGAAAAATTAATATTAAAAGACAAGAATAATAAAGTAAAACAATTTGCTTGCGCATCAGCTATTGGAATATATCCTTCAAATATAGATATTGAGTTTGACGAAAAATCTAAACATATTTCTGATTCCTTTTTAGGAAATACTGTAAATAGATGGGAAGAATCTTGTAATAACATTGAAAATACAAATATAAAATTATTGAAACTTAGAATTGGATTAGTATTATCAAGTGAAGGAGGGTTGTTAAAACCTATAGCTTTTTCTGTTAAATTTTTCTTAGGAGTTTGGTTTGGAAAAGGCAATAATTATTACTCTTGGATTCATATAGATGATATTGCACAATCTATTATGTATTTAGTTGATAAAAATAAAGAGGGAATTTATAATCTCGTCGCCCCAAAACCAATTACAAGTAAAACCTTTGTAACTCAAATAGCAGATACATTAGAAACTAAAATAATACTTCCTAGTATCCCTAAAAAAATTGTACTATTTTTTTCAGGAAAGATGTCAGAATTACTGATATTTAATCAAAGGGTATGCTCAAAAAAATTGGTTTCTGAAGGATATAAATTTAAGTATACTGATTTAAAGCTAGCATTAGAAAATTTACTAAAATAATTTGATGACATTTTGACAAAATTTCAAAAATGGCAGTACTTTTGACTATTATTTTTAAAAGATTTTTATGAGTAAATCAAAAACAGTGAAGAAACCTACTTTGAAGTCTCAAATAGAAGAATTAAATATTTCAGTTAAAGAGGAAAAAGATAAATTTTTAAGACTTTTTGCTGAATTCGAAAATTATAAAAAAAGAACTTCAAAGGAAAGATTAGAATTATATAAAACCGCTTCTCAAGAACTGATGACCGCTCTATTACCTGTTATTGATGATATGGACAGGGCTTCATTAGAATTTAGTAAATCAAAAGAGAAAGGATTGGTTGAAGGTTTTTCCTTAATCAAAAATAAAACCTCTGAAATATTAAAGTCACAAGGATTAATAATTATTGAGGTAAAAAAAGGAGATGAATTTGATGCTGAAATTCATGAAGCAATTACTCAAATCCCAGCCCAAGAAAAAAAGATGAAAGGTAAAGTGATTGATATCATTGAGTTTGGATATAAACTTGGGGAAAAAATAATTAGATATCCAAAAGTTGTAGTAGGAAAATAAAAAAACATGAAGGAAGACTATTATGAAATTTTAGGAATTAGCAAATCTGCTTCTGAAAGTGAAATTAAAAAAGCTTATAGGAAGAACGCTATTAAATATCATCCTGATAAAAACCCTGGAGATTCTGCAGCTGAAGAAAAGTTTAAAAAAGCTGCTGAAGCTTATGAGGTGTTAGGAAATCAAGAAAAAAAATCTAAATATGATCAGTTTGGTCATTCTGCTTTTGATGGTAGCGGTGGATTTGGAGGAGGAGGAATGAATATGGATGATATTTTTAGTCAATTTGGAGATATTTTTGGTGGTGGTGGATTTGGTGGTTTTAGTGGTTTTGGCGGTGGAGGACAAAGAAGGTCTAAAGGAAGTAATTTAAGAATTAAAGTTTCTTTAGATTTAAAAGAAATAGTCCTTGGAGTTGAGAAAAAAATTAAAGTTAAAAGAAAAATCAAAGCAAAAGGAGTTACCTACAAAACTTGTCCAAACTGTAATGGATCTGGTCAAGTAACTAGAATAACTAATACTATCTTGGGAAGAATGCAATCTTCAAGCACATGTCCAACATGTAATGGATCCGGTCAAGTAGTTTCTAACAGACCTTCTAATTCTGATGCAAATGGACTAATTTCTAGCGAGGAAACGGTTCTTGTTAAAATTCCAGCTGGAGTTGAAGATGGTATGCAATTAAAAGTTAGTGGAAAAGGTAATGAATCTACTGGAAATGGTATTTCAGGTGATTTGATAGTTTTAATTCAAGAAAATGAACATCCTAATTTAAAAAGAGAAGGTAATAATCTTCATTATGATTTATATATAAGTATTTCCGAAGCTGTCTTAGGTGTCTCTAAGGAGATCGAAACAGTTACAGGAAATGTAAGGATTAAACTTGAATCTGGAATTCAATCTGGAAAAATACTAAGACTACGTGGTAAGGGATTATCCAGTCTTAATTCATATGGTGCAGGAGACCTATTAGTCCATATTAATGTGTGGACCCCAAAAACTTTAAACAGAGAGCAAAAAACATTCTTTGAAGAAATGAAAAATAATGAAAATTTTGTTCCTTCTCCAGAAAAAGGAGATAAATCCTTTTTTGAGAAAGTAAAAGACATGTTTTCATAAATTCTAAGTTAGTTTCATAATAAATTCATGTTTAATTTTTATTTTCAATTTGATTATATTTAACAATATTTTAAAATGAAAAGATTTATAGAATTTATTAATAAGGAATTTTTTATTACTGAAAGTATAAAATTTTCAATTTTTACTCTCCTACTTGTTTCATTAATATTTTTTTCTACTTATCTATTTTTAAAATTAACTAAGAAGATTGCTACTAAGAAATTAGATGAAGAAAGAAAACTTAAATTTAAGTCGGTCTTTACTTTCTTAAATTATTTTGTCTATATAATTGTTGCTTCAATTACATTTCAAAACTTTGGAATTAACCTCACTGGTATTTTTGCTGCTTCAGCTGCTCTTTTAGTTGGTGTAGGTTTAGCACTTCAAACATTTTTTCAGGACATAATATCCGGTATTTTAATTTTAGCTGATCAAACTGTTCACGTTGGAGATATTATAGAAATCGATGGTAAAGTTGGAAGGGTAGAAAATATTAAAATTAGAACTACTAGAGCAGTAACTTTTGACAATAAAGTACTTATCATCCCTAATCATAAATATTTAACCTCTACCTTATTTAACTGGACTGAAAATGGTACCGTTTTAAGAGGATGTGTTTCCGTTGGGGTTTCCTATGATTCTGATGTAGAAAAGATAAAAGAAATCCTTTTAGAAATAGCTAATTCCCATCCTCATTTGATTAAAAATCCACCTCCAAAAGTTATTTTTAAAAATTTTGGAGATAGTGCATTAGATTTTGAATTAATTTTCACTTATAATAATGGATTCAGAGTAAACCTAATTGAAAGTGATATTAGATTTTTAGTTCACAAAAGATTTAAAGAAAATAATATAGAAATTCCATTTCCACAAAGAGTAGTGCATTTACAGAAATAAATTTTATGTCAAAAATTTTAATAATTGAAGACGAAGTAACCATTAGAAGAGTTTTAAAGAAGGTTCTTTTAGATGAAAATAAAAATTTTCAAATCATAGAAGCCCACGACGGAGTTCAAGCTATTGAAATGATAAAATCAAATAAAATAGATTTGATTTTATGCGATATTAAAATGCCTAAAAAAGATGGGATTGAAGTTCTTGAATTCTTGATTAAAGATTTTTCTGAAATTCCCGTTATTATGATTTCTGGTCATGGAGATTTAGAAACTGCTGTCGAATCAATGAGATTAGGAGCATTTGATTATATTTCAAAGCCACCTGACTTAAATAGATTATTAAATTCTGTTAGAGGAGCATTAAAAAATATTGATTTTAGAAAAAAAAACAGATCAACTTTAAAAAAAGCAAAAGATTTTAAAATCATAGGAGATTCATCAGGAATAAAAAAAATTAAAAATTTAATAGAAAAAGTTGCTAATACAAATGCTAAAATTTTAATTCTTGGTCCTAACGGATCTGGAAAAGAACTTGTCGCCAATCAAATACATTTAAATAGTTCAAGATGCGAAGGTCCTTTTATTGAAGTAAACTGTGCGGCAATTCCATCTGAACTTATTGAAAGTGAGTTGTTTGGTCACATTAAAGGTGCTTTCACTTCTGCAAATAAAGATAAAGTTGGAAAGTTTGAAGCTGCCAATGGAGGAACAATTTTTTTGGATGAAATCGGAGACATGAGTCTATCAGCCCAATCTAAAGTTTTAAGAGCTTTACAAGAACATAAAATTCAAAGAGTTGGTAGTGAGAAAGATTTGATAGTTGATGTAAGAGTCATTGCTGCAACAAATAAAAATTTAAAAAAAGAAATATCGAGTAATAACTTTAGAGAAGATTTATATCATAGACTTGCAGTGATTGAGATCAATGTTCCTTCCTTAAATCAAAGATCCTCAGATATTCCTCTTTTAATAGAACATTTCTTAAAATTAATTTCAATTGAGAATAAAAGTAAATTAAAATCAATTGAAAATGAAGCCATAAAAAAACTACAAAATTTTGATTGGAGTGGTAATGTTAGAGAATTGAGAAATGTAATCGAAAGATTAATTATTCTTTGTGAAACCTCAACTATAACAAAAAAAGATATTACTAAATATTCAGGTAAATAATAATTTATGAAAAATTTTTTAGCATTATTGATTTTACTGATTGTAACAGGTGTTTCTTCACAGAATGATCAAGAAATGATAAAAAAAATATTTGACAATTCTATGTCTTCTAGTATAAGCTATGGTCTATTAGATCACCTTTCTAATGAAATAGGCGGAAGATTGTCAGGTTCATTAAATGCAGAAAGAGCAGTTGAGTGGGGTAGAGATGAGCTTAATAAAATAGGTTTTGATAAAGTTTGGCTTCAAGAAGTTATGGTTCCTAAATGGGTAAGAGGACCTAAGGAATTTGCTTTGATTGAAACTCAACCAGGAACAACATTTAATGTAGATGTCTGTGCTTTGGGTGGCTCTGTAGCAACACCCTCAGTCGGAATCAAAGCCAATGTAATTGAAGTTTTTGATTTTGATCAACTCAAGAAATTAGGAAAGGATAAAATTGACGGTAAAATAGTTTTTTTTAATAGACCCATGCAATCTAATTTAATAAGCACATTTCAAGCGTATGGAGAAGCTGTTAATCAAAGAACTAATGGTGCTTTAGAAGCAGTTAAATATGGCGCTATAGGTGTGATAATTAGATCTCTTAGTCTTAGAATGGATGACTTTCCTCATACAGGAGTGATGAGTTATGGAAATTTACCACCAAGTAAAAGAATCCCAGCAGCAGCAATAAGTACCAATGCTGCTGAAAAACTAAGTAATCTACTTTTAATAAATAAGAATTTAAAATTTTTACTTAGACAACAGTGTAAACAATACCCTGATGTCAAATCTCACAATGTAATAGCTGAGATAAAGGGATCTACATTTCCAGATGAAATCATTTTAGTAGGTGGACATTTAGATTCATGGGATTTAGGTGATGGCTCTCACGATGACGGTGCTGGAATAGTTCAGTCCATGGATGTAATCAATATTTTAAATAAATCTGGATATAAACCTAAAAGAACTTTGAGAGTTGTTTTATTTATGAATGAAGAAAACGGAACTAGGGGAGCAAAAAAATACTCTGAGGTTTCGAAAAAAAATGGTTTAAATCATATTTTTGCACTAGAATCTGATGCTGGAGGTTTTACACCTAGAGGATTTTCATTTACCACTTCATCTGATAAATTTTCATTTATTGAAAAATGGAAGGTTTTATTTGACCCTTATTTAATTCAATCTTTTGTTAGAGGAGGAAGTGGAGCAGATATAGCTCCTCTGGAAAATAAAAATAATGTACTAGCTGGTTTACGACCTGATTCCCAACGATATTTTGATTATCATCATGCTGCTAATGATACTTTCGATGCTGTAAATAAACGGGAGTTAGAATTAGGTTCATTTGCAATGACATCCTTGATATATTTATTTGATAAATACGGAATTAATTATTAAAATTTGGAAAGTTTAATAGAATTAGATAAGACTCTTTTTATTTTTTTAAATTCTTTAGGATCTGATATTTTTGATTCTTTATGGTTACTAATTACTGATAAAAAATCTTCTGTTCCATTATACATTTTTTTGATATACTATATATATAATAAATTATCCCTTAACGAGTTTTTAAAGTATTTAGTTATTATTGTCGTATTAATTATTTTGACTGATCAAACTAGTGGTTTTTTTAAAGATTTTTTTCAAAGACTAAGACCTTGTCATGATAAAGAAATTAATAGTCTAGTTAGAATAGTTAAAGAGGGATGCGGAGGATTATATGGTTTTTTCTCGGCTCACGCAGCTAATACTTTTGCTGTAGCAACTTTTTTTTATTTTACATTAAATAAATATTCAAGAAAATTTAAATTTCTTTTTTTGTGGGCAATAATTGTTTCCTACAGTAGAATTTATGTTGGAGTTCATTTTCCTGTTGATATAATCTTTGGCGCTTGTTTTGGAATTTCAATAGGTTATTTGTTTTCATTTCTTTCAAATAAAGTTTCTTTATAATGTTTTATAGAATTCAAGAATATAAAACTCTTTTTCTAAGGATTTCCCTAGCATATTTTTTTTACTTTATTGCTAGAGTACTTTTTTACTTTTATAATAGTAATATTATTATAATTAACAGTTTTAGTGAATTTATAAATTTGTGTCTAATAGGGTTGACTTTTGATACTTCAGCTATTTTATATACAAATGCCCTTTTTATTATTATTTCTTTAATACCAATAAAAAATAATAGTAAACCTTTTTTTCAAAAGGGTATGTTTTTTTTATATTTTTCAACTAATATCTTGGCCTATGTTACAAACTATATTGATTTTATTTATTATAAATTTTCACAATCTAGATTAACAACGACTGTTTTTGATTTAATTGAAAATGAGAGCAATAAGTCAGATCTAATGAGTTCATTTATAGTAGATTATTGGCATGTATTTTTTCTTTTTTTCTTCTTTATATTATTATGGATTTATTTTTATAATAAAATACCTTTCAAATTTGAAAAAAAACCAAGTGATTTAAAATATTACAGTTTTTCTTTTTTTTGGTCTCTTCTAGTAATCTTTGTTTGTATTATTGGTGTTAGAGGAGGTCTTGGAAATGCAACAAGGCCTATTAACATGGTAGATGCCCATAGGTTTGTAAAAAAGGGTATTCATGCAGATTTCGTATTGAACTCTCCATTTTGTTTGATAAGAACCTACAAAAAAAATTATTTTAAAAAGAAGAATTTTTTAATGGATTCTGAAATTAATTCTATTATTAAACCAATTAAAAAATTAAATGATTCTATTTATTCCAAACCTAACGTCGTTTTAATTGTAATGGAAAGTTTTGGTAGAGAATACATAGGAACTTTTAATAAAAATAAAAATATAGAGGACTACGTTAGTTACACTCCCTTTTTGGATTCTTTAACTAATCATAGTTTGATTTTTACAAATGCTTTTGCAAACGGAAGACAGTCTATTGAAGCTTTACCTTCAATTTTAGCTAGTGTGCCCTCATTTAAAGTTCCTTTTACCTCCTCACCATATGCAAATCAAGAAATACAATCCCTTGTCTCCGTATTTAATGAATTAAATTATTCTACTTCATTTTTTCATGGTGCTCCTAACGGATCTATGGGTTTTTTAGGTTTATCAAATATTTTAGGTTTTGATAATTATTTTGGAAAAACTGAATTTAATAACAACTCTTTATATGATGGCTACTGGGGAATTTGGGATGAGCCTTTTTTAGATTTTATGAAAAATAAAATTGATCATTTTGAAGAACCTTTTTTTTCTACGTTTTTCAGTTTGACTTCCCACGAACCTTTTAAAGTTCCTAAGGAATATGAAAATATTTTTCCTAAAGGGGATGTTCAAATGCATCAGGTAATAGGATACTCCGATAATGCATTGAAAACTTTTTTCGATTCTTCTAAAGATGAACCTTGGTTCAAAAACACTCTATTTGTTATAACAGCTGATCATTGTAATCAATTTTGGTATCCATACTATAGAGATCCAATTAATAGATTTGCTATACCAATTATTTTTTATCGTCCGGATAATAGTTTTAGTGGAGAAAATAATATCCTTTCCCAACAGTTAGATATATTTCCTTCAATTATTGATTTAGTTGGATATGATAAATCTATAAATTCGTGGGGAAGAAGTCTTTTTTCAAATGAATCTAATCAACCATTTTCTATTCATTTTTCTGGAACAGTATATCATTTCTCAATGAATAATTTTACTCTTGTTTTTGATGGTGAAATGGTAATAGGAGTCTATAATATCAATGATTATGCTTTAAATGAAAACATAATTAACCAGGTTGATTATTCTTTGGAAGAAAGATATCTTAAAGCATTTTTTCAAGATTATATGGATAGAATAATTGAAAAAAAATTAAATTAAATTATTTAATTATCTCTTTAAAATCCATTTTAAATTTGTTTATTCTTGGAGCTGAAACTCTCATAATGTACAAGTCATATGGATTTTTCTTTTTATAATTTTGATGATAATCTTCTGCTATATAAAATTTTTTGAAAGGAATAACTTGAGTTGTGATTTTTTTGTAAGTTTTTTTATTTAGAAGATATTGTATTTCTTCTTCAATAATTTTTTTTTCTTTTGGAGATTTATAAAAAGCAATTGATCTGTATTGAGTTCCAACATCAGGTCCTTGTCTATTTAATGTAGACGGATCATGAGATCCGAAAAATACTTTAACCAATGTTTTAAAGTCAATTAAATTTGAATCGTATACAACTTCAATAGTTTCTGCATGTCCAGTTTTGCCACTTATAACTTCCATGTAACTAGGGTTTTTTTTAAACCCACCTGAGTATCCTGAATCAACTTTTATAACCCCTTTTAGATTTTCGTATATACTTTCAACACACCAAAAACAACCCGAAGCAAAATAAGCTTTAGATAGTTGTTGTTCTTGGGAAAATAAAATAGAATTATTGAACTGAGTTATCAACAGAGAAAAAATCAAGAATTTATTTATCATATTTTTATTTTAAAAGTTTTGAGATAAAGTGATCCCAAGTTAATTTTTCTTTTTTATTTTTTATTTCTTTTTTTATTAAATTTAAATCTGAATTTAATGCTAATAAGATATTTTTTGCTAAATCTTTGGAGTTAGGTTCACATAAAAATCCATCTTTTTTGTTTGAAATATATTCAGAAAGTCCTCCAATATTTGTACAAACAGTAGGAATTTCAAATTTAAATGCTAAAGGAGTTACTCCACTTTGAGATGCTTTTTTATATGGTTGTATTATTAATTCAGATGAAGAAAACCAATATTTTATTTCATCCTCAGGTATAAATTTATTTATTAATGAAATATTATTATTCAAATTATTTTCACTAATCATCTTTTTATATTTTTCTGTAGATTCATAATTCTCCCCAACAATTAAAAGTTTAATATCTTTTTTTTCTTTTATTATTTCATTCATGGATTGTATTAATATCTCTAATCCTTTATACTTTCTAATTAAGCCAAAAAAAAGTAGATATTTATAACCTTTTTTTAAACCAATTTGTTTTAGGGCAATTTCCTTTTTTATTGGTTTTCCAAATTTTTTTGGAACGGGATGAAATAATGATATTCCTTTTTTAAATTTTGTAATTTTCTTTATTTGATCGAAAACATTCTTAGAAAGTGTAACGTATTTATCAATACTTCTAAGGTAAAGTTTAAATAAATCTTTTTGTAAAAAATTTTCTTCGTGAGGGTATGTATTATGAATTAATCCAATTTTTTGAATTTTTTTATTTATTCCACGATTAATAAAAAAAAGACAAGGTGCTAAAAAAGAGGTCCAATAACTACTAATAACTAGTTCTGGATTTAAATCGTTAATTGATCTTGAGGTGTTTATCCAGTTAAATGGATTTATTGAGTTTATTATTCTTTTTGATTTGATTTTTTGATTGGATTCTTTATTGTAATACTGAGTTTTTCCAGGAAATAGTAATGAAGGGTATTGTAATTTAAATGTAATGACTTCTATTGAATGCCCAAGTTTTTTTAAGGTCTCACAAAGTTCTTGATTTGTATCGGAAATACCCCCTCTATATGGATAGTATGGACCTATTACAACTATTCTCATTTCCCTTTTTTTTAATCATTCATTAAAATCCAATCTCCATTTTTTAAATGATTTTCAGCTATTTTATATTTTAATTTTTTTTGTTCACCATTAGTTATGTTTTTAATGGTTACTTTTTCATTTCTGCCTATTTTCTTTACTTCTCTTACTATAGTCTCAACCTGTTGATTTCCCGATGAAGCATTCTGACCAACATTTCTGTTTATTGATGCTAGTTCATCGCTGTTTAATACTTCCTCTTTAGATAAATTGAATTTTTGCTTTCTTCTTATTTTTCTGTCTTCTCTAATTTCTGATGGATCCTTTGAAGGTAATTCACCCTTAAAAAGGAAAGAGATTATTTCTCTATTGATTTTATCAAGCATAGATTTGAATAATTCAAATGATTCAAACTTGTATATAATAAGGGGATCTTTTTGTTCATGGACTGCTAATTGTACCGATTGTTTTAACTCATCCATTTTTCGTAAATGATTTTTCCAAGCCTCATCAATTATAGCAAGTGAAATATTTTTTTCAAAATCATTTATTAAAGTCTCCCCCTTAGATTCATATGCAGATTTTAAATCAGAGACTACATTAAGAGTCTTTTTTCCATCTGTAAAAGGAACTACTATTCGTTCAAAATTATTGGATGGGTTTTCAAATACATTTTTTATTACAGGAAAAACTTTTTCAGCACTAATTTTCATTTTTGCGTTGTAATGATCGTAAGCACTTCTATATGTCTTAAACACTATTTCATCGGATTCTGTTTTTTCAAATTCGTCCTCACTGAATTGAGAACTTAAAGAAAAATATCTAATAATATCAAACTCATATTCTTTATAATTATTTGATAATTTATTGTTTTCAACAATGATTTCAGTTGTATCGTAAATCATATTTGCTATATCTACCTTTAACCTATCTCCTTCAAGAGCATGTTTTCTTCTTTTGTATACAACCTCTCTTTGAGCATTCATTACATCATCGTATTCTAATAACCTTTTTCTTATCCCGAAATTATTTTCTTCTACTTTCTTTTGCGCTCTTTCAATGGTCTTAGTCATCATTGAGTGTTGAATTACTTCGCCTTCTTCTAAGCCCATTTTATCCATCATTTTGGCAACTCGATCAGAACCAAATAATCTCATTAAATTATCCTCTAACGAAACATAAAACTGAGAACTCCCCGGATCTCCTTGTCTGCCTGATCTTCCTCTCAACTGTCTGTCAACTCTTCTAGAATCATGTCTTTCGGTACCTACTATAGCTAATCCACCATTAGATTTAACCAAATTATTAATTTTTATATCAGTTCCTCTCCCAGCCATATTAGTGGCTATGGTAACTATTCCTGCATTTCCAGCTTCTGTAACAATATCTGCTTCTTTTTTGTGAAGTTTAGCATTCAATACATTATGCTTTATTTTTTTAATTGTTAACATTCTTGCTAATAATTCAGATATTTCAACAGATGTTGTTCCTATTAATATTGGTCTTCCTTCATTAGATATTTTAGAAACGTGTTCAACTACGGCATTGTATTTTTCTCTTTTAGTTTTATAAATCAAATCATCTTGGTCTTTTCTATCAATTGGTCTATTGGTAGGAATTTCCATTACATCTAATTTATATATATCCCAAAATTCACCTGCCTCGGTGATTGCAGTTCCGGTCATCCCTGAAAGTTTTTTATACATTCTAAAATAATTTTGAAGGGTAACAGATGCAAATGTTTGAGTTGCGTCTTCTATTTTAACATTCTCTTTAGCTTCAATTGCTTGGTGAAGACCATCAGAATATCGTCTTCCATCCATTATTCGTCCAGTTTGTTCATCAACAATTTTAACTTTATTGTCCATCACAACATATTCTGTATCTTTTTCAAATAAAGTATAGGCCTTAAGTAGTTGATTTAGAGTGTGAATTCTTTCGCTTTTAATTCCAAAATCATTATAAATTTTTTCCTTCTCTTGAACTTCTTTATCTACTTCCATTTCTTTGTTTTCGATTTTAGCAATTTCAGTTGATAAATCTGGAAGTATAAAAAAGTTTTCATCTTGGCTTTCTGTAGATAAACTATCTATTCCTTTGTCTGTTAATTCTATTTGATTGTTTTTTTCATCAATTACAAAGAAAAGATCCATGTCAACTTTTGGCATTTCTCTATTGTTGTCCTGCATGTAAAAATTTTCAGTTTTTTGTAATAACTGTTTTACACCTTCTTCACTTAAAAATTTAATTAATGCAGAGGTTTTAGGTAAGCCTCTAAAGACTTGTAACAAGTTAAATCCTCCTTCTTCTGAATCACCGTCACTTATTAATTTTTTTGCCTTAGAAAGAACTTGAGTCAATAATTGTTTCTGCTTTTGTACAATGGAATTTATTTTTGGTTTAAGTTCATTAAATTCATGAATATTTCCCTTTGGAACTGGACCTGAAATTATTAAAGGAGTTCTAGCGTCATCTATTAAAACAGAATCTACTTCATCTACTATGGCATAATTATGTGCTTTTTGCACTAAATCTGAGGATGTGTGAGCCATATTGTCTCTTAAATAATCAAATCCAAATTCATTATTTGTACCATAAGTTATATCCGATTCATATGCTTTTTTTCGTCCTTCTGAGTTTGGACTATAATGATCAATACAATCTATGGTTAGCCCGTGAAATTCAAATATTGGTGCCATCCATGCGCTATCTCTTTTTGCTAAGTAATCGTTCACAGTGACAAGGTGAACACCTTTTCCTGTCAAAGCATTCAAATACACTGGTAGAGTTGCAACTAAGGTTTTCCCTTCACCAGTATGCATTTCAGCTATTTTTCCTCTGTGTAGAGCTATTCCACCAACTAACTGTACATTGTAATGAACCATATCCCATGTTACTTCTTTCCCCGCGGCATCCCATTTGTTAGACCAAATTGCATTTCCTCCTTCTATGGAAATATATTTTTTAGTAATGGAAAATTGCATATCAGATTCGGACGCTTTGACTGATATTTTAGAATTTTCTTTAAATCTCTTTGCAGTTTCTTTAACTACTGCAAAGGCTTCTGGAAGAATTTCATTTAATTTTTCTTCTACTTTTAATGAAGAAGACTCATTTATTTTATCAATTTCCTGATAAAACTTTTCTTTTTCATCTATGTTATCAGAAGAATTTATTTTAGCTTTAAAATCAGTTATTGAATTATTGAATGGTTCTCTTACTAAATTAATTTGATTTTTGAATTCAAAAGTTTTGTTCCTAAGTTCATTGTGATTTAATAATGAAAGTTTTTTTTCATAACTTAATATATCATTTACAATGGATTCAACTTCTTTTAAATCTTTTTTTGATTTGTTTCCAACAAAAATATTTAATAAAGAATTTATTAAGCTCATCAGTATTTTTTGATTATCTCAAATTTAAGTAAAAAAAAAGCCCCCTAAGAGACTTTATTAAAATTTTTAATCCGATTAATACTCATCTTCGTTCCATAAATAATCTTCATCTGTTGGATAATCTGGCCAAATTTCTAATATAGATTCATAAGTATCACCTTCTTCTTCTTCAATTTCTTGTAGATTTTCAACTACCTCTAAAGGAGCACCTGTTCTAATAGAAAAATCTATTAATTCGTCCTTGTTTGCAGGCCAGGGTGCATCACTTAAATATGATGCTAATTCTAATGTCCAATACATAATTAAAGATTATAAATATTTGCAAAAATAATTTTTTAATCGAATCTTACAATGTTTTACGGAAAAATTTAATATTATTTTCTTTTTGAAAAATAAAATAGTACAATTATTAGGAAAAAGAAAAGAGAAATTCTGTAAATAAAATCTCCATATTTTACATAAAAAGTAATTTTATCTGAAAGGTTGATGGAACTATTTATAAATCCTTTTTTATTGTAATCTAGACTATCAACAATATCTCCTTTTTTATTAATAATAGCGGAAATACCTGTATTTGCACTTCTTACAATATCTCTTCTAGTTTCTATTGCTCTTATTTTAGAGTAGCTTAATAATTGTTTGTGCCCTGGAGAATTATTCCACCAACCATCATTTGTTAATATTGCAAGGAACTGTGCGCCACCTCTTACATACTGGGTAACATATTCTCCGTACATAGATTCATAACAAATTATTGGCGCTACTTTATTATTAAGTTTTGTTATGAAAACGGCTCTATTTTCTTGAGTGGCTCTGGAACTTATAGTTCCGCCAAAATCTAGTAGTAAATTTCCTAAAATAGGCTCTAATATTTTTTTGTAAGGAAGATTCTCAACACCAGCTACTAATTTTGACTTATGGTAGACTTGTCTAAGATCAGAGTTTATAAAACTACTGTTATATATATCTACCCAAATACTATCTTTTATATAATTTGAAGTTTCAGATTTTGAAAGCACAGAGTTATACATTTTATAAAATTGTATTCCACTTATTAATTCTGAATTTTTATTATTTAGATATGAATTTAAGTTGTTGTAAAAAGAAGAATCAAAAAAGTTATTCAATGAATAACCAGGACTTTCAGAAAAATATGTTTCGGGTGTAAAAATTATTCTATTATTAAAAACATCATCTCTGGTGATATCTTTAAATTCTTTTAATATATTAATATTAGTTCTTCCATATTTTTCGTTGTAGGGATCAATATTGGGTTGAATAATAGAAACATCTAACTTTTTGTTATTTATAGTTTGATTATCATAAATGTAAAGAGAAATAATAAGTGGAATTGAAATTGCTAATAATGAAATAGAAAAATATTTTTTAAAACTTTTTTCTTTATTTAAGTAGTTATTATAAGATTGAAAAAAAATAAAATTAACTACTAGAATCCACAAAGTTCCACCAAAGGAACCAGTGTATTCATACCACTGAATCAAATGATGAGACTCTGAAAAAACATTACCTAAAATTAAGGATGGCCAAGAAAAATCCCAAATTAAATTAATTTTTTCATAAATAATCCAAGATGAAATGAAGTAAATAATACCTAGTTTATTTCCGATTTTTTTTGAAATTAGACTGAAGGATGAAAAGACTAAAGTCATTAATAATGAATAAAGTACAATGGCAAACACCATTCCAAAAGTTGTAGAATAAATTAGCCACCAACAAGTAATGATATTCCAAATTATGAAAGTCAATAAACTATAAAAAAATATTTTTGAAATAGATTTGTGTCTTAAATTATTTTCAATAATTAAAAGAGGAACAAATCCTATAAAGATTAAAAAAACTATTCCGTTGACAGGCCAAGAAAATCCTAAAAGAAGTCCAGATAATATGCTGAGTGAAAGAAATTTTTTATTCAATTTTTTTTTGAAAATTACAAAATCAAGTTAACAAAAATCAAAATTTTTTTGATAATTAATTATAGAAATAGCGATGTTCTTTTAAATCACTAATTTTAAAAAATGAAATTATTGTCTTTTTTGCCTAATACTTTTACTTTTTTGAACCTTTTTTTTGGTTGTATTGCAGTTGTATATGGACTAAACGGAGATCTTAATACTTTAGCACTATTCGTTTTACTTGGAATGTTTTGTGATTTTTTTGATGGTTTTTTTGCTAGATTATTAAATGTTAAATCTAAATTGGGAGTTCAATTAGATTCTTTTTCAGATTTGATAACTTTTGGTTTATCATCCTCTGTTGTTATGTTTATACTTTTAAAAAATTCTAGTTTTATTAATCAAAGTAATCCAGATTCTTGTTTTCAAATATTACCTTATTTTTCTTTTTTAATTACAATAGCTTCTTCATATAGATTAGCTAAATTTAATTTAAATCACAATGATTCTCATTTTAAAGGCTTACCAACACCTGCTAATGCTTTATTCATTGTTTTTTTACCTTTTTTGTTTGAAAATAAATTCCTAATTAGTTACTCAAATATTTTAGATAATACATATTTTCTTTTATTTATAACAATTCTGTTTTCGTATTTATTAGTTTGTAATCTAAAAATGTTTTCTTTTAAATTTAAAAACCTATCATTTAAAGAAAATAAATTGAGATTTCTTTTTTCATTATTATCTATGCTAGTAATAGTATTTTTTAATACGGGTGCATTACCCATAATAATAACATTATATATTTTTATTAGTTTCCTAAGAATTAAACTCTAAATTTTTTTTCCTGAATTCAAAATTTTGACCTAAATAGAGTTTCCTGACCATTTCATCTTTAGCCAGGTCCTCAGGAATACCAGCTTTAAGTATGTTTCCTTCAAACATTAAGTAAGTTCTGTCAGTGATTGCTAATGTTTCTTGTACATTGTGATCTGTAATCAAAATACCTATATTTTTCTTTTTTAAATGTGAAACAATTTTTTGAATATCTTCAACAGCTATTGGATCAACTCCTGCAAATGGTTCATCTAATAAAACAAATTTTGGGTCAGTAGCCAAAGCTCTTGCTATTTCTGTTCTTCTTCTTTCACCTCCAGAAAGTAAATCTCCTCTGTTTTTTCTTATTTTCTGTAAACCAAATTCTTCTATTAATTTTTCCATTTTGTTCAACTGCTCCTCTTTATTTAAATCAGTTAGTTCTAAAACAGCTTTAATGTTGTCTTCAACCGAAAGTTTTCGAAATACAGATGGTTCTTGTGCTAAGTAACCAATTCCTTTTTGAGCTCTTAAATACATTGGAAAGTTAGTTATGTCATAACTATCAATAGATATTACTCCACTTTCAGGCTTTATTAATCCAACTATCATATAAAATGTTGTTGTTTTTCCAGCTCCGTTAGGGCCTAATAATCCAACAATTTCACCCTGATTAACTTCAAGAGAAATATCATTAACTACTTTTCTTCCTTTGTAAGATTTAAATATGTTATTAGCCTTTAATTTCATTTTTTAATTTTTCTTTTCTCAATACAAACTTAGAGATATATATACTAATTTGATATAAAACAACTATTGGAATAGCCACTATAATTTGACTTGCAATATCCGGAGGTGTAATAATCGCAGATAAAACTAAAACAAGAACTAATGCAAATTTCCGATATTTCACCATTATTTCTGGTGTAATCAGTCCTATTTTAGTTAAAAAATATATAATAATAGGTAATTCAAAAATTAAACCTGAAGCAATTACAGATGCCCTTATTAATCCAACATAACTATCCAGATCAAAATCATTAAAAATTTCATTACTAACACTGTAAGAACCTAAAAAATTAATTGATAATGGGGTGACTATGTAATAACCAAATAAAACCCCAATAAAGAATAATAAAGAAGAAATAAAAATAAAACCTCTTGCGTTTTTTTTCTCATTTAAATATAACCCAGGGCTAATAAAACTCCAGAATTGATAAATAACATAAGGAAAAGCAATTATAAATCCAGCTGTTATAGATACCCAGATATGCGCTGAAAATTGTCCAGACATAGTTCTACTTTGAATTCTAAAAGGCATTTCACTTATGCAAAAACTTTCGTCAAGTCCAATACTTTTAGATATTTTACAGAGAATATCATATGTAAAGAAATCTATATTTTTAGGCCCAAAAAGAACCTGATTAAAAATAAAATCTTTTGCAATAAATGCTAGACTTGCAGCAATAAGTATGGCAAATACAGATCTAATTAGATGCCATCTTAAATCCTCAAGATGATCTAAAAAAGACATTTCATCAATATTAGTATTTTTCATTAAAAAATTCCTTCGTTAAGTATGTTGTGTAAATGAATAATTCCAGTATAAGTTTTATTATCCTCCACAATAAGTTGAGTAATTTTATTTGAATTCATAATTTTTAAAGCATCTGATGCTAAAATTTCTGAATTAATTTTTTTTGGAGATTTAGACATTAAGTCTGACGCTTTAATTGATTTTAAATCTATATTTTTAGAAAAAAACCTTCTTAAATCCCCATCGGTAATTATTCCTATAGCTACTTTATTATTTATTACTGCTGTAGCACCTAGCATTTTTTTTGAAATTTCATTAACTACGTTATTAAAACTTTCCTCTAAGTTGACTTGGGGTTTTAAATTTTTAATTACTAAGTCTTTTACTTTAAGATGAAGTTTCTTTCCTAATGATCCACCAGGATGAAATCTAGCAAAATCATTTTCTTTAAAACCTTTCATTTCAGAAAGACAGATTGCTAACGCATCTCCAACAACGAGCTGGGCAGTAGTACTAGTAGTTGGTGCTAAATTATTTGGACAAGCTTCTTTTTTAATAAAACTATTTAAAAAGTAATCACAATTTTTTACCAAAAAAGAGTTTTCATCAGAGCATATTGCTATTAATTTAACTCCTGTATTTTTTAAAAATGGTATAAGATCCTTAATTTCATTTGTGTTTCCACTTTTTGAAATTAATATAATAACGTCATTGTTTTGGACGATCCCTAAATCACCATGAACCGCCTCTGCTGCATGCATGAAAATTGAAGGTGTTCCGGTAGAATTTAAAGTTGCAACAATTTTCATACTAATAATTGCACTTTTACCTATTCCACTTACTATAACTTTACCCTCAATAGAATTTATTAATTCAACTGAACTTTTAAAGTCTTTATTAATGAAATTTGACAATTCTAAAATAGAATTTCCCTGGTTGTTGATACTGTTTTTTGCAGTTTGAATTATATCAAATTTTGAATCCAAAATAGTTTTTTTAATAATCTTTTAATGGTATATTTAATAGGCAAAGGTACAAAATACCTTTTAGGAAAGTAAATGAAGTTAGATTTAGATTTAAATAAAGAGTTAAAAACTTTATTCGGTTTTTCAAACTTTAAAGGAGACCAAAAGGAAATTATCCAAACCGTTTTAAAAAGAAAAAGTGCTATGGTAATTATGCCAACTGGTGCGGGAAAGTCCTTGTGTTTTCAGTTACCAGCTTTGTTATCTAAAGGTACTGCTTTAGTTGTTTCTCCTTTGATTGCTTTGATGAAAAATCAAGTAGACGTAATTAGGGGAATTTCTTCGAATGATGGAATTGCTCATGTTTTGAATTCTTCATTAAATAATACTCAAATTCAAAATGTTAAAAATGATATATCTAATGGAATTACTAAATTATTGTATGTCGCACCAGAATCATTGGCTAAAGAAAATTATATTGAATTTTTAAGTAAGTCCAATATTTCTTTTTTAGCAATTGACGAGGCACATTGTATTTCAGAATGGGGCCATGATTTTAGACCAGAATATAGAAATCTAAACACCATAGTCGATAAAATTAAAAAAGATATTCCAATTATAGCATTAACAGCAACTGCAACTCCAAAGGTGAAAGACGATATTATTAAAAATTTGGAAATGGAAGATGCTACTCTTTTCAAAACTTCTTTTAATAGACCAAATCTTTTTTATGAGGTAAGAAGTAAAACAAATGAGATAAATAAGGATATTATTTATTTTATAAAAAAAAGAGAAGGTAAATCAGGGATTATTTACTGCTTATCGAGAAAAAGTGTCAATGAGCTATCTGAGTTTCTTCAGGTTAATGGTGTAAATGCACTGCCTTATCATGCTGGTTTAGAACCTAAAACTAGAGTTAAAAATCAAGATATGTTTTTAATGGAAGAATGTGATATCATTGTTGCTACTATAGCTTTTGGAATGGGTATCGATAAACCTGATGTAAGGTTCGTTATTCATTATGATATACCTAAAAGTTTAGAAAGTTATTATCAAGAAACCGGAAGGGCAGGAAGAGACGGAGGGGAAGGACATTGTCTAGCGTTTTATTCATATAAGGATATTGAAAAACTGGAAAAGTTTATGTCTGGAAAACCAATAGCAGAACAAGAGCAGAGCTATTCTTTATTGGATGAAATGGCAGCTTATTCGGAAACTTCAATGTCAAGGAGAAAGTTTTTGCTTAATTATTTTGGGGAAAAATATGATGAAAAAAATGGGGAGGGAGCTCTAATGGATGATAATATGAAGAATCCAAAAACTAAAATAAACGCTATTGATCAGGTCAAAACAGTAATTGAATTAATTATTAAGACAAAAGAACAATATAGAATAAAAGAATTAGTTGGTTTTTTAGTAGGGAAAGAAACTAATTTACTCAGATCACATAATATTTCAAAGAGTGATTTTTTTGGAATTGGAAAAGAATTTAAAGAAGTTTTTTGGAATTCTTTAATTAGACATATGCTAGTCAAAAGAATGATTAATAAAGTGGTTGAATCTTATGGAATTATAAAATTGCTTGAAATGTCTAAAGAATATTTAAAAAATCCAACAGATTTTTATATAACTGAAAATCATAATTATTTGGAACCAAATAATTTATCAAAACAGTCTATTTCAACAGTAAAAAGTGTGTTTGATAAAGTTTTGTTTTCTATATTAATTGGAGAAAGAAAAAAAATGGCAAAATCTAAAAGAATTCCTCCTTATGCTATTTTTCAAGAATCCTCAGTTGAAGAAATGGCTATTAAATACCCAATTTCAGTAGATGAATTAAAAAATATTAATGGAGTAGGTGATGGAAAAGCAATCAAGTTTGGTGATTCTTTTGTCATACTTATAAAAGAATATGTTAAAGAAAATGACGTTATAAGACCAGATGACTTGATTGTTAAAACAACTGGAACTAATTCTGCATTAAAACTATTTATTATCCAAAGTATAGATAGAAAAATTCAACCTAGTGATATTGCAGATTCAAAAGGAATTGAGCTTTCGGAATTAATTAAGGAATTAGAAACAATAGTTTTTTCAGGAACAAAGTTAAACATTAATTATATGATTGATGAAATTTTTGATGAAGACCAACAAGATGAGTTGTATGATTATTTTATTGATTCTGAATCTGATGATATAAATTTAGCAATTGATGAATTTGATGGAGATTATGAAGAGTCTGATTTAAAATTATATCGAATAAAGTTTATTAATGATGTCTCTAATTAATTTATTTCCTTTCAAATTAAAAACCTTTAGTTTAACTTGCGGCACTTTAAAAATAATTTAAAAAAAGTTTTATGAAAGAAGGAGTTTATGCTAAAATTGTTACAAGTAAAGGAGATTTATTACTGTCATTACATTATAAATTAACACCTGGAACAGTTGCTAATTTTGTTGGTCTAGTTGAGGGTAAGTTAGATAATACATTCAAATCCAAAGGTGAGCCTTTTTACAATGGATTAAAATTTCACAGGGTAATTCCAGATTTTATGATTCAGGCAGGATGCCCACAAGGTACTGGAACGGGAGATCCTGGTTATAAATTTGATGATGAATTCCATCCTGATTTAAAACATGATAAACCTGGAATCTTATCTATGGCGAATTCAGGAAAAGCAACTAATGGAAGTCAATTTTTTATAACTCATATCCCAACTGAATGGTTAGATAACAAACATACAGTATTTGGAGAAGTAGTTGAAGGTCAGCAAATAGTTAATTTAATACAGCAAAATGATATAATGTCCTCAGTTGAAATTTTAAGAGAGGGAAATGAGGCTTGTGATTGGAATGCTATAGAAGCTTTTAATGAATTTAAAAATAAAAAAGATAAAGAATTGGAAGATTTAATTTCAAAAGAAAATGATATTATCAAAGAAATATCAAAAGGTTTCAAAGAAACTAAATCAGGTTTAAAATACATTATTCTAAAAAAAGGTGATGGATTAAAACCTTCAACAGGAGATTTAGTTAAAGTTCACTATAAAGGACAGTTATTAGATCAAACTGTATTTGATTCTTCATACAAAAGAAATCAACCTATTGAATTTAAAGTTGGAGAAGGTCAGGTAATTCCCGGTTGGGATGAGGGTATAATGTTACTTGATAAGGGTGACAAGGCCAGGTTTATAATTCCATCTAATTTAGCTTATGGGTCAAGTGGAGCAGGAGGTGTAATTCCTCCAAATGCTACTTTGATATTCGAAGTTGAATTAATCTAGTTTTTCCATTTAATATTACACCCAATGCTTGGTTTTTGAGTTAGATTTATTTTTTTTGAAGTCAAAACACAATCAAATACATTTCTTATATCTTTTCCAGTAACTGGTATTTTATTTCCTGGTCTGGAATCATCCATTTGTCCTCTGTAAATTAGCTTTTTATTTTTATCAAAAATATAAAAATCAGGTGTACATGCGGCATCATATTCTATTGCAACTTCTTGTGTCTCATCAAATAAATATGGAAAGGTATATTTTTCTTTAATTACCGTTTGACTCATTTTTTCAGGATTATCTTCCGGGTAATTTTTTATATCATTACTAGAAATTGCAATAAAGGAAATACCTTTTTCTTTAAACTCATTTGCCATATTTACAATTTCTTTATTTATATGAACTACAAATGGACAATGGTTGCATATAAACATCAGAAGTGTACATTTTTTACCAAAAAGATTATTTGACTTCAATATTTTTTTTGAGTTGGTATCATATAATTCAAAAGAAGGAGCATTAAATCCTATTGGAACCATATTTGAGGGAGTTCTTGCCATTTTGTTATATTTTTTTTCAAATTTAAATTGAATTTTTTATAAATTGAATATTATTAATTAATTATGATAGATTTTATTAATTTTTTTGAAAATATAACTTCTCTGCAAAGAGCTATTGTTCTAGTTGGGGGAATTACTTTTTTTTGGTCTATTGAATCTATAATTCCGTTATTTAATTTTAATTATAAAAAATTAAAACACGCTTACACAAATTTCTTTTTCACATTTACCACAATTCTAATAAATTTTTCTCTTGCATTTCTATTATTAAACTCTTCGGATTGGGTTAATGATAATAATTTCGGTATTTTAAATTTATTTAAAATACCACTTCTTTTACATATAATATTAGGAATTTTTTTATTGGATTTAATAGGAGCTTACTTACCACATTATATTCAACATAAAGTTAAATTCCTATGGAAAATTCATCTAGTTCATCACTCAGATCATAATGTTGACACAACCACTGGTAATAGGCATCATCCTTTTGAAAGTGTAATTAGATTTATTTTTACTCTTATAGGAGTTGTAATTTTAGGTATTAATATGTGGCTTGTTTTTTTGTATCAATCTCTATCAGTTATCTCTACTCAATTTACCCATGCAAATATTAATATAAATCCGAAAATTGATAAATTTCTAAGCTATATAATTGTTACTCCTAATATGCACAAAGTACATCATCATTACAAGATGCCTTATACAGATTCTAATTATGGTAATATTTTTTCATTTTGGGATCATTTATTAGGCACATTTAAAAAACTACATCCTTCAAAAATAATTTATGGTGTAGATACTTTTTTTAATAAAAAGGATAACGAAAGCATTAAAAGTTTATTATATAGACCTTTTGAAAAATCTAGGGACCCAATTAATAAATAGTTTACATTAAGCCAGCAAAGAAGATGGCATTCATCATTAATTTATTAGTGCCATACCAAAAGGCCCTAAAATTAGTGTTGTCAGTAAAGACAGCTACCTTTCCTTTAGCTAAACTAGTTACTGAAAATGGTTTTGAATTTCGTATTGATAAAAGGTTTTCTTTTGAAATGTAGCCACTAATAAGTGGATCTTTAGAGTATTTAATTGGATTATTGTATCCTATTGAATCATTAGCAATATAAATATTTGTATTTCTGAAAATAGAGAGTTTGTTTTTGTAAAATCCATAATTAATAGGATGTGATCTATCCAATTCTACTTTAAAAATGGCACCACTGGTCAATTGAGATCCAAAATGTTCCTTTTTATCCTTGAATTTTAAATTTTTAGTTGAAGCGATGTTTTTATTTAATTTAAGTTTGATAAAGTTCTTTTTTATTAACCAATTTATAGAATTTCTAAAACCAATTAAATTACCACCATTTTGAACCCATTTTTTTATTTTTTCAGTGGTTTTAGAATCAAAATCATATCTACCATTTACCATTATAATTGTACTATAATTTGAAAGATCATAATTCGAAATATTAGATTTTTTAATTTTAGTTAATGGTATTTCATATCGGGTATCTAATAGATGCCATATTTCACCAGCATCGTAACTTGTAACCCCCTCGCCAACAATTAACGCAATATTAGGTTTTGAAACATTTTTAAAGTCATTACTTCCTAAGTCTATTCCATTTGTATGACTGGATTTATAACCATAAAAATTAATTCCACTTTTTTTGCTAATTAATTCTATTTTGTTATTAATTTCAGAACTACTTAATTTTTGGTTAGAAACTGGAATTAATATTGTTCCATAGTCAAAATTCTTAGATTCAACTGAAAAGCGTTTTGTACCAACTTTTACCCTAATTCCAGATTGTAATAAATCATATAAAACTTTTGGAGAATAATAGTCATCCCAAGAAAATAAATAAGCATATTCATTTTTATTTGAAATACTTCCGACAGGTTTAGATAGAGCTAGTTTTTTATAATTTTCTTTGGAGTAGTAATTAGTATATTCTAAATCAAATGCGTGTAAAAAAGACCATGCTGAAATATCATAAAACAAACTATCTTTAAAACTTTTCCTTTTTTCAAACATAGCCTCTATCAACCTTATTTTATTTTGATTTTTTGGAACTAAAATTGAATTGTCTATTTTGTAGGAAACGTTGTTAACTACTAAGTTTTTTGAAAGTTTTTTTGTAATTATTTTATGTTTATTTAAAACTTTATAAAATTCAAAAATCTTTGATTTATCTTTTTGATCAGTAATCAGATAATAATCATTTTTTTTATTTAATGCTTTT
>TARA_B110000438_G_scaffold81510_1_pt1 | contig 28171 bp, 23 predicted proteins | sample TARA_B110000438 | Tara Oceans TARA_B110000438 (sample SAMEA4398413) | marine metagenome | biome: Polar Biome; feature: [MES] marine water layer (ENVO:01000295) within the mesopelagic zone...; material: water (ENVO:00002006), including particulate matter (ENVO:01000060) such as...... | reverse complement strand
ACTCAAACTCGTCTCATTAGCCCAGACGCGCCTATCTACAAATGTTCACGCGTTCATGAGTCCATCTAGTCCTCTGCTGCTGTAAAGTTCGCCGAAGTTTTGAGATTTACTTTCGCAATCAATGAATTGAAAGCTGTTTGACCCAATGACAGAAATGACTGGCGGCGAATTTCTTGCCGAAACAATGCACGGATACGGTGTAACCCACTTCTTCTTTATGCCTGTGATCGTCGATGATTCGATGGTTCGTATGGAACAGCTTGGGATTACCCGAGTCATGGCCCACAGTGAAAAGCCAGCCGCCTACATGGCCGACGGCTATGCCCGAGTGAAGGGTGCAGTCGGATTTTGTGGAGCGCAGTCGGTCGGTGCTACGAACCTAGCGGCAGGCCTTCAGGACGCCTATCTCGCAAGTTCTCCTGTCGTAGCTCTAACCGGGCGGCTCGTTCAAGAACAGCAAGATCGCCATGCTTATCAGGAAGTAGATCACGGTGCCCCCTTCTCCGCCAACACGAAATACAGCGCACGCGTCGACAGAACCGACCAACTTCCAATGTATTTGCGACAGGCGATTCGAGAAGCAACCACTGGCACCCCAGGGCCTACGCACTTAGACCTAGCCGGAATTGCAGGTGGAGATATCACTAAGAAAAGCGCTGATATGGAAGTGATTATCGAGAGCCAGTTCTCGAGCCTTCCACCGTTCCGACCTGAACCAGACTCAGGATCAGTCAACGCTGCATTAAGTGCACTAGCAAGTGCCGCTAAGCCATTGATAATCGCTGGCGGTGGCGTGAAGACTTCAAATGCTGGCAAGCAACTGATCGAACTCGCTGAACGGCTGAACATCCCCGTCGCCACGTCACTCAACGCCAAAGAAACGTTCCCTTCCGACCACCCTCTCGCTGTCGGCGTCCCTGGATCATATTCACGTGCTTGTGCGAACCAGACGGTCGCAGAAGCCGACCTCGTATTCTTCATCGGAAGTCACACTGGTGGTCAGGTAACCAATGATTGGAAGCTCCCACGAGGTGGTACTCGCATCATTCAGATGGATATCGATGCCTCAGAGTTAGGTCGCTCGTTCCCCATCGAAGTCGGACTTCAATCCGATATTCAGGCTGGGCTACAGAAGATGCTGAACGCCAGCGGAGAAGTCGGAACTGCCAGCGACGAAAGTGGTCGCACTAAGTGGATCAACCGTGTGCAGCAGTTAGTTTCCGAATGGAAAACCAGCGTCGATCCTCTTTGGAAGTCCGACGATATGCCAATGCGCACCGAGCGACTTTCGCAGGAGCTAACGGATCATATGCCGAGCGATGCGATTCTTGTTGCCGACACCGGCCACTCAGGAATCTGGACAGGCACCATGATCGATCTAACAAGTCCCGACCAGTCGTTCATTCGATGTGCGGGTTCGCTCGGCTGGGCCTTCCCTGCCGCAATTGGTGCCAAGGCAGCAGCCCCTGATCGTCCTGTAATAACGTTCGCTGGTGACGGAGCACTCTGGTACCACTTCATGGAGTTAGACACTGCCGTTCGATACGGACTGAACACGATCACAGTAGTAAACAACAATCACTCTCTAAACCAAGAGCGTGGCTTAAATGTTCGTAATTACGGTGGTGACCTGCCGGGTTCAAACGAACTGTGGCATCTGACCGATACAGACTTTGCAGCGATGGCAGAACAGATGGGTGGCTTCGGAATCACGGTGAAGAACCCGGGAGATTTCGAAGGTGCGCTCGATCAAGCTTTAATTTCTGGGAAGCCAGCTGTTATCGATGTGAAAACAAACATCGAAAGCATCGCTCCCCCAGCATGGGATTAGCAAATCGCCTTTGGCATTAGCCTGACCCAAATATCGATCTAAACAGCGTGTTGTATTTGTCTTATTTGCAGCACACGAGTATGGATCATTTTTTTACAGTTACCAAACCAGTCACGGAGAAAACAATGCTCGCAGCCGGTACCGCCAGAGTCGACATCACACCGCCGATAGGAATAGCCCACGCCGGCTGGGGAGCGCAATCACATGAGGGAGCCGAAGGTGTCGATATGCCGCTCACGATCACCGCTTTAGTGATCGAGCCGGACGGCAACACAAACCCTGCTGAACGCATCGCTATTCTAGACATCGACACTTGTATGCTCGTCGGTGAGTACGATGTCCGCATCCGTAAAGCTGTAACTGAAGCCAGTGGAATCCCAGCCGCAAACCAGCGGGTTTCTTACACCCATACTCACTCTGGTCCTATCGAAGGCCTTTCATGGATCGTCGAAGGTGCCGAAATGGTCGAGCCGTGGCTCTATTCGATGGCTCCAGCGTCCGCCAAGGCAGTAGAAGAGGCGATATCGAAAATCGTTCGTGTACGGTCAGATTCCGGAAAAGGACACTGCGAAATCAATATCAATCGTCGCCCTGTCAGCCACGAAGGTAAAGTGTTTACAGGTCGTAACATTGACGGATTCGTCGACCATGAAGTTTTGGTTACAGCCCTCGACGATCTTGACGGCAACCCGGTTGCAACGCTTGTGAACTACGCCTGTCACCCAACGATCATGGGACCCGAAAACAAGTTGATTACTCCCGACTACCCGGGACCAGTTCGCGAAACGGTCGAGAGTATCGTTGGCGGCACATGTCTTTTTCTGCAGGGAGCAGCTGGGAATCAGGGGCCTATCGACGGATTCACCGGCGATACATCGGTATATCGAAAGCTCGGCAAGCAGTTAGGCATCGAGGCAGCTCGGGTACGACTGACTATCGATCCAATTCCACGCGAAGAAAAGTTGGAAAAGATTCTCCAGTCTGGAGCCGATCTTGGGATGTACTCGTTCAACCAGGCAGGGGAGTCGGATGACACGCTAGGTTTGATCGAATCTTCCGCATTACTGCCGATTAAAGAGATGCCACCCGAATCCGAAGTACAGGATAAATTCGATGCGATCAGAGCCAATCTGGACAACGTGAGGAAAAGCGGCGGCACAGTCGACGAAATCAAACAGGCAGCGTTCCCGGCTAAGCGCGAAACGTTGCTGCTTCGCCACACGAAGACGTTTGGTCGAGGTGGTGAGAAGAGAGAGATTCCGATTCAGGTTATTCGAATTGGCAACACTGCCCTAGTCGCAATTCCAGTCGAGCCATTTGCCGAAATTGGTACAGCGGTAAAAGAACGATCACCAGCCGACTGGACATTGTTCTCAGGCTACGCAAATGGCTACTACGGCTACCTTCCGATGGAGTACGCCTATCCAGAAGGCGGCTATGAAGTTGGACCAACAGCGCCGTTTGAAGCGGGAGCTGCCGAGCAAATGATCGAAGACTGCTTAGAAGCTATTCACAAACTCTGGGACTAGTCGCTTACTAACATTCTGAAAATTCAATAATTCAGCCCGACGGAGACGTTCGATGACCGACACAGCTAATGGACCCAAAATAGGAATTTCAGTCAGCAATTTCGATGATTCAACTTTACGGCGAGTTCGGCAACTTGGTATCACAAACGTCCATTCCAGCGGCGGTGCCGGTAGTTCCGATTCGAACTTTGGCCGAGAGAATGAACTGCCGTGGACCGATGAAACACTTGGAGCTGACGTCAAAGCGCTTGCCGCCTACGGAATAAAATTAGGCATCAAGATGATCACAGGCTTCCCGAACGCCATCTACGGGCGTACAAGTCGTGACGAAGATATCGAGAAAGTCATCGAGTCGGTTAAATGTGCTGGTAGATTGGAAATCCCAGTAGTCGAATACAACTGGTACGCCCACCGAATTGTCGAAGGCTACTCATTCGTTGAAGGTCGAGGTGGTGCGGAATACAAGGAGTTCGACTATCAGGCGATAAAAGATCTCCCGCCACTGCCAGAAGAAGGCGCTCACACTGCTGACGCTATGTGGGACAACATCACTTACTTCTTGAAGGCCGTGATTCCGGCTGCAGAAGAAGCAGGTGTTCGTATGGCATTGCACCCCAACGATCCGCCAGCACCGATCAGTCGTGGCTCTGAGCAGATCATGGGTAGCATCGACGGTTGGAAGAAGCTAGCAAGCATCGTCGACAGTCCCGCAAACGGCATCACTTTCGATTGCGGTGTGACTCGCGAAATGGGCGGAGATCCGGTTGAAGTAGCGCGCTACTTTGGTGATCTCGACCGGATAAACCATGTTCACTGGCGCAACGTAATCACCGAAATCCCGAGTGAGAAATATACGGAAGTGTTTTTGGACGAAGGCGAAGTAGATATGCTCGCCGTGATGAAAGAACTAGTACGCCAGAACTATCCGCGAATCGTATATCCAGAGCACCCGCCTGTGATGGATCACGACAAAGAGTTCACACATGATGGGTTCGGGGTTGGATATACCGGATTCGCCTACACGGTAGGCTATGCACGGGCGACGCTGCAGGCAGCTTTAGCTGGAGCATAAGTAATTTGTCCAGTATCGGAATAGGCGGTAGTATCTGACCATTCCTCACCTGCTTTGACTATTCAATCCATCTTAAAGGGATAAAAATGTACAACTTAAATCATATTCACATGAAGTCGAACGACCCTGAAAAAGCTGCCAACTGGTGGGTTGACAACTTTGGATTCACAATAGTCGACGATTCAACTCGGGAAACCGGTGATCGCTTTATCAAGTGTCGTTCAGCAAACGATGTACCTGTAAACATCTCTGGGCCGCTAGACGGACAAACTCTTGTTGAGAGCGACTCAGGTCCGAATCTCGGACTAGAACACTTCGGATTTGATGTCGAAGATATCGATGCTGAACTGAAACGACTCGCAGCCGTTGGTGCGCCGTTGGTCGATGGACCAAACGAACTACCCGACGGAACCCGCTTCTGCTGGGTCCAAGCCCCCGACAACGTACGACTAGAACTGATCCAGTGGCCTAGCTAGATTATCGAAGCCCTCCATTTCCAAAGCTTAGAGGGTCGTCGCTTAGCGAAGGATCCGGAAATCACAAACACCCCGTACCAGATCCCTCGGCGTCACTCATAGGCATACGGTGTTGGCGATCGTTAGTCGAGTTATACAGTGACGGTCGTCGGCAGAAATCAGATGCATCGAACCAAGAATTTGCCTAGCTATTGTCAGAATCGGCAGACAAGTTCTCGCCCCGAAGACGGCTTGCTCGAATATCGTGCTTGCCTGGATAGCGAATTGGCAGGTGACCATCTTTAATCATAAGATCCAATGGATTCGCCATAGTCTTCATCGGCATTTTCACCTGCGTGTGCAGCCGAGCAGACTCGTAAACAGCGTGAACCATCTCTAGTGCCTTGTAGCCGTTCTCGCCATTGCCGCGGTGGTAATCAGATCGACCCAAAGCCCAGTCGGCCAATTCCCGTGCCTGCCCGGCTCCGCCCTCGACCCACTCGAATCGGTCGGCACCGTACTTAAAGAACTCGCCATCAGGCTTGTGATGCATCCAGCCACTAGACTTGGCGTTCATCAGATGCAGATCGTCTGTGGACATTTCGATCATTCCTTCAGACCCGTAGATACGAGCGCCCTGCCAACGAACCGGCGTCAGGTCGGAAACGATCATCGCCTGAGCATCGTTATCAAATCCGAAAACAGCAAGAGCCTTATCTTCTATCTGTGTTGAACGCTCCCAGTGATCGGTCTCTCGCTCAACGTTGCCCATCACCCACGTGCACTCAACGTCGCCAAGGAGATATCGAAACATATCGGTCTGATGAGAGGCGTAGTTAGGAAGCCCGTCACCGGCAACACTGGTAATGAGTCGCACATCGCCTATTTCACCATCTTCGATCAAATGCTTTGCCAAGGTATAGGCAGGTAGGAATCGACGCTGGTGGCCTATGACCAGCTTCACGTTATTACGTGCGCAAACCATCAGCATGTCGGCTGCGGCACCCAGACTATCGGCCATAGGCTTCTCACAAAGAATAGCCTTTACGCCGCCGGCTGCGGCGGCGGCGACCGTCATGGGAGCGTGTCCGCTGTGCCACACGCCAATCGAAACTACGTCGGGCTTGGCAACCTTAAGCATCTCTCGGAAGTCAATGAAGTGCTCTGCCTTGTAATCGTCATTATCAGCAAATACTTCGTCGTACTCGTTCATAACTTCCGAGCTCAGGTCAGCTAGTGCCACAATTTCGTACTGGCCGCTGTTTAGATAACCCCAAGAATGGTTTTGAGTCATCCCACCACTGCCAATAACACCAACGCGAAGTTTGTCTGCCAATTCTCTAACTCCAACTGATATCGATTGCGAAAGACCGGCAGAGTCTACAGGGAGTGTTGAATTTATGTGCAGTTGATCTGCCAGGGCGTCCTATATTACGAATTAAATTCAGAGCAACGTTATGTCAGCATTTGGAAAAAATTACTACCTACATCCAAAAAATACGACTCTAGTTTAGGTCTGCCGGAGTTGGTTGAGCCGTGTGCCATCATTCCGGTCGGCTACCCCATGGGCAAGTTCGGGCGATTTAGTCGTCGACCCTTAAATTATGTGGTCCATCTCGACCACTGTTAGCAGTTAGTTATTTGTCAGTTCGGTTAGCCCATAACCAACGGAGGCACATCGGTTTCTAGATCTTCTGCACCCGAGAAATTAAACTTTTTAGTTTGTCGTCTTTCGCTGGATCGTTAGATGCATCGATAGACACCCGATCAGCAAAAGCTTGCCGACGTTCAATCTCGTCCGGCATCGTTTCGTAAGTACCCGTCATTACGAAATCCCGAACCACGGCTAGCGACACAGCATCCGCCATTTCGCTCCATCGATTTGTAACCGACATCTCATGTAGTTTTCGACCAAGCTCTTCCTGCCCATGAACCTCAAATACTCGTTGGTACGTCCGCGTCGAGCCGTAAAAAGCGACGCGCTCACGGAGTTTCAGTAGCTTCTGTTCAAGCTCACTCTCTGTCTCTGCCAGAGCCATCATCCCTCCAGCCGCTATTTCGATTTCACTAACATCTCTATCCGCTGTTTCCGCCCCCAAAGTCAAGTTCGGCAAAGTCACATCACGAACGTACTTTTCGGTGGTGAATGAATGTGGCAACAGACCATCAGCGACACGACCAGCGACTCGGGTCATTGCAGGGTTTACAGCCGCCAGAAATATTTTCGGGAACGGTGCATCGATAGGACCCGGGTTGAAAGCGGGTGGGCATAAAGTGAACTGATAGTGCTCGCCAACAAACGGAGACAGACGTCCCGTTTGAAACGTTTTCCAGACCGACCGCATCATCAGGACGTAGTCTTCCATTCGAGCAGCTGGCGCAACCCATTCTCCGGTGCTAAATCTGCGTTCATTGTGACCTTTGACTTGGGACCCTAAGCCAATCGAAATACGACCACCAGTCATTCGCTGCAATTCCCAAGCCATCTGTGCGGTAACGAACGGACTGCGCGGGAACGCAATCATTACCGACATACCAATTTCGGCTCGTGTGCTGGCGTGGGCAGCCAAAGTCCAGCGGGTAGTTGCCTCATATTTCAGCTCACCAGTGGTCAGTACGTCGTAACCGAGGCTCTCAAGTCGATTAACCTCCACAGGCACCGCTTCGAGAAGACCATCACCGTACCGTCCGACGACTTTCATTTGAGGTTTAATTCTTTCTTCGAGTCACGAACGTTAACGAATCAAATTTTTCGTTGATTTCTATCCGATTTCAGTTGATCTAATTCTCGAGATAAGCTCGGTGGTCGAAATGCCTTCAGTGTAGCCAACTGATTGATAAATGCCCATCTCGATCGGCACGGAGTACCACGTATTACGAGTTTCGGAGGAGACATCGTCACCGTGCATAATCAAGTCGATATTGTGCTTTTCGATCCACTCACGAGTAATCTCGAGCGGTGCATTCGGCACTACTTCATCGACGTATCTGCAACCTTCAACTGAGGCAATCCGTTCTTTCATCGTGAGAATCGGTGTACGTTTATAACTTTCAACCGTTTCATCGGCGTGGATACCAACCAATAGGAAATCGCCATGCGAGCTTGCTTGACGTAAAAAATTCATATGACCGTAGTGGAATAGATCAGCCACCATATCGACGTAGACGCGGGTAATTTCAATTACTCCTTGATAATAAGATTTCGTGCCGAAAAGAATCGTTATTGAGCGATCAACGCGTTTGCTCTGCCCGACAGATTGTTCCGGTCGGGCTTGTACAGATACTCAACATCAGGACTTAGTTCTTCGAGATAGAGAATCTCTTTGATTTCACCTAGTTGTACTGCCACAACGTAACCTGCCTCTTCAGGAAGACGGAAGAACACGCAGCCATCTTTATTCGTTGTTGACTTATGTAAACCTGTCAGCACCGAAGTTGCTGCAATAGTTACCTCGGAATCGACAGCAGGTTCTCCATCAAACCCAACAACTTTCAAGCTACCAGTATGGATTTTTGGATCTCGTTCGTTAGCAAGATTCAAAACGTTCTCTGATTTATCCGATTCACTGTCGCTCGTCATCAGATCCAGTACTCCCTGTTCGAATTCGCCAGCTTCCTTCGGGGTCATCCAGTCAGGTCCATACTTCAGACGAAAGTACTCTTCGGGCGGATTTGGCACCATAAAATTTGTGCCAAGAAAATCGATCTCTTTTAGATTTTCGTGCAGGCTCACAGGAATTTTAACTACCGGCCACTGATAAATGCTTTCGTCAATTATGTGATAGCAGGTCCAGTCCATTTGAACGCCCGATTTTTTTAGGTCGACGCTCATGTGTAATTCACTATCGATAACTTCTGCCGAGTAGCCATGCTTGCGGAATTCGACAGCCGCCTGTTCAACAATTTCTTTGGTCAAACCATGTAAACCGATTACCGACCCTATGTCGAGGTCGTCGTCCCAAGGGATGAAAGCTTGATCTCGTACTGCGCCCAAACATGTACCATGTCTCAAGAAGAACGTCAGTCCGAGTTGATCGAGGATCTGCTTGGCTTCTTTTAGGAGCGTTTCAGCAGTCACCATATTCATCGGTTCGAATACTGTTGAATTCATGACTGAGGTCAGCTCCTAGTAGGTGGATCAAAAGCGCCTGCAGTTTGGGTCAACTGTTGAAGACGAGTTGCCCAATCATACAGAGATCGAGATGCGAGTCGTAGTGTGGAGCGACTACTTAGGCGACATCTGTCTCATTTCGATCAATGGCAATAACGATATGCCTTCTGAAAGAACGTCTTCTGAGTGCTGCGTAGAGAAACCTACCCCAGCAGTAAGTCGTTATGTAATCCGAGCGAATTTACTGTTGGCATTCGCACTTAAAACTTGAGAAATGGAACTCGATGCTAGTAGACCTTAGCCCTATTCCTATATCACCGAACGAACGCGAAATACTAAGCAAGATTGAGGAACTCAGCGCCAAATCAGGCTCTCACTCACCCAGTCTTGCCACCATTCAACTAACGATTCCAGAGATCGAAGTTGATATCGACGCCTGTTACCTGTCGAATCCGCTTGCAACCGACCTTTTCTGGTCTCATTTCAATGCCGATCTTCTCGCAGACCCCGACCACTTCAAAAGAATGCTTGAGGCATACCCTTCTCAAAACAGAGCTATTGCAGAACGTCTTTCTGGTTCGCTCGGAATCGACTCGGACCGCTTGTTCATCACCAACGGTGCAACCGAAGCGATTCAAGCTGTGCTCCATAACTACACATCACACATCCACATATCGATTCCAACATTCTCGCCTTATTACGAGTTTGCAGTCCATGGCACACAGGTAACTAAGTACGAGCTTGATCCCGCCAATAACTTTGCTGTCGATCCTAACGATTACGTACGATCTGTTCTTCAAAGCAATGCAGATACAGCGGTATTGATTTCACCAAACAACCCTGATGGTTATGTGATCCCAGACAGCGATTTAGATTTCATCCTTTCAAAGCTTAAGGGGCTCAAAACCATCATCGTTGATGAGAGTTTTATTCACTTCGCTGATCGACCAACACCTAATGATCAATTACCTACTTTGGCCGGAATCACAGAGAAGTACGACAACATCACGATCGTAAAAAGCATGTCGAAGGATTTTGGTATAGCGGGTATTCGCGCCGGTTACGCAATCATGAATCCTGAACGGGTGACACAGCTTTTGAATCACGGGTATCTGTGGAACACCAGCGGGATCGCTGAATACTTCTTTGGCCTGTTCGATCGTCCAGAGTTCTTAATTGAATATCGACAAAAATTGGCAATCTACAAGACTTACATCGATAAGTTCACCCAAACGACGTCTGCATTCGATTTCGTCCAACCTTTCGATACCAGCGCCAATTTCCAACTAATGCAAATGCCGACGGGCATTTCGGCTGAAGTTGTAGCAGGCCTGTTGCTTGTAAGACACGGTATTTACGCTCGAAGCTGTGGCGACAAAATCGGCCTCAACGGACAGTTCTTACGTGTCGCCATTCGAACAGAATCTGAGAATACGAAAATACTCAGTGCGCTCAAAGAAGTTTTGAGCTAGTACGAACATCACAATCAAAAAAAAAGCCGACTCATTTCGAGTCGGCGCGTTTTGTTTCCACAGATTAGTCGAGAGACCTAAGGCATGGATATTCCGAGGTCGAGTTCTGAACTCATCGAATTGAACCACTCCACGACCTCTTTGTGATACGGAATACCCTTTTCTTTGCGCACTGCTGCTTCCTCGTGCTCTGGCAGCCCAGCGTAGTAGACACGATCATGACCCGGTGCAGGCTTGGTGTTCGCCAACTTGGTCAATAATCTATCCATATCGGCTTTGAACTCATCAACGTCAGTGAACGCATCGATATTGAACGCCATGACGAAGAATGAGTAGTTACGATCCGCGATAAAACCAGGGCCATTTCCAGAGAGAATTCCCGACATAATGTCGGCGATAGCGGCAAAGCCGTAACCCTTGTGCCCCCCGTTCTCTCGAGTACCACCGAACGGCAGCATGTTGAATGATCCAAAATCGGGCACATCAACCGCGTCCATTATCGGTGAACCATCAATATCAGCGATCCAGCCAGGTTCGAGCTTAGACCCGATTCGCCTAGTCAATGCCAGTTTGTTTGCGGCAACCTGCGTAGTAGCAACATCGAATACAAACGGAGGCATTCTGTCGGCAGGTGCGCCCCAAGCAATAGGCTGAGTACCGAATGCCGGTTCCGCTCCGTTTGTCGGCACTTGGGCACCTCCACCGGCCGATACCATAGCCATTCCGACCATGTCCTCCTCGATTGCCTGCATCACGTAGTAGGCAAGCATTCCGAAGTGCCGGGTATTTTTTACGGCAACTGCGCCCATACCGTGCTCCCGAGCCTTCTCAATCGCAAGATTCATAGCGCGAGGCCCGAGGTGTATTCCAAGACCTTCATCGCCGTCCCAAGTTGCAGTTACCGAAGACTCTCTGACCGTTTTGACTTCGGGTCGAGGGTTATATGTGCCTTCGCCGTAACTGGCGATGTAGGCTCTTAGCATGTTCGAAATGCCGTGACTTTCGCAACCACGTAGATCACTGGTCATTAACACATCAGCACAGGATTTAGCCTCATCGGCAGGGAGTCCCATCTTTTCGAACACAGCCTGCGTTCCAGCTCGAGCTTTCTCTTCTGAAACCAGTACCTGATCTTTTTCCGGAACAAGAAAATGCTTGAGCATCTGTTGAACTAACCCTTCAGTTTCCGACTTGTTGCTGCGGTTTTTTCACCGTAATACCGGCGGGATTCTACGCCTGAAAATAAAGATATGGCACGTAGATTTAGGCAAGTTAAGTAACTAGGTATGATCTGTCAAAGCTCAGAGCCCGGCATAATCTCATCATTAATCATTTGCTGAGGAGATCTGTTAATGTCCTGTCCCCACATCTTGCCCACGTCCGTGCCCAAGAGGAAATTTCGATTAGCGTGGCTATCAGATTTTCTTTTGCCGAGATTATAGAGGGCGTTTCAATTAACGCTCTAGTACACCATTCAATGATCGCCAGTTCCCATCTGACATTGCTTTGATCGCTCTGCTCTGGCGGTTGAGATCCAAGCTAGGATTTCGTGATGCTGATGAACTAATGTTGCAGCGAGAATTCGCAGTCAGTCAGTTCGCACTTGCAACCCAAAATTAAGTTCTCATACCGAATTTAGAATTAAACTTCGTCCAATCACTATCGGAAACATTGTTGGTTGCACTCGAGAAGGCCTCGTCAAATTCTTGTGGATTGGAGGGACCGGTCAGGACGATTCCATTTCCTCTAACGGGCGCAGATAGTGCAAACTCCATCGCAAGATCACGAATATTGAGATCGCGTTCTCGGCACCACTCCCACATCTCGATAGCGCGTTCTACTGCGACAGGATCGAGGTTGCTTCCAACGGCAGCCGGAGGAAGGGGCGCTCCTTTCTCGACAAATGACTCGTCTGCTATTTGAAGTTTCGGTTGGGGGCCTGCGAGCATTGAGCCGCCTAACGGACTTCCAATGAGAATTCCTACATCGTTCTTTAGCGCGAGCGGAATCGTTGCTGACGCGAGTGATTGATCGAGCAAGGTGTAGTCCAAGTATGACAATACAATGTCTATCTCACCCGTTTCTATCGCTCGTCGATGATATTCAGGCTGCCTCACTCCGATCCCAATGTGACCGATACGTCCTTTTGACTTCCAGTCGACTAACACCTCAAGGCAGGTGTCTAGTGGAGCTTCGATGTCGTATCTTGGACCATGAATTAGCACCGAATCCACGTAATCTGTCTGGAGCTCTTTAAAGCTATTTTCGAGGCTCCATGTGGTTGCCTTTTTAGAAAAATCACGGAGGTGGCGCGGATGAGAACCTACTTTCGTTTGTAGGTAGACCTTCTCTCGCCATCCTCCTGCCAATGCGAGGCCAAAACGTCGCTCACTGACTCCGTAAAACGGAGATGTGTCAACGAAATTAATACCGCGTTCAATCGCCCCTCGTATTGTGTTAACCGCGTTTTCGTCAGATTGGGCAGGATAACCCAGATGCCCACCACCTAAACCGAGCGCTATAGGTTTCATCTCAGTTCGACCTAATCTTCGGATCTCAAGAGATGCCATTTATCGACTTCCTTAATTCTTCAGATCGGGGCTAAAAAATCTCTTAATTGGGACACCAGCTAGCCCGACGTTAATATTGGCTATTCCTGAAACTTTTCAGGTGTAAATAGTTCAAGAAATTCGATTCGCTGGCTTTCGATCAAATTTCGCACTTCACCACCAAGTTCGAGAGCCTCTACTGGTAGCGTATGCCCGTCGCGAGTGGGGCTTTCAAGGGAGTTGTCCGTCCATTCCAGACAAACAACGTTCTGTTCACCCGGCAGGGTGTAGCCATTGTACGAAATCCTAAATTCGCTCCGCTGCCCAGCAGCGCGGTACGCCTCGGCCTGCTTGTGGACTAGTGTGGCGACCCTACGCGCCTCTCCGGGCTTCGTTGTGTACCAACGTCTTACGACATACATTGCGGCATCCTGACTATTCGACTACTCAATATTTTAATACGGACTATTAGTACCCGTAATTGTGACACGAAGGTCGACATTTTGGGCTGTATCACAAAAAAAATCTTAGTTCACGGTTACCGATCGGAATCGAGTGCCGTTAACGGGGCATTAGTGGACTACTCGTCACTCCACAAAGTCAAAGAAATATACGGGTATGAGGAACGTAAGCTTGGCGAACTATCTGGGATCGAACTAAAAATTGACGAACTATTTTTCGATTTACAATTCCGATATCGAACTCGACGAGTATTATGATCGAAATTACTTGTACTCTCCTCGGGAGTTTTGCATGTATTAGTAGTCAACATATGGAGCATATCTGTTGCTAAACGCTGGAGTATCACGAGTCGATATCAGCCCGACAGTTGGGGTAGCCCATGCGGGTTGGGGTACGCAAACTCATCAAGTTTCACGCGGGAACGATATGCCCTTGCTTGTGACAGCACTGGTCGTAAAGAACGATGACTTTGAGGTGGCAATCGTCGACGTGGACATATTGCTGTTCACACCCGAGCAAGATAATCAAATCCGTCAGCTCATTTCAGACGAGTCAGGAATTCCATTCGAAAATATACGACTTGCCTATACCCACACACATTCGGGGCCCATCACATTTAGCCAGTGGATCAAGGACGGGATTGATCTGGCCAAAGAGTGGTGGAGTACTATTCCGGCCGCGTGTTCAAAGGCTGTCGTCGACGCCAAGAGCTCTCTCAAGCCAGCTCGAACCGGGTTTGGTCGAGGAAGTTGTGAGATCAACATCAATCGACGTCCTGCACGCGAAAATGGTGATCTATTCACCGGGCGCAATTGGGATGGTTTCGTAGACCACGATGTTGATGTGGTCAGTTTTGACGATGCTGACGGAAATCCGATCGCCACCATAGTCAACTACGCGATGCATCCTACGATTATGGCCAATGAGAATCAGTGGGTAACGCCCGATTTTCCAGGAAAAATGCGTTCGGTCGTTGAGCATACCGTCGGAGGAATGTGCCTGTTCTTACAAGGAGCCAGCGGAAATCAAGGACCGGTCGATGGATTCACCGGAGACTTACGTGTTTATCGCAAAGCAGGAGCGAAGCTTGGAGCAGAAGCATCTCGTGTCAGATTGAACATCGACCCATTACAACGAGAGGAACATCTAGATCGAATACTGGCATCAGGTGCAGACCTTGGAATCTACACCGATGTTCCGACCAACGAATCCGACGACACGGTAGCGGTAAGCAACATATTGGTCGAACTTCCTAGCCGTGACGTTATTAGTCTTGAAACGGCTCAAAGGTCTTTTGATGAATATGAAACCCAACTTGAATCTGTGCGTGCTTCAATGGCGGATAAAGATGAAATACAAAGTGCGGTCTCAGATGTGAAACGTGCAAACATTCAGTTGAACGTTGCTCGACTCGCAGATCGTTTGACACGTGATGGGCACATTGAAGTTAACATCCAGGCAATGCGGATCGGAGAAACGGTGCTGGTGACGATTCCGGTTGAGCCATTTGCGGAGCTCGCAGATGCCGTAAAACAGCGATCGAAATCTGTAAATACGGTGTTCTCAGGGTTCAGTAACGGGCATATCAACTACCTTCCAACCGACGTAGCATTCGAAGAAGGTGGTTATGAGGTAGGAGTTTGTGTGTTCGCTCCAGGTTCAGCAGAATTGGCGATTCGTGCCTCACTCAATGCTATCGACGATTTGACTCAGTAAATCTCAACCGCTGAGATCAACAGTAATTTAGCCTGTTTTGACAGCATGAAATCAAATTTGGCAGGTCCTCTCGGGATCGACCCACGACCTGCGGATTAAAAGCTGTACGTCATCTATCCACTAAACATTCATCACCGTGGGCACATGAATACGTTATGTTGGAGTCAATTCCCTTGCAGACCATCAGACGACTGCGACTAATCCAACTTGATATTCGACGCCAAAGTTACCGGCGCCCTAGGTTATAGGGGAGGCCTGACATTGCGCCAGGGTCGCGCCTCTTCAAATGCCGCCGATGCTCTAAGTACAGCTCTTTCATCTCCTGAGCGCCCGACGATTTGCATACCAACCGGCAGTCCGTCAACAAAGCCGCACGGGACGGAGGCAGCTGGATGACCAGTCATGTTGAAGATATAGGTGAATGGGAAGATACCGTATGGGGAATCCACCATCATTCCGGCAACTTCAGATGGCCGATTACCTGGCTCAAACGCGGTGATCGATGTGGTAGGTGTAATTAATATATCTAAGCGCTCAAACAGAGCGTCAATTTTCATCCGAAGGTCAGCAACCGCGCGAAGTGACGTAGCGTACTCCTGACCGGTTATCTCCCTGCCACGTTTCAAGACCTCCTGTACTCCTTCTGTAAGCAAGCCAGTACCCTTTGCTAACAGGTGGCCATACTGGACATAAGCATTGGTGCCGAATATTTTCCAGAAATTGTCGGCGAGATCAATACCGAGGAGTATTTCGGATTCTTCAACGTCGGCTCCTAGCTTTTCGAAAGTCAAAACGCCCGACATAATCTGATCGAGGACTTGAGGATCGACTGCTCCGTATCCCAAGTCTGATGAGAAACCGACGCGCAATCCTTTCAAGGTTTCAGGAATGTTGACCGTGAAGTCCGGTGGCTTCGAACGCAGCAACTGTTGGGGATCCGCCGGATGCGGACCCGATATCGCCTGAAGGAGAAGCGCAGCATCACGAACGTCGTTCGTCATCGGGCCAGACTGTGAAAACTGGTTCGGATCGGATCTGCCTAGCCCATAGGCTCGCGGGACGCGTCCGTTCGACGGCTTCAATCCGAATACACCACAGAACGATGCAGGGATTCGAATGGATCCCCCCCCATCACTGCCAATAGCAATTTGACTCATGCCCGCAGCGATGGCCGCAGCAGATCCACCAGAAGAACCGGAGGTCGTGCGGTTTAAATCCCAAGGATTTCGGCACGGCCCTCGAACATCATTATCTGTCAGGGTGCCCATGTGGATGGCAATTTCGGGAGTATTTGTCTTGCCAATAATGACCATGCCGGCCGCACGAACGCGTTCAACCACTATCGAATCGAAGTCAGGGACATTGTCTTCGAACACACGCGACCCCAAGGTAGTTCTAATACCGTCGGTGGCCTCGATGTCCTTGATGCCGATAGGTACTCCATCGAGAGGCCCTAGCAAATTGTTCGACATTGCACGGATCTCTGCGTTTCTTGCTGCCGCAAGTGCTTGTTCAGACGCAACAGTAATAAACGCGCCGACCCTGTGATCGAGTTTTTCAATTCGCTCAATTACGGCCTCACACAACTCAACAGGAGATACCTCTTTCCGAGCTACTAAATTCGCCTGCTCATGGGCCGGAATCGTGATCAGTTCATTTATGTTGGATACGGACATATTTGGACAGTAATTTCCATTTTTAAGGTTTTACATTTTTATTATTGTTTGTAGCTGAGTAGTTGGACTCATCAGCGCCTCGAAATGTTCCTGTATTTCGTCGAGGGTGATAAAGCTTGTATCCGGCATCAATGATGACGCCGAGATCTTTCCGTTGGCGAGTAGATCTAAGGAAATTTGCCAGTCCTCAGGTAATCCTCCCCAACTTGACCTGAAGTCAATTTCTCTTGCCATCCACTCCGCCGGGAGAAGCGGTAGTGGCTCCCACGGCACAGCGACCAGTACGACCTGCCCTGCCCTACGAACAGCTTCAAACGCTTGTTGCAACGTGTTCTTCAATCCGGCGCAGTCAAACACCACGTCGGGACCGCGTCCGTTTGTGAGTTCGACCATCCGCTGGACAGGGTCTTGCTCAAACGGGTCGATCACTGTTCTTGCACCAACTGACATTGCTGCATCAGCCCGTCCAGGAGCAGGTTCAGAGACGATGACCTGTGCCCCGGCAGCTCGTACCGCCTGTGTGACTAGAAGGCCTATTGGACCAGCTCCGAATACACCTGCTGTGTCCCCCAGCTTTAGTGAAGATCTGCGTACTGCATGGACCGCTACTGAACACGGTTCAGTTAAAGCGGCTGCCTCGTCAGAGACACCGGGGGGTATTACCAGAGGTTGCCACTCATCCAGCACGGTGTATTCCGCGTAGCCTCTGGTTCGGGTATTGGTCGAAAATCCCATCGTACGGTAGTTGTATCTTGGATGACCTTTTGCTGGCGGCTCCTCGCCTGCCGGCCATTCGCCTCCGCCACCGATCACACGATCGCCCTCTTTCCAGCGAGTCACACCAGCTCCTGTAGCTGCGATCACGCCCGAAAATTCGTGCCCTAAAACAGAGCCAGCTGGCGCGAGGTCGTACATGAATGCGTGCACGTCAGTCCCACACACCGCTGATCGATTAACCTTTATCAAAACCTGACCGGCAGCTGGTTCTGGTTTTGGGAGGTCGGTAACCTCAAACAATTGTTTGCTGCGATAAACGGCGGCTTTCATTTTGTTGATTCCAGATTAATTATGTATATCGACACTAGCCGAATCTTACAGAATAAAACTTATTTGAAAACAGCCCACTGAATCTTTTGTCTGAAACATCAATAGCACAGGCCTAATTCAGGTCTTTCCTTAATTCGAATCGCTGAAGTTACGAATAGCTTTAAGTGCTAAGAGAGATCGTCGTCGGTAGCCATAAACGATTCTTCAATGTCGGATTGCCCTCTCTCTACTCGAACCGAAAGAACGAGTACACCACCAGCCGCGAATATCCCGGAAACGATCCAGAACGAAGTCTCATAACTTCCGGTCAAGTCAAAAAGACTGCCTGCCAGTACCGGTCCAATCAGAACAGGAACTGTCGCCAGCACCATCGCTACCATTCCCTGTATTGAGCCGAAATTACGCAGTCCGAATGTTTCCATAACCACGAGCGACATCAACGGTCCGATTCCACCGAAACCCGCACCGAAATACACGATCGCCGGCCACACGAGTACCGATGATCCAGCGAGAGTTACCAGAATCACCCCTGATGACATGATGGAAATTGCGATCACGAAAGAGATTCGTGCAGTCAGCCGTTCACTAAGCAACCCCCAGGTAATCTTGCTGGCAAGAGCTGTTCCGGCCAGTACTGTCAGTACAAGCGTTGCTTTTGACGATCCCCATCCCACCGATTGCATATGCGGAATTAGTTGCGTCATGAACGATGGGTAGCTAAATCCAGCGCAGGTAACTCCCGCCAACAAAAGCCAGAATTTTCGTGTGATCATCGCTTCACGCAATGAGTAATCACCTGATCTTTCGGCATTTGTATTAGCCAACGTGAAACCGGATGACGGCAATTCGACCGTTTGAGGCATGCTGCGTACGATGAACCATACTGCGAAGGCAACGGTCATCACACCGGCACCGATGATCGCATACGCCAGTCGCCATCCCTCGGTCTGTATCACCAGACTCATCAGGGGTACCCCAATTAGACCAAATACATTGTTGCCGGTTATCGCCGTACCCATCATGCGGCCGCGAGTGGCGGGAAACCATGTGCCTACCAGCTTCCCTATAGGCAAGAACGTTCCCGGGAATCCGATCGCCAGTAGCGCGCTGAGCGCGTACCACTGCCACAGTTCAGTCATACCAGATCGTAGAAAAAACGAGGCAGCGACGACTACAAGCGACACCGTCATAATTACTCGCGAGCCGTATTTATCAACCCCCCAACCAACGAACGGGGACAGAAGTCCTGAGATAAGACCAATCGATAATGAGAGGTTTATCTGAGTCCGAGTCCAGCCAAACTCTTGTTCCAGTGGTTCGACAAACATACCGAAGCCGTACTGGGATCCGCCTGATGCGAACGCGGTCGTGAAAAACGACGCCCAGACGATTGCCCAGCCTCGCGACATAGGCCATGTTCTTCTATTTTTGGTCGGGGTTAGATCCACGGGCGTTTCATTTTCAGGAAGGCGTTCTAGCTTGGACCGAATTTTTGACTTCTCGATCAAGAACATTGTTGAGATGGGCGATTATGGCAACTATGTGGCGATGTGGATAGAGGAATTTAATTCGGCATTGATATCGCCTCTAAAATTTCCAATCGAATATTGTCTTCCCCGGCAAACATATTCGATTTGCTAGCATACCCGCCGACTAAAAGTTGGTCTTGAAGGTCACTCGTATCTAAACCCCGAGCGTTGTTAGTGAGTTCTACCGATTTTGGGCTGTTATAACTACTGTTGTCGATACTATCGATGTCGATGTTAACTTTCGGAAAAAATGCGCCAATATTTACTTTGCTGCGCCCCGCACTTCCCGGTCTAGCATTCTGCGCTTTGGTCGGTATTTTAATTAATCAGCTAGATAGAACGGTTAATTCCCCGTATTTAGACGGATTGTTGATCGCTTTGGTCATCGGAATAGCCGTAAAGAACCTGTTTCCATCAGCCGTTTGGCATCAAACAGGATCCAAACTCACCGGCAAAACTGTCCTTGAATTCGCGGTGATGATCCTTGGGGCAAGCGTATTCGCACCCGACATCATCCAATCTGGATTTGGCCTTTTCTCGTTAGTAATAACTGGCGTTGTCGGCAGTATGGCATTGGCGTATCTCGTCGGGCACAAGGTTTTAGGCCTTAACCGCAAGCTCGCTGTTCTAGTGGGAGTTGGAAACTCAGTTTGCGGCAACTCTGCCGTCGCAGTCATGGCTCCTGTGATTGGTGCCCGCCCGTCCGATGTAGGCGCCGCTATTGGAATCAGCGCAATTCTCGGCGCTATGCAGATTTTGTTACTGCAACTATTAGTACCGATATTCGGATTGAGCGATTATCACTATGGAATTCTGGCCGGGATGGCCGTATACGCAGTGGCGCAGGTATACGCAGCGTCAGCAGTAGTAAGCGAAACTTCTGCATCGGTCGCAGTGATCGTAAAACTAGGCAGAGTTCTGTTGTTGTCACCGGTTGTCATTACGACCGCTCTACTCCAGAGCCGGTTTGCCCGAAGCAGGGCGATCGATGAAACCCATGAAATCGGTAGTTCGACCAACCGACATTGGAGCATGGCCTATCTTTATGTGCCCTGGTTCATGATCGGTTTCATTATCTTCTCTGGTCTTCGATCAGTCGGCGTCATCGATGAAGTGATGGGCGTCCAGATCCGTGATATTTCAAAATTACTCTTCACGATGGCAATGGTGGGTATTGGTCTCAGCGTAGACCTTAGGACGATCGTGAGTGTTGGACCGCGAGTGGCATTGACCATCGTAGTGATTCTGACGTTCATGATCACTCTCAGTATTGTTGGGGGATCGTTTCTGAACGCTGCGTAGCTTATTTCTGGACAGAAAACGAACCAATAGATTGGCGACAAATAACTTCGGAGCCGCTGGCTTCAAAGCAAATCTAATTATCGCTTCGTCAAGTAATCGATTCCTATCTTGTTCAAGGCGGTTTCTCGTTGTGTGCTTTCCACTTATTCCAGCCGGGGTAGCCAGTCTGTCCAGTAATTCCTCCCATTGACGAGTACTTCACTGGCCGTCGGAACGCCAAACGGGTAGTAATCACGCAGCTCGACATCGGGTAGGTTCTGCGGCTGAAAATCGAAACGCCAAGTTTCGTCCAGGGGCAATCCTTCTTCTGCTGTACTACAGCTCCCCTTCGCAAATGGACCGAACGATAACGCTGGGAGCCGCCCGGATCGCACTTCGTCTTTCACCCAGGACCAGACTGAGTTGCGCTCAACCGGGAGAGATACGTTGAACCGCCTCGACCTGCCGGGATTGATGATTGGGACCGGCAACGATTCGCTCGGGCACAAACCCACCCCTGTCGTACTCACTTGCAACGTAAGTTCTTCACCATCGGGTTTAGAAACGAGAACACCAGCTGGATGATCGACCAGGAGAAAAAAGGCGACAAGCGGAACGGTGCCATCGTTCGATATAGTGCCGTCAATTATTACAAGCGGTTTCGATTCCATTCGCGAGATATTGCTCAGACGGATGTCAAAGCCGGGTTGGTATGTCACCCGATCCAACGAGATATTAGTGGTACCCGACGTTACCCCAATGTCCACGTCAAAGAACTCGACTGTGACGTATTTCTTTGGTCCTGTGTATTCTCGAATTACCGTCACAGTTAGGAATATGATTCCAGCAATCAAGGCGACTGCAGCGACTCCGAAAAGGGGATTCTCAGTGGCCCAACTCAGGCAGTGACGTCTCCGGGGACGTGGGGGATCACTCCAAGATCGGCTCATCCGTTCGGATCTCCTACGCTACATCTAACCTTGCCGGAGTCTGCTCAGATTAATAAATAATGCTGTTGAACCCAAAAATAAATTGCGCGGTCTCGGGTAGTTAACCTGAGTTACACATAATAATCAGATCAAATCTTCGACCGAACGATCATCCTTGATAATTCCAAATTTACGGTGAAACCAAGTTCGTGTCATCGATGGATGATAATCGGTACGTCGCCATATCAGAACTCCCAGGAGTTCGTATTCGTGAGCAGCAAATACAACCGGGTCACGTCCTACTATTTGGAATGCAACATCTCCCGAGTAGGAGTTCATTAGTCCGACATGCACCTGAAATCCATTGTGAAGATCAGGGAGTTTTATCATGACTCGATCGGTTAACCGTGCATCCGGGTTGTAAGCAGGAGACATTAAGCTATTCAAAGCTACGAGATCACTTGGCTGCATTCGGGGGTGTTCGTAAAACTCCTCAACCACCACAATGCTCAGAGCTTTTATACGTTCGTGCAATTGATCGCTGTAGAAAACCTGATTGCTAGGCGCTTGGGACGCGAAGTGATGATCAATAGGAATTTTGTCCGTTTTACCAATGTCCCGTTGCAGGTATACAGGCATCGATAGCGGAATATGCGAGTCGAGTTCAGTCAAAAACTCGTTTAACGGTTTTGGCCCACCACCAGCGGAGTTCGAAAGATGACTAAACAGATCTCCTACCGTTGTCCCCAAAGTAGCGGCGACATTGACAAGGTCTTCAGAGCTCATGCTTCGAGCCCCAGATTCTACGTTCGACATCCAGGCCTGTGTTCTCCTTCGATCCAAACTGAACGCAAGCTCAGATTGCGATAACCCTTTTCGCTTACGCAAGTCGGCCACCCGACGGCCAATTATTGAATCTAATATTTTGTCTCTCGCCGCCATTAATTCTCCTAGAACATTCCGACTCTGCTGGACTGTCAGTCCATCACGTAATTAAATTATCTCTAACTCTTGAGTAACTCGCCCGATTAAATATTCATTTCAACGTCGATTTCATCCTGAAATTGTGAAAATCTACCTTCTGCCACATCTTCTACGGTAACCGGAAAACCGCTGACTCCCGACTCCATAAGCGCGTAGGCAAGCGCCAGAGCATCCATACCCTCTTTCGGTCCAACCTCGGGCTGGCCGCCCGATTCTGCTGCCCGAACCATGTCGAGATACTCGTACGCCAGTATTTTAGAATCAATATCGCGGAAATCTAATTCGTACGAACTGATTCGTCTTGCACCATTCCACAGTGTGGAAGTTAGATCATCCAATTCAAAATCAGGAACAAGGTCAAGCAGCGCGTCTCCCGTTATCTCAGATCCGTTGTTGCGAACAATACGAGGTGATTTTCCGGACCGGCTACCAGGTCGATACATTGTCCCGCCACTCCCGGATATCGTCGAAACGCCGAGCGACTGACCGTGAGATGTGTCGGTCATCAGCAGTTGGCCGATCGCTCCCGACTTAAACCGAATAACACCAAATGCAGTGTCGACGGCGGTCTGCTCCACCGTGTCACCGGTCGAATAACCTTCTTCCTTGCGATGGTCGTACATCGCCGCCAGGCCCGGCGCTACCTCGCTCATGGGTTGCAATGTGCGTTGTGCCTCGTTAATCGCAGTTTCGGCATAGACAGTGTCCACGCCGCCCATCAGGTAGAGCAGCATATCGGCGTTGTGAACGCCAGCGTCGAGGGGCGAACCACCCGCTTGTTCTTTCTTAGCCCGCCAAGCCGTGCTGTGCATGACCGCGCCGTTAGAGCTGTGGACTCCGATATCGAGTGCGAAGTATGGCTTGCCTATCGCTCCAGTCTCGATCAGCTCCTTTGTGAGTCGGTTCATGGGGTCCCGACGAAAGTTCTCCGCAACTGCCATCACTTTGCCGGTAGAACGCGACGATTCGCGCATTTGTCTGCATGCCTTCAGGGTCAGGCCCATCGGCTTCTCAGTGATGACGTGCAAGCCCGCCTCCATTGCCTTGATGGCAAAACGGTGGTGCATCGGTGTGCTGGTGACTATCGCAACCCCGTCGAGATCGGCATCAGCAATCATCTCGTCGAAGTCGGTGTAGATATTGGGAGTCGACCCCGTGGCTTCACCGATTTCGCCTGCAACGATCGCCGCTACATCATGATGCACATCGCACACTGCCGACATTGTCACCGTATCGAAATACTTGCGAAGTTCGATGTAGCCGTGGGCATGCCTGCGACCCATGCCACCACAGCCAACTAGTGCAATCTTGAAGGTCATATTGATTGAATCCTATTTATGGGTGTATTCGTGGAGCCATTCCCACGGATAAAAATTGCCCATTCAATTTTCAGGGGATAATTAAATTCGGCGAGGCATCTGGAGGTTCGATGCCCCGCCGCTGAATTCCTCTAGAACCAGCTGGTATCTACGCCATCAAATTAATTGCGTCAGACGAGGATCCCATCTGTCTCTGAGCCAGTCCCCGATAAAATTCATTGACATTACGGTCAACATAATCGCAATACCAGGAAAAACCGTCACCCACCAGCCCTGGGTCGCCGCGTACGAACGACCGTCGGACACCATGACGCCCCACGCCGGTGTGGGAGGCGGGACGCCTACACCGAGGAAACTCAACGTGGCCTCTGTCAGGATGAGTCCACCGATGCTAAAAGTGGTAATGACGACCACGGTATTTACGACTCCCGGCAGGATGTGTCTGTAGAGAATACGCGGCGTTGAAGCGCCGGTGACTCTGGCCATATCCACGTATCCCATGGTCTTGATCTGCAGCGTTTCGGCCCGAGCGTGTCTCGCGAAACCACTCCAACTGAAGATAACCAAAAGGCCGATGATGACGCTTAGGCTCTGCCCCAGAACGATGACTGTGACCAGCGCAACGAGAATGAACGGTATAGCGAGTGTGAAATCGACGAAGCGCATCAATAACTCGTCAATCTGGCCACCGTAGTACCCCGCAACAAGCCCCAGCGTAACGCCACCGACCACGCCAAAACTCAAGACTATGGTCGCAATCATCAATGAGATTCGGGCTCCGAATATAAGGCGACTGAGTACATCTCTTCCAAGAGGGTCTGTTCCAAGGATGTGGTCCCACGAACCTTCGGTATCCCACACCGGCGGTACGAGCCGTAGTCTGAGATCACCCTGTGTGGGGTCGTGCGGTGCGAGAAGTGGTGCGAAAACGGCTGCGAGTATCAACAGGCCGAGGACAAAAAAAGGTAGTACAGGCCAGCGTCGAGCGTACGTCAACACTCTCCGCAATATCCCATCAGAGTGATCCGTAGAGTCATCCACTATCTGTAAATCTAATTCGTCGACTTGAGTCATAGTGCTCCTGCTAATACCGGATCCTTGGGTCAACCACGGCGTACGCGATATCGACCAAGAGATTCATTACCACGTAAATCAGTGTGAATATCAACACCACACCGGTGATGACTGGGAAGTCATTATTGAAAACGGCGTCAACGGCTAGACGGCCTAAACCTGGAATTCCGAATACCGTTTCAGTGACCACTGTGCCGGTAATGTAGGACGCTATCAGCAGCCCGGAAAAGGTTAAGGGAACAATCATTGCGTTTCTGAAGGCGTGTTTCCAGATTACGCCGCGGTTATTGACACCCTTGGCTCTGGCGAGAACGACATATTGGGAGTCCAATATCTCGAGCATCGCCGAGCGAATCAGGCGGGTGAAACCTGCTGCTGAACTCCAACCGAGTGCAATAGACGGCAGGACGTAATGTTCGGGGCCGCCCAGCCGCGAGGTAGGCAACAGGCCAAGCCACACAGAGAACACCATGATCAGCATGATGCCCAACCAGAATCCCGGCACCGATTGCCCGCCGAGTGAGAAAATTCGTGCGGCATAGTCCCAGTAGCTGCCGCGACGCACGGCCGATAGAACTCCTAACGGCACTCCGACTATCGTTGCCAAAAAGAGCGCCGCACCGGAGAGCTTCAAGGTGGCCGGGATCCTAGCCTTGATCACATCAAATGCGTCGATCTGGTCCCGAAGCGAGGTGCCAAACTCTCCCGTCATCGCCTTGCCAAACCAGGTTATGTACTGAATGAAAATAGGTTTGTCCAGCCCCATCTCCTCGCCCCATTTGTCCCAATCCGCCTGGGTTGTGTATTCACTCAGGTACAGGGTTCGAGGGTCGCCTGAGGCTCGGGACATTAGAAACACAAACAACGTGGCAAATACCACCACCACAACCATATAAAGAAGGCGAATAAAAATGAATTTTCGCAATCCACTGCACTTTCAAATTCAAACTAAACGATCGAATTCACGCCCCCCGGCCAGATGGAGGAGGTCCACCAGCCGGAGGTCGTGGTTCGATCGCTAACTATTGCGTATACGAGTTACTTCTGCGTATACGAATTACTTCATCACGATCGTCTCGGGCGAAATGAAGTCTTTCCAGGCGAAACTCGAAGGTCGCCATCCCTGAACTGCGGGTCCAGTGACGTAGTTCGCCTGAGCTTTCACCACAGGGGCAACCCAACTCTCCGCATTCATGAAGTCATGAATTGCGATGTTGTTTTGGACTCGCGTGATGAAATCCTCTTCAGTCCTGTTCGCGTAGTACAGGCCGAGGATATCCGGCATGCCGTAGTTGCCGTCAGGCACTTCCATACCTTTGCTGAACCCACCCGATGGCTTGTGGCAACAAAGGAATGCACCATCTTCTTCACCATTAACTCCCCAGTGGTGCATCCACAGGATGTCCATTGATCGGGAGACGAGCGAAGGTCGCCGCGCTGCATATGCGGTCGATTCGATCTGCACATTCAAGCCAATGTCACGCCACATCTGGGCAATGCCCTGACCGACTTCTGGGTCGACTGCGACGTTGTCAGGCGGAATCCACATGTTGATCACGGTGTCAGATGAGATTCCGATTTCAGCCAGAAGCTCTTTCGCCCCTTCGGGATCGTACGGTATTCGCCAGTCTTCTTTGAAGTACTTCGTCCCGTCTCCCAAAGTAGCCAAGTACACGTTGGAGGGTGCCCCAAGGCCGGCTAGGATGGTCTCGTTGATGAGATCGCGATCGATCGCGATGCTCAAAGCGCGTCGGAACTTCCTACTTGTTTCCAGTGTCTCCGGCTTTGTCGGGTCACCGATCCAAGGATGTTCCGCATCGGCCTTCAAGCCGGGCCTCGGGAACACTTCTTCGTTCTCTTCGCGCCAGGTCTTTGTCCAGTAGTTTCCACCGAAGTAAAGGATCTGGTTCTGTGCGGCACCCACAGCATAGGCTGTTGAACCGGGAACGGAATCTAGGGTGTCAGTAAGGAACTTGCTGGAAATCGCCGTTATGTCGATTTCACCGGTCTTCATCGCTGCGATTCTGACTGCTTCCTCTGGGATCGCAACCACTTTCACCGTTTGGGTCTGTGGCTGGCCATCCGCGCGCCAGTAGTCAGAGAACGCTTGGAGGACGACTTCGTCGTCACTGCGCCAAGTCTCGACCTCATAAGGTCCAGTACCGACCATCTTGCTAATAGCATCATCACCGAGCTCATCGACCATCTTCTTGCTGATCATCGGCGTGTTACCACCGCCAGAACTCCAGAGCGAAGTGACAAACTTCGGGTCGAACTGTCCCTCTTTGTAATGTACGACAACGTGCGTATCGTCTATCGCTTCCCAGTAGTCAACTCGGTCCTTTTGGGAGCGAGAGAAGGTTGTGCCTTCCTTGTTTCCTTCATTGAAGCTGAATGCAACGTCATGGGCAGTAAGTTCTCCCCAACCGTCATGGAACATCACACCGGTGCGAATCTCGAACGTGACCGTCTCAGCAGCAGCATCCACCACCCATGACTCGGCAATGCCGTGCGTTGACGACTCGACATTCGGTGTTTCCGAGGCGAGGTGAGGTGCCGCTCGCATCATATATTCGTAAACACCCCAGTTAACGTAGTGAAAATCGGTTCCAGTACCCTGCTTTGACGGCAAGCCAACAGGTGGGAGAATGCGCACCTCTCCAACAATCACTTCGCCGGACAGTTTGGCTGGCGCCGCTGGGACTTCGACTTCTTTGATCACCTCAACTTCTTTGATCACCTCAACGGTATCACCCTTGACTTCTTTGATCACCTCAACGGTATCACCTTTGACAATGACTTCTTTTTCAACCACAACAGTCTCGACGACTGTGATCTCTTCCGCCCCGCATGCGATTACTACCAATGCAAGGAGTGCGCTAAGCAGTCCAAGCACGATAGTAGAAGTTACGCGAGGCAACTTTTTATCTCGTACAAACATGAAACCTTTTCTCCATCTTTAAGATGTACCACCTATATGGTGGAATATATCATTTTCAATCGAGTTTTACTCTATTTTATAAAACGCAATTGATACCCGTGAGAGTAAACCCACTCGGTTATGTTGTCAACCGGCTTCCAAATTAGATAAATAATATACCGTATTGACATATTTAGTGGTACTGTGATCGTTCT
>TARA_B110000438_G_scaffold76952_1_pt1 | contig 28207 bp, 34 predicted proteins | sample TARA_B110000438 | Tara Oceans TARA_B110000438 (sample SAMEA4398413) | marine metagenome | biome: Polar Biome; feature: [MES] marine water layer (ENVO:01000295) within the mesopelagic zone...; material: water (ENVO:00002006), including particulate matter (ENVO:01000060) such as...... | reverse complement strand
TCAATCTGTTCACGAAGTAGTTTGGTTAATTGATCAGTATTAATATCCATAATTTCCTAATATTTGTTATTGCAACAACTCTTTTTTAAGAGTGTGCAATTGGTTCTGAACGGTTGCATCAAGAAATGTATTCTCAATTCTCAATCTAATTCCACCGATCAAAGATTCATCTATTTTAATAGTTAGATCTGTATTTTTTCCAAGAGCATTATCCAAAGAAGATTTCAGAGCATGAACCTCTGCTTCATCCAATGGATTAGCTAAAGTACCTTCTACTGAAACAATATTCTTACTAGCTTTATAATAACGTTCAAAAAGAGTTTTGACCTCTTTAAACTGGTTCAATATCTTACTCCCATCTAAATGGAAAACTAATTCAGCTATTAGCGGGTGACCAAACTCACCAAGAACATTATTCAATATTTCTGCTTTATTTTTACGTGAAATCCGCTTTGATTGAATAAATACACGGAATTCACTATCCGTCTGCACTAATTCGTATAGAGTTGAAAAAGCCTTGTATACTGGCTCTAATACATTATTTGATTCTGAGACAGAATAAAGGGCTTGGGCGATACGCTTTGGATTCTTTTTAAGCGTCATATCCTTTTAGACTCTTCAAAGAATCTTCAATAAGACTTTGATTCTCATCTTTAGATAGATTCTTTTTAATTACTTTTTCAGCTACAGACATTGTAAGAGTAACAACTTCTTCACGAATGTCATTGATCGCTTTTTCTTTTTCAACTTGAATCTGTTTATGTGCTTCATCTCGGATTTTTTTCACATCTCCATCTGCACCTGCAATCAGATCTGTTTTAATTTTTTCTGCGGCAGCTTTTGCTTCAGAGCGTATGGTCTGCGCGTCTGAACGGGCCTTCGCAATAATTTCTTCAGATTCTACATTAAGCCTCTCTAATTCTTGTTTTGCCTTTTCTGCATCATCAAGGGAAGACCTTATTGTGCTTTCTCTTGACTCCAAAGCATTCAGTAAAGGTTTCCATGCAAACTTTGATAAGACAAAGAGAAGAATTAGAAAGGTAATGATGGTCCAAATAAATAGACCCGGGTCCAGTTGCACTAGAGGGTTGGGCGTACCCACTCCTCCATGAGCTTCTGTTGACTCATGTAAAGAATCGCTGCCAGGAATAATTTTATATTGATCCATAGTTATTTATTTAATCCTATTTATAGAATCAGCATTAAAAAAGTGAACACCTCTGCTAGAATTGCAACACCTTCTAGAAGAAAGAGTGGCAAGTTCACAGCACCAGTGATCTTATCAGCAGCCTCTGGTTGACGTGCAATACTTTCTGCTGCAGCTGCAGCAAAACGTCCAATGCCAAGGCCAGCTCCGATCACAATTAAACCCATACCAATAGGTAGAAATGCAGTTGCTTCCATTTTGATTTCCTTTTTATTTATTTATTTAATGATGAACATTTATCGCCATTCCAACAAAAACAGCGGTAAGTAAAGTAAAAACATACGCCTGAACAAGTACAACAATTAATTCTAAACCTGATATTGCAACGGCCATAGGTACGGCTATAAAAGCAACGCCAACTCCGGCAGCAACACTCTGGAACATAAAACCAAAGATAGCCATAAGCGATAAGAGTGCCAAAAGAGCAATATGCCCTCCCGTCATGTTAGCCGCTAAACGCATTGTTAAGGCAAAAGGTTTTACGAATAAGCCCATTATTTCAATTGGGACCAAAATAATATAAACAGGCCATGGTAGTCCATGAGGTACCAAATTTTTCCAATGATTTATAAAACCATGTGCCATAATACCTGCAACCATAATTGAAAAAAAAGTAATAGTTGCCAGAGCTCCAGTCACATTGAAATTACCTGTAGCCGTTACCCCTCCATGAAGCATTTTATTAATAAGATTATCACCATCAGAGTATGGGACATCTAATATAAAACGATTAAACACGCCCAAAACATCAAAAATTGGAATCATTCCTATACCATTAGCAAAGAGGATAAAAAAGAAGAACGTCAGCATTATTGGAGTCCATGTCATAACCCATTTATCTCCCACATTAGGTCTAACAATAGAGTCTCGTATGAATTGGACTATGCTTTCAAGTGCATTCATCCATCCTCTCGGTACTGAACTTTCACTATTTAAAAATCTTCTTATAGGGATTATAACTGCAGCTCCTACTATTAGTGCAACTAACCACAGCATAAAGACATGCTTAGATACAGAAAAATCAATTCCTAAAATTTCTTTAATAGAAATTATAGGATGGGAGTCATCTGGATTAGAACTAAAAGTATTAGAAACGTGATTGATAATATTGGGACCAACTCGATCTATTATACTTAAAGGTGGATTGGCGACTTCAGCTACGCTCATTTTACTGTTTTTTTATTTTAGTCTGTTCTATTAATTTGAAATGCGTTTTATAATGACCGCTTCAATAGCGTGAAGTCCAAGAAAAAAGCCTGAAAAACTACATACGAAAGGAATTGGTTCAAAAGCATTAAGTTGAGTTAATAAAAGAATTCCTATTCCGTAGTATAGCATTTTAATAGCAAAGCCTATTGTGAGGGTCTTTGTTAATATCATTGGGCTTTTTTTATTTGCTAAGGAAACAAAAGACATGGTCACAACTCCTGCAAAAACGGGTAAAAACCAACCAAGAAATATCTCCAAAATGAAACCAGGGTATAAACCAATAGCCAGACCAATAATACCAAGGGATGCAACAACAGCATAAATAAATAATTTCAAGACTTTTTTGTCCAAATAATCTTCAATAAATGGTAGAATCCAATGATTAAGCCAAAAGAGATTCCTATTAACACTCCAAGAGGAGAAGTTTCATTTTTCTCATCAATATACCAACCTATAAATGTAAATATCAAAATAGAAGCTAATAAATTATAGGATGCTGAAGCAGCTGGTCCAGATTGTTGTACTATTTTTTGGAAGAAAAAAAAAGATTTTCCGATATCAGGACTAGATCTATCATCCGGTTCTTTTTTTTTCAAGAAGCGTCCTCTGGCTCTTCATCATTAATAATTATATCACATTTCCCTTCAAATTGAGCTCCATCTTCTATAAGAAGTTTTCTATAGACAATATCTCCCTTAAGAATGCTTTGTTTACCAAGTATTACTTGACCATTAGAATGAATATCGCCAAGCACAGTCCCCCCAACACGAATGTCACCTCCTTGAATATCTCCGTCTACAGTAGCACTCTGCGCAATTCGAACTGGACCTTTTGTAACTATATCTCCATTGATCTTTCCGTATATAATAATACCCTCACTAAGGTGTATCGAGCCCTTGATCTGCGTATCTGCCCCGATCATCGTGTGAACATTTTTAAAGTTTATCTTACTCATTGAATGAAGTTAGGTCTTTTGAACGGTATTCTGGAAAATAGATCAATGGGTCAACAGCTTCAAATTCACGCCACACTTCAAAATGCAAGTGAGGCCCCGAAGAGACTCCAGTATTACCCACTAATCCAATGACCTCCCCTCTTTCTATTATATCTAGAGTCTGCTTTAGATTCTGCTTATTGTGCCCATAGTGAGTGAAATAATCATCACCATGATATAGAATAATGAGATTACCAAACTCATAGGTCCAGCTAGAAAAGACAACAACACCCGAGGCACTTGCGATAATGGGTTCACCCTCTTTTGCGACAATATCAATACCATGATGAGCTTTGGTAATAAAAAGTCCTGGACTGCCGGAACGTTGGCTGAGGAAACCTTGAATGGGAGCTATTGAAGGTATATTTTCAATAAACGAGATTTGAGTTCTCGACCTAGAAGGAGATTTTTTGATAGAGTCTGTTGGTATGCTCTGTTCACTAAGGTCTAAGGTTCTACCTAAAGAGATACGAACCATTTCATCCATTTGCTTTATGCGTTCCAGGTTCCGTGTAAGCTCTAGCACATTCAATCTCTCTGTTGCAAATTGATCATGGCGATTCTGTAGTTGCTTATAATTTTCTATTTTAGGGATAAAATATATCAATACCCCCAAGATAAGAAAGACAAGTCCAATAAAACTCGAAAAAATTAAAAAGATAATATTTTTTGAAACATGATATGACCTTGTCCCAGTTTCATCATCTGGAATAATCATTACAGTATATTTTTCTTTTTTTGTCAAAATATCAAGAGATAGAATTTAATAATTCAAAAATACGCTCTAGGTCATCATCGGAGAAAAAAGAGACCTCAATGCTTCCTCCTTTTTTCCCTTTTTTAAGTTTTACTTTTGTTCCGAGTACTTCAATAAGATGATTCTCCATTGCCATGACATTCAGTGACTTTTTTCTTGGCCTTACTTTTTTTCTTTTTAGGCCATTTTTTTGAACCTTAACCAATGCTTCAGCAGAACGCACGCTTAGATCTTTATCTAATATCAATCTCCAAAGTTTATTCATAGCTAGACCTGTTTTCGCCTGCAGTATTGCTCGAGCATGCCCGGAAGAAATTTCTCCTTTCCTCAAACTTTTTCTTATATCTGAGGGCAATTTTAGTAATCTTAACGCATTAGAGACCGTTGTCCTCTTTTTTCCAACCGATCGAGCAATCGCTTCATGCGACATATCAAATTTTGAATTTAATACTGCATAAGCTTCTGATTCTTCTAATGGATTCAAGGCCTCTCTCTGGATATTTTCTATTAGCGCAATTTCCATTATCTCGGCATCATCTTTAACTTCAATGACATAAGCAGGAATAGTTTTTTTTCTTAATTTTTTTGAAGCTCTCCAACGACGCTCGCCTGCAACTAATTCATACCCCTCCTCTACCTCTCTTACCGTAACTGGAGTTATAACGCCTTTTGCCCTTATTGACGCGACTAACTCTTCTAATGCAATATCATTAAATTCCCTGCGAGGTTGATTTGGATTTGCCCTAATCGCTTTTATTAAGATTTCTATGCCTCTTGTATTTACCCTCTCAGTTTTAACTGGAGAGTTTTTCTTCTGTTCCTCTTCAGGACGTATTAGAGCGCTTAAACCCTTACCTAATCTTTTAACTGACACGTTGAAGTATCTCCTCTGTTAGACTCATATAATCTCGAGCACCAGTAGAATTAGCGTCGTATAAAAGTACTGGTTTTCCGAAACTTGGAGCCTCACTTAACCTTACATTACGATGAATAAATGTTTTAAAAAGCTTATCTTTAAAAAAGCTGTCAACTTCTTCAGCAACCTGTTTTGAAAGATTTAATCTACTGTCATACATAGTCATAAGAATCCCAGCGATCTCTAATTTTTTATTTAAATGACGTTGAACTAGCCTTACTGTATTTAAAAGTTGCCCCAGCCCTTCTAACGCATAGTATTCACACTGAATAGGAATAACTAGAGCGTCCGAAGCTGTGAGAGCATTTAGGGTTAGAAGTCCAAGAGATGGCGGACAATCAATAATAATTATATCATATTTTTTCTTTATAGACTTAAGTGCCTTTTGCAACTGGTATTCTCTAGCCATAATACTCACGAGTTCAACCTCAGCACCAACAAGATCATTTGTAGAAGAAATAATATCTAAATGCGGGAAGGTAGTTTTTGTTATTACTTCTCTTATGCCATTAGCTCTCAGAAGGACATCATAAACAGAACCATTCGTATCTTCAAAAAGGTCTGACAAACCTGTGGTTGCATTAGATTGCGGATCGAGATCAATAAGTAATGTTCGAACTTCCGTCACTGCTAAACTCAAAGCAACATTGACAGCTGAGGTGGTTTTACCCACACCGCCTTTTTGATTTGTAAATGCTAAAACAGTTGCCATAGAAAATATTTAATTAAAATTTCAGTTCAAAAGTTAGGAAACCTTTTAGAATAGCTCTTATTAAAAGATCAATAAATTAAAACCAATAATACATACATTAATTTTTGATTTAAATTCCATAAAGACATTATGTTTAAATAAATGAAAGCACTTGTAAAAAAACACCCAGAACGCGGATTGTGGATGGAAGATGTACCGATTCCAATTTGCAATACAAATGATGTGAAAATAAAGATTACTCATACAGCAATATGTGGAACCGACCTCCACATATATAAGTGGGATGATTGGGCGAAAAGAACCCTAGAACTACCACTGGTCACAGGACATGAATTTTGCGGTGTTGTTGAAGAGATAGGCCTTGGAGTAACCCACTACAAACCTGGTGACAGAGTGTCTGGAGAAGGTCATATTACTTGTGGGTATTGCAGGAATTGCAGAGCGGGGAAAACTCATTTATGTCATGAGACCATTGGCATTGGTCTTCACCGCGAAGGTGCATTTGCAGAATATCTAGTAATCCCAGAATCAAATGTATGGCCGATCCATAATGATATTTCGTCTGAAATAGCAGCCTTTTTTGATCCCTATGGGAATGCAGCCCATACTGCTCTTTCTTATGAAATGGTTGGCGAGGACGTACTCATAACGGGTGCTGGACCTATCGGCATTATGTCTGCTGCAATTTGCAAATTTGTTGGTGCTCGAAATATAGTTATCACCGATATAAATGACTATCGGCTAGACCTTGCTCTAAAAATGGGTGCCACTAGAGCAATCAATGTTGCAAACGATTCAATTAAGGACTGCTACTCAGAGTTAAATATTATTAATGGCTTTGACGTAGGCCTAGAGGTATCAGGTAACCCTGAAGCATTTAGAAGCATGTTAACAAATATGTACCATGGTGGAAGGGTAGCCCTGCTTGGTCTGCTACCAGAGTCCACAAGAATTAACTGGGATGATATAATTTTTAAAGGACTCCATGTTAAAGGTATCTATGGTAGAGAAATGTATGATACGTGGTATAAAATGACCCAGATGCTTAGAAGCGGACTAGATATCTCAAAAGTATTGACGCATAAAATATCTATCGATGATTTTCAGAATGGATTTGACATTATGGAATCAGGAGATTGCGGTAAAGTAGTCTTGGAATGGTAGATGTCTAAAACGAGTAAACATTTAAAAAGTATTCTCAGCCAGATCAAAAAAGAGGGTCTCTATAAGTCAGAAAGAACAATTGTTACTCCACAAGGTGTCAACATTGCTACAGCTCAAAGCGGCGACGTCCTTAATTTTTGTGCCAATAATTACCTGGGACTTTCAAATCATCCCAAAATAATAGAAACAGCAAAAAAGGCAATGGATGATTATGGGTTTGGGATGGCCTCAGTAAGATTTATTTGCGGCACACAGGACATCCACAAAGAGCTAGAGAGTAAAATATCGAAGTTCTTTGGAACAGATGATGCAATACTATATACTTCATGCTTTGATGCAAATGGTGGTCTTTTTGAAACCATCCTTGGTTCCGAAGATGCTATTATTTCTGATTCATTAAATCATGCCTCAATTATTGATGGTATTCGTCTTTGTAAGGCTCAAAGGTATCGTTATGCTAATAGTGATATGTCTGACCTTGAAGAAAAGCTAATAAGTGCCCAGGGAGCCCGATTAATTATGATTGCAACGGATGGTGTCTTTTCCATGGATGGATACATCGCTAAACTAGATAAGATCACGGCCCTTGCTGGAAAATACAATGCTATGGTTATGGTTGACGATAGTCATGCCACGGGTTTCATCGGAAAAACGGGACGTGGCTCTGCCGAATATTGTGGAGTTATGGACAAAATCGATATCTGGACATCTACATTAGGCAAAGCTCTCGGAGGAGCTTCTGGTGGTTTTACAACAGGGAAAAAAGAGATCATCGACCTCTTGCGTCAACGATCACGGCCCTATCTCTTTTCTAATACCGTTGCTCCCGCCATAGTTGCAGCTGGATCAAAAGTATTTGATATGCTTTCAAAAACAACATCCTTAAGAGACAAACTTGAAAAAAATACGGCTTATTTTAGAACTGAGATGTCAAAGATCGGGTTTGATATTTTAGATGGGGTCCATCCGATAGTACCAATTATGCTTTATGATGCAGCGCTTGCACAGAGTATGGCCACTGAAATGCTTAAAGAAGGAATCTACGTGGTTGGGTTTTATTTCCCTGTTGTTCCTAAAGGGCAGGCAAGAATTAGAGTACAGATATCGGCCGCAATGGAGAAGGACCATCTAGATAAAGCTATAGCTTCTTTTGAAAAAGTAGGACTAAACTTGGGAATTATTACTAAATAAATTTAATGTGTAGGCCCTTGCCACTCCTTGAAACACAAAGGTATATTTACCGGCTTTTTTTAAGTTTATAATTAAAATTCATTATGCAAAATAATTTAACACCTAGATATTTGATTATCGCTGCCATCCTTGGATGGGCTATCTACACCTTATCCCCTACATGGCAATACCACAATATGTCAGCTGAGAAAAAAGAAGAGCTACGTATCGCTGGAAAATTAGAAGAGATAGAGTCTAGAACTATACGCCAAGGTCTTGACCTAAAAGGCGGTATGTATATTGTTCTCGAAGCTGATATTCCAACCTTAATGATCAACCTTGCATCTGTCAAAGATGAAAGACTTGAATCAATCATTTATTCAGCTCAGGAGGGTTCATCTGCTCGGAATATTGATTTTTTCACAGTCTTTGAACAAAATGTACGATCCAATGAAATAAAACTTTCAAGATACTACCACGAGTATGGCGCATCACTCGATGATATTATGACGGCCTTAAAAGAAGAGGCCGATGATGCTATTAATAGAGTTCTCGAGATCTTACAAAACAGAGTTGATCAGTTTGGTGTGTCTGAACCAACAATTCAAAAACAAGGGAAACATCGTATTGTTGTTGAGCTTGCAGGGATTCAAGATTCTGAACGAGCACGGTCACTACTCCAAAGCACAGCACTTCTTGAATTTTACCTTGTAAAGAATATTGCTGTAACTAATGAGATCATTGCTCAATTAGATGACGCTCTTAAAGACAAAAGTTACCAGATAGATCAACCAGCCCAAGAAGATAGAAAACCAATAAAAAGTGATACCGAGGATGATGAGACCAAAACAGTCTCAGAACTCTTTGGAGAATCAGATGATCTCGTTGACGACCCATCTACAGATTCCAATACTCAAGATATTTTTTCTGAGGCACCTTTTTCAAGCCTTCTGACTCCATTACCTGGAGATCTGGGCGTTGAAGAAAAATATGTATATGCCCTTAAAAAATTATTAAAAGACCCTAAAGTACAATCAAAATTAAAGAGCGCAAATGGTCAATTTCTTCTTAGCCAAGAATCACAGTCCGCATCTAGCGCTAATACACAAGATAAGTTCTACAGATTATATTACTTAGAAAACCAAGCAGAACTCACTGGTGGTATTGTTGACGAAGCAAGGGCAAGCTTAGGTTCCTTAGGCGGAGGCTCAGCAGGACAACCGGTTGTCTCTCTTTCAATGAATAGTGATGGCTCAAGGACCTGGGCTAGAGTGACTGGTGCAAATGTTGGAGAGAGGATTGCTATTGTCCTCGATAAAAAAGTCCATATGGCTCCTTCTATACGTGAAAAGATACCTGGTGGAAGAACACAGATAGAGGGATTTGCTAATATTAATGAAGCCCAAGATATTGCTATTATACTTCGAGCCGGTGCCCTACCAGCACCAGTAAACATTATCGAAGAAAGGATTGTGGGACCAAGCTTAGGAGCAGATTCAATTACTCAAGGTACGCAAGCGGTAGTTATTGGACTTGCTCTAGTTCTAGTATTTATGTTAGTCTATTATAAGATGGCCGGAACCATTGCTGATTTTGCATTGATCTGGAATATTCTCCTTGTCCTTGCTGTACTAGCATCTTTACAGGCGACTCTTACACTCCCAGGTATTGCAGGCCTAATTCTTACCGTTGGAATGTCCATAGATGCTAATGTAATTATTTTTGAACGGATACGTGAAGAACTACAAAAAGGGAAGACCCCTAAGGCAGCAATTGATTCTGGTTTTGACCGAGCTCTAACAACCATTATAGACGCCAATGTTACAACACTCATAGCCTCTCTGGTTCTCTACCAATTTGGTACTGGACCGATCAAAGGCTTTGCAACCGTTTTATTCTGGGGTATCCTTATCAGTATGTTTACAGCAGTATTTATTACACGTACTATCTTTAATGCTTATACCTCTAAAAGAACATTAACCAGTCTGAGTATTTAAAATGCGGATCTTGAAAAAAACAAATATTGATTTTATGAGCAACATCAAACTTGCTGGAATTCTTTCTGCCACAATCATAATAGTCGGAATAGGATCCATGGTTCTAAATGGGGGTCCAAAATTAAGTATTGATTTCAAAGGCGGAACTTTTGTTGCTGTCAACTATACAGCCCCTGTCGATATTAATGAAGTTCGGAGTGCTATTACCAATATTAGCATTGATGGCCAGGTCTTTGATTTTAGCAAAGCTGAGATCAAACATTTTGGCGATGAATCTAATGTTGCAGTTCGTATTGCAAACATCGAAGATGAACCAGAAAAGTTTTCTCAAAAGTTTGTTGAAGCACTCGCAAAAGCATTCCCTTCTTTAGTCCCCGATGAAAAAAATGATTTCATCTTATCAATTGAAAAGGTTGGGCCTAAGGTCGGCGCAGAGCTAAGCGGCGATGCGGTCATGGCTATCTTAAGTGCTCTAGCATTGATCTTATTTTACGTTTCTATTCGGTTTGAGTTTAAATACGCTGTAGGAGCAATTGCAGCGCTGAGCCATGATGTGTTAATCACTCTTGGAATCTTTTCTATTCTCGGATATGAGGTTTCTCTTGCTGTGGTTGCTGCATTTTTAACAATTGTAGGATATTCCCTAAATGATACTATCGTAATATTTGACCGTGTTCGTGAAAATGTAAAATCATTAAAGAATGCGACCCTATCAACTGTGATCAACCAAAGTATAAATGAATCTCTAAGCAGGACAATAATCACATCACTTACAACACTTTTTGTAGTTCTAATCCTGTTTTTAATTGGTGGTGAAGTTATTCACACTTTCGCTTTTGCAATGATTGTTGGTGTAATTGTTGGAACCTATTCTAGTATTTATGTAGCCAGCCCGGTCGTTATTAAAATGGGAGCAGATAACTAAGGTAAGTTCTTATCAAGAAAAAAATTTATAAACGCTCCTTCAATTAGGAGCGTTTTTTTTATATGAAAACTAAAGTATTAATTAATTACTGTATACTATGCTTTATATGGGGTACAACTTGGTTTGTACTTAAAAAAAGTTTAACTGAAGGAACACCTCCTTTTTTTGGATCAGGACTTCGTTTTTTTATTGCAGGATTAATTCTTTGGTCTATTCTTTTATTTAAAAAAGAAAGGCCTCCATTTAATAAAATTTCAAAACAGATTTATTTCCAATTTGGTATAATGAATTTAACGATTAGTTACGGTCTTACGTATTGGGCTACTCAATTTATTTATTCTAGTTTATCATCAATTATCTGGTCAGGATTTCCACTGTGTGTTGCCATTTTTTCATTCTTCATGTTACCCGATGAGATCATAACTAAAAAAAAGATTATTAGCCTAATACTTGGTACGTTTGGAGCAATACTAATATTAATGGAAGGGTTAAGTTTTTCAGGAAACAGTGTTGCAATGGGCATTGTCTTAGTAATGATTGCTGTAATTATTGCATCTTATCCCAGTGTCTATCTAAAAAGATATAGCAATGTTGTTTCATCACTCCACTTGAATGCCGTAAGTCAACTTATGGCTGGATCAATATTACTTATTATATCATCCATTTTTGAAACCAATGAAGTAATGAACTGGAGTAGTTTTAATATTTTTGCCCTTTTCTACCTTACCATTCCAGGGTCCTTGATAGCATGGTATATATATATATGGCTTTATTCACACATATCGATGGCGCAGATATCATATATCGCTTTTTTCCCTCCTCTATTAGCCTCAATTATTGGTTGGTTTATTTTAGATGAAAGACTATCAATGCTTTCCCTATTTGGTGGTTCCATGGTCATCCTAGGAGCCGTACTTATAAATTTAAATGAATAACTATTCGGTACTTAGTTCACCTATTGGTGATATTGGAATAAGGACTAATGAAATTGGTGTTTATATGATACATCTGCCAAGTACAAAAAGAATACTCGAAGTACAGACCTCTTTAAATGAATATTCTCCTATAATGGATCAAGCAAGGAAAGAAGTTTCTCAATACTTTTTTGGGAATAGAGAATCTTTCAATATTTCAATTGATCTAAAAATGCCGCCTTTTTATAAAAGGGTATTATTAGAAGTTCTCAAAATTCCATTTGGGAAAACAAATTCATACAAGCAGATAGCCAAATATAGCGGTAATATAAAAGCGGCGAGAGCAGTTGGCACAGCAAATGCAAATAACCCGATACCAATAATTATTCCTTGCCATAGAGTTATTGCATCTGATGGTAAATTGGGCGGCTATGGTGGAGGAGTAGAAATGAAGAAAAAATTGTTATCTCATGAAAATTTTCAGAATAAAGTATAATTACTATGTGGCTTTCTTTCATTTAAAAGACGAACTAACTTTATTACCTTATGAATTCAATCACACAAAACTTTAGATCGAAACTATTTGCAGGGATAGCCACTCTGTTACCTCTTTATTTAACTTTCTTTGTAATCAAATTTTTGTTTTTGACCTTAGAAGAGATGTCGGCTCCAATGCTTACGAAGTTAGGAGTAGAGATTCCTGGACTTGGAATTATTCTCACGGTTGTATTGATCTTTATCCTGGGTGTACTTGTAACAAACTTCCTTGGAAGAAAAATCTTTAACCTAGGGGAACGTATCGTAAAAAAGGTTCCAATAGTGAATATGATCTATACAACTCTAAAACAGATCACTGACACATTTACAAAAGGCTCTACCGAAGCGTTTGAAGGTGCTGTCTATATTCAATATCCCCGTACAGGACTCTGGACAATGGCATTTATTAGTGGAGAATCAAGAACAAAAGAAGGAGTCCCTTACTATCACCTATTTGTACCCACAACTCCTAATCCAACATCTGGTTTTTTTCTCATGATACCGCAGGCTGATGCGGTATCGACTGGTATGTCAGTAGAAGATGGGTTGAAAACTATTATTTCTGGTGGTCTACTAGCACCAGATAAAAACCCTCTTCCGTAGTCTTAAAATGCAAATAAAATATATAGATGGACCACGATTACACCGAGCTATCCAAGCTGGAATAAATCACGTTATTACTCGTAAAGATTATCTAAATAAAATTAATGTTTTCCCAGTTCCAGATGGTGATACAGGGACCAATATGGCATACACTCTGGCTACTATCTCCGAGGAAACAAAAGATAATACCGAACTACATATTTCTAAAGTTGCAGACTCTATAGCAGACGCTTCCTTAAATGGAGCACGAGGTAATTCAGGTTCAATACTTGCTCAATTTTTTGTAGGCTTTGCAGATGGTATTACTCCATCAAGCAAACTAACGCCTGAAAAATTCTCCAACGCTGTTGAAACAGCAAAACATTATTCTTACGATGCTTTATCAGAACCCATGGAAGGTACGATCCTTTCTGTAATATCTGATTGGTCAGACTCATTAAAAGAAATATATAAAGAGCACGATGACTTTATTCAGATATTTGACCACGCATTAGAAAAAGCAAAAGAGTCTCTCGAAAAAACACCTGAAAAATTAGCAATTTTAAAAAAAGCAGGTGTGGTGGATGCTGGAGCTCAAGGTTTTGTAGATTTCCTTGAAGGCATTCAGAGCTTCATTAAAGATGGTCAGATAGATGATGTTGATACGTCTGTAATCGCTGAACCAGTTGAGGATTTCGAAGTTGAGATGTCAGATGAATTCAGATTCTGTACTGAGTGCCTTGTTTCTGGTACCGATATAGACCGGGTAAAAATGAAAGAACAATTAATGAATTTGGGGAAAAGTATCGTATTGGCCGGATCAAAAAAGAAAGCCAAGGTCCACATACATACTAATGACCCTCAAGCTGTTTTTACTCTATGCCATGAATATGGGAATGTTAAGGGTGAAAAAGCAGATGATATGCTAAAACAGCAGAAAGATGCCCACGGTAGCCATGAGGATATTGCCATTGTCGTTGATTCTGGATGTGACCTACCTGAACAGATAATTGAAGAGTATAATATTCATATGGTTCCCGTAAGACTCAATTTTGGAGATGAACACCATGTAGATAAAGTGACCATTACATCTGAAGAATTTTGGGAAGAACTTCGTTCAAACCCCAACCATCCTCAGACGTCACAACCAACCCAAGGTGATTTTAGGAGACAGTATCAATTTTTAAAAGGGCACTATCAGGATGCTATTTCAATACACCTCCCTGCATCCGTGAGTGGTACACTGCAGTCAGCGACCTTAGCATCCGAAGATAATAAAGATCTTCCTGTAAGTGTTATTGACTCTCAAAATGGTTCTGTCGCCATTGGTCTAATTGCCCTATCTGCTGCAGAGGCGGTAAAAGAAAAATGTTCTAAAAAAGAGATTCTCGAGATCATTGAACATGCAATATTAAATACCACAGTTTATATCGGACTGGATACACTTGATTATATTGTAAAGGGTGGTCGCGTATCAGCAAATAAAAAGAAGTTTGCGAATCTACTAAGGATCAACCCTATTCTTACATTTGAAAAAGAAGGAGTCAAACCAATTGGAAAATCATATGGCTCAAATAATAAAATAGAAAAGCTGATCAAGTTTGTCACAGCTCGATTACCTAAAGGTTCCTTCCGCATTGGTATTGCACATGGCAATGCACCTGAATTAGCCGAAAAAGCTTCATCTCATTTTAAATCTCTCGGTGCAAAAAAAGTAATAACAACTGAACTTGGTCCGGCTTTAGGAGTGCACGCCGGTCCAAATTCTCTGGTCATCGCAACACAGCTATTACCTGATAAAACATAGTGGATAATCCGAATCTCGCATTATTCATTATTCTATTTTTTAGCTATTTAATAGGGTCCTTCCCCACTAGCATTATTATGGGGAAGGTGGCTAAAGGAATTGATATTCGTGAACATGGCAGTGGTAACGCTGGTGGAACAAATGTATTTCGGGTTCTTGGTTGGAAACCAGCCTTGATTGTTGTTCTATTTGATATCTTTAAGGGATGGCTTCCTGCTTATTATCTGGCTAGTACATTCTTTGATGCAACACCAGTTCCTGATCTGGGTGTACTGAAAATACTATGCGGGTTTTGCTCTGTTTTAGGCCATACTTATACTATCTTTGCTGGATTTAAAGGAGGGAAAGGAGTCGGAACCCTTGCAGGAATGCTGATTGCATTGTTTCCTATAGCAGTACTACTATGCATCATTGCCTTTTCAATTACATTGATCTTAACAGGATATGTATCAATTGGTTCGATCATTGCAAGCGTTTCGCTTCCTATTATATTAATGATAATGCCTATCTTTAATATTCAACCCGCCGATCTATCATTACTGGTTTTTAGCTTACTGATACCTTTTTTTGTGATTTTTACACACCGATCAAATATTAATAGACTTCGGATGGGTGATGAAAACCAGTTTAAAAAAGCGATGATTTTTAGAAAAAAACCTTAAAATTTCTGTTCGAACCCCCAATGGATCGAGCCTGAATTCCAAAATCCATTTCTATACCCCCATCCATAGTCTATCCTAACTACATTTACCAAAGGGAAAGGAATCCTGACTCCAAAACCAGCCCCATAGACCGGTAATTGATTTCGAAGAGTATTCCAGGTGGAGGCCATCATCCCCACATCTGAAAAAAGAACAAATACTAAGCCTAATTCGGTACCAAGAGAGGTTGCGTATTTTGGAATAGCTTCATATCTTAACTCTGTTGAGGCATGAATAAATTCATGCCCAAAACGGAATGATTCATTTCCCGAATAATACAGACTAGTGTCTGGTAAAGCCCATCCCCGAACTGTCGACGAACCACCAAAATAATTAAGCCACAGTTCTTCCTTATTTCCAAATTTTCTATTCGCACTACCATTCATTGCTAGAACAAGTTTTTTTGGGCCTTTATTTAAAGTAACAAACCATGAATAAGATTGATTCCATAAAAATGTCCAAATATTTTTTGGATCAATTCCTGAGTTATAGTAAAAAAATTGAGATAGTTGCACACCCCTACCTGGATTCCAAAATATATCCCTTGTATCATACCTAATAGATGAAAATGGAGCTAAATAGAAATATTTATCCTCATCTATACTGTTCCTGAAAATCTTTGACTCTAGTTCAAACCCAGCAGATGATTTAATATGCTCTCCGAACCATTTTCCAAAATTGAGCTTCAAACTATTAACATCAATATACCTATTTAAAAATCTATGTTTATAAATTGTGCGTCCTATTTGAAAATCTAATGAAACATGATTCCCAAATATCCATGGATCAGAAAAAGATATTCCATATGTATCTTCGCCACCAATGCTTCCTCCTATGATCAAAGATTGATTACGGCCTCTGAAATTATTTATAAGCCAAAATCCCACCAAAGACCATCCGGTGTCTTCTTTAAAGTTTGGTAAAGCGATCGGCGGTGTTTTTTGAAGTGACTCTTTTAACGTAAAATTTAAAACAGCGTTCCCATCTTCAAGCGGTATACTGCGCCAGGAGACCTCACTAAAGATTCCAAGGTTCTCTAATCGGTTCCTATCTTCATTGGCAATGGTACTATCCAAGCTAGCATTTAGAGGGTGCTGGATCTCACGCTCAATGATATGGTCAAGAGACCTCATGTTCCCTTTGAATTCTATAGCCGATATTTGAGGATTATAGGCCTTTTTTGAGTAAAGAGAGGATATAAGCACAAGCAATAAAAAAAGGCCTCTATAAGGCCTTTTTTTAATTTTAGATTTTGACACAGTTTAGATATCTATACCTTGTACCATTAAGCGTTTCTTATACTCTATTCCTTGCTTAGAATATGTATCATCAATCGCTTTCTCTAGTTTGTCTGTAACCATAAGACTTTTTGTTTCAACCTTGATATTTCTCTCATCTAATTCCCTTACCTTATAGGTCGAATTAAGATCCTCATAAATATGCCATACACCATCAAACTCTTTTGGGGTACCATATTCCATAAGCACCTTGTGTTTAATGATATCCATCGAGGTTAACTGCGGGAACCCTGTATCCTTTAGCTTGACCTTTTTAGTGATACCTTCAAGGATAAAATGGGAATCATTATTATTGGTTGTGCTATAGATAAAATCTACGTTTACAAATTCAAGCATGATCAATTCATGGGTAAGACGGGAGGTATACTGGAACTCCACTGAAGCTCTCTTGATCGGTAAGACAAAACCTTCCCTAGTCGTACGATTGTCATCATGGTAGATGACTTCAACTGTAGTATCTGGAATAATAGATAAAACTGCCGGAAGATTCGACTCCCACGGAGCTAAGAGCTCATCCCTAAAAACCCATCCATTAGGAATTCTTTTAACTGGGATTACAGATTCAATATTCTTTCTACTTGTGATTTCAGTAGTTGAGAAATCCTCGACCATCTTTTCTTTTTGATCAAGGCCTCTCTCTTCCATCTTCTTTTCGTTTCCAGATGAAGAAGCAGAAGCTTTCTTTTTAGCACCAAACAATTGCAGACCGTCTGCCTTTAAAGGCATAAGGATTGCAATCATCATACTGTATATGATTATCTTTTTCATAGTTTTTTCTCTCAATGGAGTAATGTTACCTCGGGATTTTCGGAACAAACAACCATTATAATTTACAGAACTTAATACAATGTTTAATAAAAAAAAAGGCTCTCTAAAAAGAGAGCCTTTTTAGAATAAACTAGGTAATGGACCTATTTACGTCCCCTTGCCATTGGTGACCGAGCAACATTTCCATTTTTATCTACGTAATATAGATAACCTGATTCACGAGTAACACCTGCATCCGCAACTTTTTCAGCATTACCGCCGCCTTTACCGGCCCGAGCCATCTGTGAACGCCATACATTACCATCTTTTCCAAGATAGTATAAATATCCTTTATCTTTTGATACGCCTGTGTTGGCAACTACTTCAGCCATGTGAGACCTCCAATTTAGTGTTTGATTTGTTTTTTGGTAGTGGATAGAGAGTAAACTCTATCTCTCTCGTCGACAATTGTACAACCACTGGTTAATTACTGTCAAGAGTTTTCTCGTCGGGCCCTCGACGACAAATTTTCACCAATTTTAATGTTTTTTTAGATGACACCTATTTGGTTATCAGTAACTTTAAATGTCTTGTTTAGATAAAAACAATAAAATATATGCCCCGGTAGCTCAGATGGATAGAGCATCTGCCTTCTAAGCAGAATGTCACAGGTTCGAATCCTGTCCGGGGTACTCTAAAATAATTACGATTGGCTCATAATTATTCCCCAGTTCATAAATAAAAGCGAAAATAAATGCTCAATATCCAAATTAGAGGTGCCCAACTAGAATTATATGTTGGATCAATTAATGAGCAAATGAAACAAGATTTACTCAAGGAGATCCGGCATAAAAAGAGATCATTAGCAGAAATAATGCTCAATAAGAATTGGAAAAGTTATAATGACATTTATAGTTCTGTCTCCCCGATAATGTCTAAAGACTCGGAGCTGATCGTCACGGCATTCAACTCTGATGACTATTATGATGATGGCCACTCATTCTATCGAACAAAGATTATTGATATAGCTCAAAATCCTATCGATGAAACTATAAAATTTTCGGCTAAAAATTCTATAATTGTTAATTATGCGATCTACTATGGTTGCTCATTTGAAACCGAGCTGAATGATTTAGGGTATAAATATTTTGATTATAATTTATTATCAGTAACCACGTCTATATGTCCATTTTTTAATGTACCTATTATTAATGAACTTTTTTTAAATCGATTAGAGCTAACCGATATTCAAAGACAGAAAAATGAAATGATAAAATATAGATCAGTAATCTATACAAATGTAAAACCTGGGCTGATAGAGCAATTTTTCAAAGATGACCTTCATAAATCATTCGAAAAATTAATCGATGCTGAAATTGATATCAAACAAACCAAAGAATGAGACCTGGTCTAATCTTCTTAGAAAAATTTAGTCTAAATCCTACCTTGGATATTTAAAATAATTTCCAAGAGCTTCATCAAAACGGCACTTATAAAGACGTCTATAAAGAACTGACTATTGTTTTAAGATACAATCTCCAATAACTCGACCTCAAAAATAAGTACGCTATTTGGTGGGATAGATGGCCTTCCCCTTGATCCATATGCGATCTTTGGATGGATAAAAAATTCGTATTTTGAACCAACCTTCATTAACTGAAGCCCTTCTGTCCATCCCTTTATCACTTGATTTAAACCAAACTCTGATGGCTCGCCTCTTTCTATTGAACTATCAAATTCTGTTCCGTCTAGTAACCTGCCAGCATAATGCACCTTTACTTTTTGTGTTGGGTCAGGTGTCGCACCATCGCCCTCTTTAATTACCCGATATTGTAGCCCCGTGGGAGTTTCTTTTATATCAGGGTTCTGTGCTTTATTGTTTGCTAAAAATTCATCAGCGACCTTAAGATTACTGTCACCCTCGACTTTCCCTTTTTCTCGAATTTTTTTCTGTAATAATGACATCACATATCGTCTTTCCTGCTGGTCTAGTTTTACAAGCCCAGTCTCCAATCCATCGGTTAAGCCCGCCATAAAAACATCATAATCTATAGTTACATTTTGACGTTTTAAATTCTCACCTAAGTCTGCACCAAGTGAATAGCTAGTCGAATCATCGAATGTAGAAAGATTTGATACGGATTTTTTCTTTGGCTCAGAGCCACATCCTATTAATAATAACGTAACAGATATTATCATTGTATTTTTCATTATTTTTTCCTTTTTAAACTATTAAAAATTATATCTATATAAAGATTTTCTATTCAGAGTCAAACGCAAGCAAAAATATCCCTGCTCCAATAGCAATACAGGCTAGACCTAAAAGAGGATGACTGGCAATAAAAGATAAAATAGTTGTGACAAATTCTAATACAAAGATTGCCAAACCACCAAAAATAAGATACCACGCCATTTGTTTCTTCTGCATGTTCTATATCCTTTATTAATTGATTAATTGATTAATGCCACATCATTGGTATGTTTACCACCATTAAATTACAAAATTTTAATATAGCATCTAAAAATAATTAATGAACCCCAAAACTGATTTTTCTATCCGATCTATATTGGGTGGCTACGATAAAAACTTCACATATATCATCACATGTAGCCGATCGGGCGGGCAGGTACTTATTGATTCAGCAGTGTCCATTGACAAACTTGAACCCTTTCTACATAATGCTCCGATCGCTATTCTAATTACTCATACCCACGGTGACCATATTGCTTATCTTGACCAATACGTAGAAGCTTTTCCTCAGATCACTATCTTAGGTCACCCTACTTCAGACAAATATTTTTCTGAAAGGACTTTCCAACCATTAGATCATGAACAGCAATTTAATATTGGAGAACTTCCGTTCCATGCTATCCACACTCCAGGTCACTTTTATGATTCAATATGCTATAAGTTAGATCCTGTTCTTTTTACTGGGGATACAATATTTGTTGGACGCACCGGTAGAGCCATAAGCTCAAAAAGTGATATTCACGAGCTTTATGACTCAGTCTATAATAGAATTTTAACCTTACCTGGGCATACACGTATTTTTCCAGGACATGACTATGGGGAAAAAACTACAATAACTCTTGAGAAAAATATTATGACTAGTCCATTATTACAGGCAGATAGCTTTGATGATTTCACCGAAAGAATGGCCTTCTTTGAAAAAAACAGGAAACCTGGATCTTAAAAGAAATGAAAAATCATTTAAAGATCATGCTTCTCTACTTTTGCGTTCAAGGCTGTGATATTCAAATGAGCGATGCTGAATGCACTGACTGTGGTGGTGGCCTTATCAATGGTTTCCTATACAAAGAGATCACGATTGATGATATTGGTAGCCTAGCTGAACTGAATATCGCTGGTGAAATTGGAAAATGTATTCGTTTTAAATTGGATGGGGAAAATTTTTCTGAAGCTATGACTGTAGATGACTGCTGCTGTGTTGAATATCAGTAAATGATCTTAAACACATTTTCTACATCGGAATTACCCAAGCGAGCTGTGATCATTATCCACGGATTTGGTGGCAAAGTCTCATCCATGAAACCCTTAACAAAAATTTTAAGTTTAAGAGATACTAAATGGATCCTGCCTCAAGCGCCATATAATGCCTCTATTGGCGATTTTTCATGGTTTGAGGGTGACGATGAAATTGGCTGGAAATATAAAAGTTCTTTCAAAATATTATCTACGATCATTCAGGATTTAAATATAGAAGGATTCTCATATAACGATATTTTTATTTTAGGGTTCTCCCAAGGAGCTTGCCTTGCTATGGAATTCATGATTCGCCAATCATTTTCCTTAGGTGGAATTATTCCTATTGCAGGATTTGTTAAATACAAAGAGCGTCTAAAAGATGATGCGACACGTTCAAGCTTGGCTACGCCAGTACTCCTCATACATGGAAATAAAGATAAAGTGGTCTTACCTGAACAAAGTAAAATATCGCAAAAATTGTTTAAGACTGTTGGATATCAAACCGAACTTCATATCCTTCCAGCGGGTCATAAAATTCCATTAAAAGCAAAAAATCTTATTCAAACCTTTATATATAATTGATTAACACGCACATTGAGAGTGGTCTCACTTTTTATTTTTAGGATCAAAATCCATTGAGGCAGAATTAATACAATACCTTAAACCTGATGGTTGAGGACCATCATTAAATACGTGGCCTAAATGCCCATCGCACTTGCTACATGTAATCTCAATTCGCTTCATACCAAAACTAGTGTCTTCAGTTTCTTGAATAGACTCCGGTAATGCCTCGTAAAAAGCTGGCCAGCCGCAGCCTGATCTATATTTTGTATCCGATTCAAATAATTCACTCCCACATCCGGCACACAAATACATACCATCATCAAAGTGACCATCATATTCACCTGTAAAGGCTCGCTCAGTTCCTTTATCTCTAAGGATGTGGTACTCACCTGATGTTAAAACTCTTTTCCACTCTGCTTCTGTTTTTTTCATACTATCGGATTCTTTATTATTATTTGAATTTAATGATAATTTAACTTTTGGAATGGTCTGGTTGTAAAGCGGACTTTCTAAAAAAATCAAACATAAGAGGCCTAATATTAAAACCTTTTTATAATAATATCTTTTCATTAATTACCTTTAATCCCAGAGATAACCAAAGTTCCCGGGAAATCTTTTTTCTTATTTGTTTGGTATACCTTGACCTTCTCAATCCCCGACTGCTCAAAGAGTTCATGCCACTCAGTTATAGAGAATAAAGACATTCTAGTTTGTAGATCCTCAGGCCACGAATGACTTTTCTTATTCTCATTATAAAAATCGATTCCTGCAATGATTTTACCACCTGGCCTAAGCCATGACCTTACAAAATGAGAGATTAATTCTTTAGGGTTACTAAAATAATATATTACCTCCATACTGTGAACAAAGTCTACCTTTTCTATAGGAGACCAGTCTAAAAGATCAGAGCAAAAATAGTTCCCTATCGGATCAATATCTTTAGCTTTTAAGATCATATCCATTGCACCATCCACACCGTAAGCTTTCTTGCACAGATCATGCTTCATTATTTTTCTTATAACCCAACCATTTCCACAACCAGCATCAATAAAAGTAAATGGTTTCTGTAGGCCAGATGTTAGTTGGTCTAACATAAAATCTACAGCGGGACCATGGTTTTTTTCCATACCACTATCTCTGCCAGTCTTTGCCCAATCACCAAATATATCCGTTGCTTTTCTAATTGACATTTATCTGCGATAATAATTCAGTGTGCTTGATGCCGCAATACCAATACTTATAAAATACAAAACACCTGAGACTTCATCTGGAAGATCAAAAGTTATATCCATGTATATCACAGATCCTGCTGCAATACCCATCCAAAAAATCATGACTAAAATTGTTTTTATATGATATATCATTAAATATGAGTTAACCAAATCAGGACATAATTAAAAACTAAATAACCCAAGCAAATAGCAATAAATATTCTAATAGCGATTTTTTTCATTGTTTTATTGAATGGCTTCCGCTACCATTAAAAGATCAATGACAGAGTGCTGATTGTCATAGTCTAAATCACCCGCCCAAAATTGAAATTCAGTTAGCATATTTTGAAGAAGAGTATAGGCCGTTAATAACGATAGATCATTTAAAGTAACAAGTCCATCACTATTTATATCTCCTTTTATACTTATCGCCTGGTAGTCCATAATAATATCAAAGCCTTCCAAGAGACATATAACTGCAACCTCAGCATGACCACCAAGTTCTTCCGCGATCAATATAAGGTTCACCTCTTCGGCACCATTATTTAAAAACGTGTCATACGCGACTTGGGCATTATCATAGGTTATAATATCATCTCCCAAGCCATGGTAAAGATATGTTGGACTTTCAGGAATCCAGTCAAGCAAGGTATTTTGTTGAAGCGTTTGACGAAAAAAATGGTCTTCATTACCTTCAAAGTCCTCTAAAACATCTGGCAAAAGGATATCCAGCGGATTATCTGGCATTAAAGCATTTATTTCCTCACCAGAGTGAGTTCCATCGTATAGTGAAGGCAATGTATCAGCCCAAAATGATTCAAAATAGTCCCCAAAATCAACATCGAGGCCTTCATAGTACCAGAGATGACTCGTGAGCACGTAGGGCACATAGTAAGGACTCGAGTAGGATGGTATTGATAAGAAATAGTCTACCATGGTCGTTGCAAGGTCATACGGACCCGCCATGGGGAAAGAAGCAGTGACTGTCATTTCATCAGAATGATACAACTGAATCCCACGTTGAGCAGCTAGTGTTGCGTAGCCGCCCTCAGAATATCCTAATAAAAATAATTGTTCATTGAACTGAAACCTGTCATCTCCCTCTAACTCAAATGATAATTCTTTCACTGAACGAACCATATTAACAACTGCACGTGTATATGAATCTGATATGATATAGGGATGATAAGTATCTGATTGCCCAAGACCTTCATAGTCTGGGAAAATTGAGATAAAACCAGAAGATGAACTAATTAGCCCAATGAGTGTCACCTCAAAATTATCTAATGACATACCCGTGATCGAAGGAGCATCTGAATCAAGCGATGTGGTACCATGTTGGTAGCTTAAAATTGGAAAAGCCTCTAAAGGTGATTGGGGGATGCTCACAAGACCCGCCAAGGTATCAATGGTCCCATCCGGACGATGTGACTCATATTGGATATTGTAGATCGAGATTGGGTATACCGGTAAAGCAAGGTCAGTACCTAAAGAATTCATCACAAACTCGATAACAGTTACAGAGAGTGTATTTTGATAATTGTAGCTGATAAGATCACCAGGGTCTGCCAGACCAAATGATGAAAAATATAGGAAAGACCCCAGTATTTTTTTTGCGAGCTTCATCTTAATAGAACAATTCCTAACGGACCTCTATGATCTTCCTTATGAGATCTTTATCATCGGGTAATAGACCTGAATTAACAAGGCGAGGTGTTAGCTCTCTCAATCGGGGCTCTCTATTAAATGAATCAAGGAATATCGGTAGTGCTTGATCAAGCTTGCCCTTGCTCGCGAGGGTGACTGCTGACCAATAGGGGAGCTCTGGATTCTCAGGGTAATATTCTGAAGCTTTTTCATATTCAGCCAAGGCTTTTTCGATCTCTTCTTTCTCTAGGTATTGATCACCTTTATTTGCGTGTTGATAGGCGCGATGAATACGGATCAAGCGTTTTAATTCTTTCAGAGGTTCAGCATGGTCATCAACTCGGATATCCATCACTACATCCTTCCAAGGGATACCTGTAGGATCTCCAGAGACTATCAACATTGCAGCTGATTGTTTTCCTCGAATATCTCCACCTTCTTTTTCTGCGGCCTCTAAAGCTGACATCATTTTATTTGCGAGATCACCTTTTGTATTCTCAAACGTGTATGCCATCGCCTCCCATACGGTCTCTTTCTCCATAAGATTAGCCTGAACCGAATAATTTGCCCCAACTCTATGACCGGCAGCATAAATACATTTATTGCCCGTATGAGCGGCAACACTACCGTTCACATCTATCATTGCAACCTGACGGACGCTCTCTCCCTCATCTTCTTTGAGTAAGCTGCTTAAAGCATCTTCTGCAGACATACCGCTTTCCATCTTTCTTATACCTTCTGGACCATATTCAACTTTCACAAAAGACTGAGTTGCGACCGCTCCAACCCCTGCTTTTGCCCAAGGAACGAGAGAGCCTACAGAGAACCAGTGGCTTTGCACAGCAACTCCTAACTCTCCTGTTTCTTGATCATAGGCAACAATCGAATAAGTATGTACAGGTGTTGAGGTTGAAAATGTTTGTGAAAATAAAACACCCAAAAAGATTCCGGGTGTTAGTAATAGTTTTCTCACCATTGATGAATAAAGTCTAAATTAATTTATTATGTTTTTACACAACAGGGTTTGGTGCAGTTTGGTCCACATTCCTTTTTTGGGGTCTGCTTACAACAAGGCTTAACACAATCAGAACCACAACTTTTTACTATTTTTTGTGAGCAGCATGGCTTGGTACAATCAAGACCACATGTGTCCTTAACCTTTTGACAACAATCTGGTTTGTCACAGCCAATTGAAGTTGCACATGTATTCGTATTGGAGACTTCTGGCGTATAATTTAATGAAGTAATACTCAGTACTGCGACCAAGGATAGTAAAATTCCAAGCGTTAAACGATTCATTATATGCTCCTGTGTAAAAGAAAGTTAGGATTGAATGTAATCATGTATTTCGGCCAAATCAACGAGGATAGATTGTTTCATTTACTTTTTATGAAAAAAATTTATTCGTTGAATAATCATCTGATCTATTATTTAATTTTAAGGGTAACGTATAAATATTAAACGCAAGCGAGATGCGATCCTGATCGCTACTGTTTACTTCAACTGAGTGTTCGATATTTGCATCAAACAATACCATTTTTCCAGTTTGAGAACTAATAGACCACTCTTGCTGACCTGAGTTCTTTTCCTTTCGGAAAAAGATATTCCCTGACCTTTCTGGAACCTGAAAATAATAAACACCAGAAATGATAGCGTTCTCTTTATGGTCATGCCATCCTGTTGACTCTCCGGGTCTTGCAATATTGAACCAAAACTCATCTAGAGGCAATCCAAGTCCGCGATATGGAATAATCACAGATATATCTGTAAGCTCTTTTACTCTTTGGCAAGCAATGCTAAAAATATCTTTCACTTCTGGCACGTACTGAAGATCTAAATATTTATTTTCCCAACGACCTCTTATCTTATGCGAATGCGTAATACGATCTCGTTGCTTATTAAGCGCCTTAATGACCGACTTGTTGGACCCTTTTTTTAGATTCGGAAAAGATTCATTTATTGATGGTGAAAGATAAGTCATGGCCTAGAAAATAAATCGAATGAAAACAGAAAACCCCATCAAGCAATGAGGTTTTCTGTTCATTAAAAATACTATTTTTATTATTTTAGTAGGATAATCTTTTGAGTGTTTCTGAAACTCCCTGATATTAACTCTGTAAAGTAAATACCACTCGCCATTTCAGAAGCATCCCATCGAACCTCGTGTGTCCCCGCTGTATAATATCCGTTTGCTAATGTCGCGATATTTTGGCCTCTAATATCAAAAACCTTAAGGGTTGTGAGATCTTTAATTTCTAACCCTACATCAAAACGTATATTTGTAACTGGATTAAATGGATTTGGATATGCAGGATGCAAGGTTAGCGAATTCGGTAAAATGGCACCGCCCTCTTCAATTGATACCATTTGTGTAGGAATAAAGGCATATTCCATATACTGATATAATTCTTCAATATCCTGGACCCCTGCTAAAAGCATACTTATCATTTCATCATCAATCTCATTTATACAATCTTCATAATATTCATAGTCATAATATTCACAGGGGTAGAACATTTGACTAAAAAATAATGTATCACCATCAAACATGTAGGCAAGGACAGTGGTATCTATATAATTATCATAATAATAATCATCATATTCTTCTGTTATCATGTACAATGAATCATTTGAAGCATACCAAGTAAAATAAGATGTATCCTCTTCAGCAATACCATAATAAGGTTCGATATCCGATCCAATATCCATCCCTGTTGAATCTTCATTAAAGACAACTCTTAATTCTTCTAGTTCACCATCAAGCAATAACCCAGGGATTAGGATTTCAGCCTCAACGCCTGCAATAAGGTCCATCATGTCCGGGGCAAGCGTACCATTTAATAATAGTTCTCCAGAACCACCATATGGATCTGATAAAACTAGACTATCCATTGAGATAGAATAGTTAGTTGAGTCTATTGAGACAGATGACTCCATAGAACCGAAAAAGATAGAGGTACTTACTGAATCATCTAAAAACGTAAAGGTTTGTGCCGTTACCATATCATCTTCTGGAGCAATCATAACCATCATGGGATTTTCTACACCTTCGGGAGGCATACCAAACATCATCATCATAAATCCCATTAGATCAAGATTCATTAAGGTAATTCCGCCACCATCTTCACCACCGCCACTATCATCAAGATAAAACTCCAAGCTGTCACCTACACCACCGGTTCCAACTATGTTATAATCTTCATCATATAGTGTCCAGGAGGTCTCATAATCTGTTGTATCATCACCATTCCCAGCACAATGAAAAGTATAGTCTCCTTCGTCAAGGCAAATATCCCAGCTCTCATCGGGACAACTATCAAACCAACTATAATCAACAGTGTCTCCCCATGCATCGGTGACTGCCCAAGAGACATTATAGGTACCCTCACAGGTAGTATCTTCTATTTCTAAAAATAAACAATCTCTAGAACGATAATAGTCATAGTACCCTCCGCCACCACCCATATAAGAATCATCAAGAAGGTAGACCAATCCTGTTTCAAAGTCATTATGACTTGCTGTAATAACACCATTTGCTGAATCTAATGCCATCATATCTTCTGCCATTGGAACGGTCTGATCTGTGCCTACAGTAACATTAATTCCAACATCTTGATATTCTAGGGACCAATCTCCTACAAGGTCCGACATATCTCTATTG
>TARA_B110000438_G_scaffold76637_1_pt1 | contig 28336 bp, 24 predicted proteins | sample TARA_B110000438 | Tara Oceans TARA_B110000438 (sample SAMEA4398413) | marine metagenome | biome: Polar Biome; feature: [MES] marine water layer (ENVO:01000295) within the mesopelagic zone...; material: water (ENVO:00002006), including particulate matter (ENVO:01000060) such as...... | reverse complement strand
TCCATTTTTAAATATTAATCCAATTAATATTCTAAGTGATATTTATTTAGAAATTAAAAACACTGAAATTATTGATTATAAAAATGATGAATACAGGATAAAAGCTCAAATAAACTCTAATAATTTAACATCTCTAGTTGGAGAAATAATTATTGTAAATAGTGATGTTGATATAGAGTTATTAATAAATTCAAAAGGATTTGTAAAAAAAATATCTATCTATGGAAAAGTTCAGCCGAAGGATTCAAAACAAACAATTAGAGAAATTAAATTTTATGACTGGAATAAAAAATTAAAATGGATAGAACCTTAAGCTTAAAAAATAAATTATTCTTTCTTTCTTTATTTTGTATAACCGTATTCATTGCTGCCGATGATCAAACTGTAATTGTAACTTTATTACCCAGTATGGTTGTAGATTTAAGGATATCTATAGGTGAGCTAAATAAAGTTTCCTGGACAATTACTTCATATCTACTAGGGTTTACTTTAATTATGCCAATAGCTGGAAAAATATGTGATAAATATGGATATAAATCTACTTTAATTATTTCTTTGATTATTTTTTCATTTGGATCTTTAATGATAGGAATAACTAATTTTATTCCTAGTAGTTCTTTTTTACCATCAAAATTAATATGGATGATTTTTTTTAGATTTATACAAGCTATGGGTGGTGGAGCAATAATTCCAATTTGTATGGTGGGAGTTTCTTTGATTTTTGAAAAAAAATTTTGGATTTATGGATTTGGATTTATAGGGGCTTCTGCCGAACTTGGCGGAGTAATTGGACCTTTATGGGGAAGCTTAATTGTAGAGTACTGGAATTGGGAAACTGCTTTTCTAATCAACATCCCAATATCTTTTGGAATAATTTTATTAATAAATTTCTTACCTAATAGTAAAGCTAGGCAATCTAAGATAAAAATCTTTGATGCAATATTATTTTCTCTAGTAATTATTTTTACTACATACTTAATATCAGAATATTCAAAGCTAAACCCTATAAACTTAATAATAATCATTTTTATTATATTTTCAGTATGTTTTTATATTTTTAGAACCTTTAAAGGCCTACAGAATTTTATTCCCTCAGAATTATTTAGATATAAAACTTTTATAATTTCCTTTACAACACATTTTTTTGTAGGGGCTAGTTTAATTATTATAATGGTTACAATACCACTATCATCCTCTACTATTCACGAAATGGGGAACCTAGATATTGGTTTATCTTTATTAAATTTAACATTATTTATTGGAATAGGATCAATTATAGGTATATTTTTTACAAAGTTTAGTAATTTTTTCACTATGAATTTAGCAGGTGTGATAACTATTATTGGAATTTTCTTATATTCAATTAATATTTCAAAATCTCCCGATGAATTAGATTATATATTTTATATGGTTGGTATAGGTTTTGGGTTATATATTGTACCTATCCATAATTTAGGGCTAGATAAAATTCCTGAAGCAATTAGAGGTATATCTTCTTCTATGATATCTTTTTCCAGAATGACAGGAATGATTTTTGGATTATCAATCATGACAGCATTTGGTACTTCAAGATTTTCAGAATTAGTTTCAGGTATTCAAATATTTACATCAAATCCAAAGGAACAAATAGAACTTATAAACAATATAAATACGGCAGGAATAGAAGTTTTTCAAGAATTAATTTATGGAGCATTAATTTTCTCAGCTATTGCTTTAATTTTAGGAATTATTTTACAAGTTAATTATTTAATTAAAAAATAACTAATTTTCAAACAGAGACTACAGATGCAACTGCATAATTTCTTGAATGACTTATAGAAAGTGCTATTTCTTTAATTCCTAATTGTTCAGCCTTTATTTTTGCATTACCATGAAGTATCACTTGAGGTGCTTCTCCTCTAGCTCTGTATACTTCTATTGATTTCCAAGGTACTCCCCTAATGCCTGTACCAAGTAATTTCATAACTGCTTCTTTAGTAGCAAATCTAGCAGCAATTTGAGGAAATCTACCTTTACAGTAAGAAATTTCTTGTTTAGTAAAAATTTTATTCATGAATCTATCTGGATATTTTTGACAAACATCTTTAATTCTATAAATTTCTATAATATCTATTCCAGTTAAGAGCATAATTTTCTAATCGAATATATATTTAGTATAAAGTTAATTTTTTTTAAAGAAAGGAAAAAATCATCTCAAAACTTATTGATGGGAAAAAAATAAGTAGCTCAATTCATGAGTCCCTTCAAAAGCAAATATCTGAAATTAAATCGAAATATTTAAAAGTACCTCGATTAGTTGTTATATTAGTGGGTAAAAATCCAGCTTCAATTTCTTATGTGAAAGCTAAAGAAAAAGCTTGTGATAAAGCAGGAATTATATGTCATGTAGAAAGACTAGAAGAAGAAGTCCTTGAAAAAAATCTAATAAAATATATTGAGAAACTAAATGCAGATCCAGAAACCGATGGCATGATAGTTCAATTACCTCTTCCAAAAAAGTTAGATGAAGAAAAAATAATTCAATCTATATCACCTCAAAAAGATGTAGATGGTCTTACTAATGAAAATTTAGGATTGTTAGCATCTGGTCAGCCTAGATTTGTTCCAGCAACTCCATTAGGTGTTCAAATATTATTAGACGAAATAGGAATTAAAACTGAAGGATCTAACATAGTAATTATTGGAAGAAGTAAATTAGTTGGCATACCTTTAGCTTTATTATTATCTTCTAAGTCCGATCTTGGAAATGCTACAGTTACAATTTGTCATAGTAAATCAAAAGATATTAAATCATTAACGTTAAAAGCAGATATAGTTGTAGTTGCTACAGGTTTTCCTTACACTCTTACAAAAAAAATGGTGAAAGAAAATTCTGTTGTTATAGATGTTGGTGTTAACAGAATAGAAGATAGTTCTAAGAAAAATGGTTATCGACTAATTGGGGATAGTGATTTTGAAGAAATTATTGAGATAGTTTCAAAAATAACTCCTGTCCCAGGAGGAGTAGGGCCAATGACTATAGCAATGCTATTAAGCAACGTAACTAAAGCTTTTCTAGAGAATAATGATATTAAAAATTTGTAAATGATAATTTTAAAGCTAGATGTAAAATCAAAGTTCAATTAAAATCTCCCTATGGCTACACTTAAACAAGAAAAAAATAATAAAAACGCTAAACTTTCTAAAGTTGTTGATGAGAAAAAAGAAATGCTTGAACTATATAAGCAAATGTTTCTTATTAGACAGTTTGAATTAGCTTGTGGAGAAAATTATACAAAAGGAAACATACGAGGGTTTCTTCACTTGTATATAGGACAAGAAGCTACAGCTGTTGGATCAATTTCATGTTTAAACGATAAAGATTATATAGTAACCCACTACAGAGATCATGGTCATGCTTTAGCTAGAGGATTAGATGTAAATAGATCTATGGCAGAATTATTTGGTAAAGCATCAGGTCTATCAAAAGGTAAAGGTGGATCTATGCACCTATTTGACTCAGGGAAAAAATTTATGGGTGGACATGCAATAGTAGGAGGACAATTTCCACTAGCTACTGGATTGGCACTTGCTTGTCAGTACAAAAAAACAGGAGGTCTTGTAGTTTGTTTTTTTGGAGATGGGTCTACAAATCAAGGGACATATCATGAAACTTTAAACTTAGCTTCAGTTTGGAACCTTCCTATACTTTTTATTTTAGAAAATAACAAATATGGAATGGGTTCTTCTATAGATAGAGTTAGAGCTGGAGGAGAAGATTTTTATACAGGTGCAAATACTTATGACATTCCAGCAGCTCAAGTTGATGGAATGGATGTTTTAGCGGTAAAAGAAGCTACAAAAATTGCAATTGATAAGGTTCGTCAAAATGGCGGACCTTTTTATTTAGAATGCAAAACGTTTAGATTTGTAGGTCACTCTTTAGCTGATGGTCAAAAATACAGAAAAACTGATGAAATAAAAGAATGGGAAAAAAAAGATCCATTGATTAAATTTCCAGAATGGATATTATCAGCAGGAATTGCGAATAAAATAGACTTAGAAAAAATACACGAAGAAGTTAATCAAAAGGTTAAAGAGGCTGTAAATTTTGCTGAAACAAGTTTAGAACCAAAACCTTCAGAATTGTATGATGATATTTATAAAATAGATTAAGAGATTATTTATGCCAGAAATGTTTATGAGAGAAGCTATAAAGATGGGGTTAAATGAAGCCCTTGAAAAGGATCCTAATGTTTTAATAATTGGAGAAGATATTGGAGCATATGGAGGAGCTTATGCTGTAACAGATGGATTTCTAAAAAAATTTGGTCCAGAAAGAATTAAAGACACACCTATTTCTGAAGCAACTTTCATTGGAACTGGAATAGGAGCAGCTAGTGCAGGTTTAAGGCCTATCATAGAACTTATGTCTATGAGCTTTTCTTTAGTAGCGTTTGACCAAATTGTTAATATGGCTGCAAATTTAAGGTATATGTCTGGAGGCCAAATAGATGTTCCTATGGTAATTAGAGCACCAACAGGAGCAGGGGTTCAATTAGCTGCCACCCATTCACAAAGTTTTGAAACATGGTTAGCTGAAGTCCCTGGTTTATATTGTGTTTGTCCTTCAAATCCAAAGGATGCTTTAGGATTATTAAGAACTTCAATAAAAACAAATAACCCAGTAATATTTGCTGAACCAGCTTTATTATATGGAATAAAAGGGGAAGTTCCTGAAGAATATTATGAAATACCCTTAGGCTCTGCTTCAGTTTCTAAAGAAGGTGAAGACATAACTCTTTTATCATATGGTGCTGGTATAAGTGTTATTAATGAAGCATCAAAACTTCTTTCAAAGAAAAATATTTCTGCAGAAATAATAGATCTAAGATCTCTTAACCCTATAGATTACAAAACTATTGGTAAATCAATAAAAAAGACTAATCATCTTCTAGCGCTTGATACTTCAAGAAAAAATGGTGGAATAATGAGTGAAATCGTATCAAATGTTCAAGAGGATTTCAATGATTGGCTTGATGGGCCTATAATAAGGGTAGGAGCTAAAGATGTTCCTTGGCCTTACAATAAAAATTTAGAAGCAGCAGCTTATCCATCTGCTAAAAATATTGTAACCACAGTATTAGAAAAATTAATTAAAGTTTAGGAGAAAAATTTGGTTAAGGAAATAACAATGCCTTCTATGGGTGCAGATATGACTGAAGGTACTATAGTTAAATGGTTAAAAAACGAAGGTGATAAGATTTCTAAAGGTGATAAACTTGCTGAAATAGAAACTGACAAAACAGTTGTTGAAATGGAAGCTTACAATGAAGGTTTTTTAAGAAAAATTACTTCTTCAGAGGGTTCAATAGTAAAAGTAGGAAAAATCATTGGCTATATAGGCAATATGAATGACGATATTCCTGAAATAGTAGATGATGATACATCTAATGATAAAGAAGAAGTAAAAGAAGAAGTAAAAGAAGAAGTAAAAGAAGAAATACCGACAATTACTCCTGAAAAACAAATATCTAATAAAGTAGATATCTCAGTAAATAACGAATCTATAAGAATTAAAGCATCACCTATGGCCAAAAGATTAGCCAAAGAAAAAAATATTGAACTTTCAAGTATTATAGGAACTGGTCCTGGAGGAAGAATATCCAAAGATGACGTAAATAACTATATTCCTGGCCCAACATTAGTTTCATCATCTGAAATTATATCAAGCAAAAATGTATCCTTAGACGACTCTGATATTCCACTTAACTCTATGAGACAAGCAATAGCTAGAGTTACTGTAAAATCAAAAACTGATATCCCTCATTTTCAAGTTACTGTTGAAGTTGATATGACTGAAGCAATGAAAATGAGAGAGGATATTAATGAAGACTTAAATAAAGATGGAATTAAAGTTTCAGTAAATGATTTAATTTTGAAATCTACTGTAAATTCACTTATAAAATATCCAAAATGGAATTCTTCTTTTGATGGTAATAAGCTAATCTCTCACTCAGGAGTCAATCTTGGTATTGCAATTGCATTAGAAAAAGGATTAATAGTACCTGCAATTTTAAATGCTCAAAATTTAGACTTAATTTCTTTGGCAGCAAAATCTAAAGATATAGGTAGTAGAGCAAAAGGAAATGGAGATCCTTTAACTAATGAAGAACTTACTTCGGGAACTTTTTCTACCTCTAACTTAGGAATGTTTGGGACTCACTCATTTACAGCAATAATATTACCCCCTCAAAGTGGAATTATTGCTCTAGGTGTAGTTAAAAAAGAACCAAAGGTAATTAATAATGAAATTCAAATAAGACAAATAATGTATGCAACTATGTCTGCTGACCATAGAGTTGGAGATGGAGCTGAAGCAGCAATTTTCATGAATGAATTTAAACAATTATTAGAAAAACCTTCAAGATTGTTATTATGACATCTAAAGTAAAGCTTGTAAGCTTCTCACAGGCCTCTAATGAATTTGAAAGCCTAGGTTTAAAAGATGTTCAGGAACTTATAGCATTTTGCGCAAGAGTATCAAATCCATCAAACCAATTAAACTCTGAAACTAGTGAAAAATTGATTAATTATTTAATTAAAAATCATCATTGGTCTCCTCTAGAAATGGTTAATGTATGCCTAGAAATTGAGACAACTAGAGATATAGCAAGACAAATATTAAGGCATAGAAGTTTTAGTTTTCAAGAATTTAGCCAAAGATATGCAAATCCTACAGAAGATTTAGATTTTGTAATTAGAGAGACACGGCTTCAGGACACAAAAAATAGACAAAATTCTATTGAAAATATTGACTTAAAATTAGAAGAAGAATGGAAAACTAGACAAAAAAAAGGTATTGAAGAAGCTATAAATAACTATAAATGGGCTATAGAAAACGGAATAGCAAAGGAACAAGCACGAGTTGTTTTACCAGAAGGTAATACTGTCAGTAGGCTATATATGAATGGGACTCTTAGAAGTTGGATACACTATATTCAATTAAGAGCTTCTCATGGTACTCAAAAAGAACATATCGAAATAGCAAAAGCATGCGCACTAGTCATTACAAAAATTTTCCCTATGGCAGATAGTTTATAATTATAAGTTATAAGTAAACTTTTAATTATAAATTTTATGAATAATTTAATAACAATTGACATAGGTAATACTAACATTGATATAGGGTATTTTTTTAATGAACATTTGTTAAGTACTGCAAAAATTTCTACTCAAGATAATAAATCTGAATTTGAAATAGGTAGTTCTATTAAATCACTTTTAAATATAAAAAATGAAAGTTTAAAAAATTTAGATATTATAATAAGTTCTGTTGTACCAAATAAGACTCATATAGTAGCTAAAGCATCAAAAATAATTACAGATAAAGAACCTATTATTTTAAATCATAATTTTGACTTTCCAATTTCAAATAAATATCATCCACCTGAAGATGTAGGTATTGATAGAATTGTTGACAGTATAGCTGCAGTTAAACTTTACGGAGCACCTTCTATAATTCTAGATATCGGGACATGTTTAGTATTTAATGCTATAACTGAAAAAAAGGAGTATATAGGAGGTTCAATTCTTCCTGGTTTATATATGGCCGCAGAAAGTTTAGCATCATCAACAGCATTGTTAAAGCCTGTAGATCTAAAAATACCTGAAAATATTATAGGAAGAAACTCGTCTGAATCTATTCAATCTGGAATTATTTTTGGATATATTGAAATTATTAAAGGCTTTTTTAAAATTTATAAGGAAAACATTTCAAAAAATAAAGAAATTAAATTAATAATAACTGGAGGAGGAGCTGATCTTATTACTCCTAATTTAGATATTGACTTTATTTATAATGAAAATTTATCCTTTATAGGGTTAAAATATATATATGAGTTACTCAAAAATAATAAAAGATAAGAATATAGTACTTTGTATTACTGGCTCTATAGCAGCATATAAATCAATTTACCTTGCATCTTTATTGGTTAAAGGGAATGCTAATGTTCAAGTTATTATGACAAAATCAGCATTAGAGTTTGTTGGTGCATCTTCTTTTTCTGGCATCACTCATAATCCTGTAGTAACAGGTTATTATGATGGTAAGTTTGATTTAGGGATAGATCATATCGATATAGCTAAAAAAGCGGATTTGGTAATTGTGGCTCCTGCAACAGCAAATTCTATAGCAAAAATTGCTCTAGGAATATCTAATGAACCAATTGTTGGTACTATATTAGCAACTAAAGCACCTATTTTAATTGCACCTGCAATGGATGGAGAAATGTATAATTCAATTCAAGTACAGGCTAACATAAAAATATTAGAGAACTTAAATATTAAAATTTCTGGACCAGAAAAAGGAAGGCTAGCTTCAGGAATTGAAGAATTTGGCAGAATGACTGAACCTGAAAAACTTCTTATAGAAATAGAAGAGATTTTTTCAAAAAAAAAAGATTTTAATAACTTAAAAGCTATAGTTACTGCTGGTGGGACAATAGAAGAAATAGATCCTGTAAGGTTTATATCAAACAGATCATCAGGAAAGATGGGGATAGCTATCGCCGAAGCTTTGAGAGATAGAGGAGCAAAAGTAACTCTTATACACGGTAATTTAACTAAAAATACTATAAGTGGTGTAGAAAAAGTTCATATAAAAAGCGCCATTGAAATGAAATATGAAATACAAAAAAGAGTAGATTCATTTGACTTGATTATTATGTCAGCAGCCGTTGCTGACTATAAAATAAAAAATAAATTTAATAATAAAATTAAAAAAGAAGATATTACTCACTTAGAATTAGAAAAAAATCCGGATATATTAAAATCAATAGATGGAAGTAAAATTATAAAAGTAGGCTTTGCAGCAGAAACAGAAAACCTCATAGAAAATGCAAAGAAGAAATTGAATTCAAAAGATTGTAAATTAATTGTAGCTAACGATATAACACTAGCTGGAAGTGGTTTTGGATCTGATTATAATAAAGCTGTTTTATTGGATAACAAAGGTTGTGAAGATTTGCCTCTTATGAAAAAATCAGAATTAGCCCATAAAATATTAGATAAAACTATGAACTTTATAAAATAGGAGAAATTAAGTGAAACTCTACTGGAGAACAAGAAAAGTTGGAATGGATTTAGTAGTCGAAAATGATGAAAAAGATATTTTTATAGTTGGAGGTGTTAGAGAGACTAAAAAAGGTGGTATTGAAGCATTAGCTAAAACAACAGGCTATGATCCATCAAGAGCTATAAAAGGATTAGAATCATTAGAGCAAGGAAAGATTTTTGTAGAAAACTTTCAACCTTGGTTAGAGTTTTTTCCTGGAGAAGATTTAAACATAGAAATAGAATAGGAATAAAATGGATATCAAAGAAATAATTAATGGACTTAAAGAATATGATTCTGCTACTGTACAAAATGCAATGATTAAAATTAGAGGTTTTGTAAATGAAAATATAGATTACACAGGACCTGAATTAAAATCATATTATATTGAGTCAAAACCTGTAGTTGGTATTGCAGTGACTTGTAAAGTAACTACATTAAAAGAGCCAAAATCAAAAATAGATTGGGATGAGTATTATAATAATATAGATGCTTCTATCCTTCCTGTAATAGGAGTTATCGTTGATATAGAAGATAAAAAAGGCAGAGGTGCTGTTATGGGTGATGGAATGGCTCTTAAACATAAAACATTGGGAGCTGTAGGGGTAATAAACGGAGGATCTATAAGAGATGTTCCAGGTATTTCAGAGGTTGGAATGCCAGTTTGGGCTACAGGAAGAGTGCCAGGCCATGGTCCTTTCAATTTAATAGAAACTCAAACAGAAGTTGAAGTAGCAGACTTGATAATTAATGCAGGAGATTTACTTATAGGAGATACTGATGGGATTACTAGAATTCCTTTAGAAATAGCAGAAGAAACGCTCTTTCAATGCAAAGAAGTTAGAGATTTTGAAACTAAAATTTTTGATGAATTAAAAAAAAAATTATAAATACAAAGGAAGATTAGGACTTAGATCTTTATAATTTTTAATCACTTTTAATTATTATTTCAGTAATAATTTCATCATCTGTAGACTCATGTTTAATAAAATTGTAACAACCTGAAGCATTACTAAAATCATCAATAAAAAATTCTAAAGCCTCTAAATTAATTTTAGAGGTAGATATTTTAATTTGTTCAACAGGTTTTCCTAATCCAATTCCTTCTAATGTCTTGGTCTGTCTTACTGAACGAATATACTTCATAGCTATTTCAAGTAAATTAGAAGATTTAGGCTTACTATAATCTACAAAATCTTCAACATTTGGCCAAAGAGATTCATGAATAGATAAAGAATTATTTTCTTCTGAAAAACACCAAGACCAAATTTCATCAGTTATAGTAGGTATTACTGGAGAAAGTAATCTAAGTAATACAGATAAACCTAATCTCAGTGAAGTTACTGCAGAATTTTTTTCATATCCCGATGAATTAAATACTCTTTTTTTAACTAATTCTAAATAGTTGTCAGTATATGTGTTCCAAAAAAAATCTTCTGTAATTTGAAGTCCTTGAGCAAATTGAAATTTATCATAATAAATTGTCACATTTTTAACTAATTCTTTTAATTCTTCTAAAAAAGCTGCATCTAGATCTTTTAAATTAAAAGTCACTTCAGAATCATGAGATAAAACAAATTTTGCTGCATTATAAAGTTTATTTACAAGTTTATTTCCAACAAGAAAAACATTTTCATCATAAGTTGTATCTGTCCCTAATCTTGCAGATGCAGCCCAATATCTTACAGAATCAGACCCATATTTTTCAATCGTTTCTATTGGAGTAATAACATTACCTTTGGACTTACTCATTTTTTTTCTATCTGGGTCTAAAATCCAACCTGATATTACAACATTTTTCCATGGTATGGAATTATTATGCAAAAGAGATTTTACAATTGTATAAAAAGCCCAAGTTCTTATAATTTCATGACTTTGAGGTCTAATATCCATTGGAAAAATTGATTCCATTTCATCATTTTTTTCTAATCCCCAATTAGCTACAATTTGAGGAGTTAAAGAAGAGGTAAACCAAGTATCAAAAACATCAGTTTCACCGATAAACCCATTAGGTTTACCTCTTTCAGATTCTGTAAATCCATCTGGACAATCAATTTCAGGATCAATTGGTAATCTGTTTTTATTAGGTAAAATAACAGAATTGTAATTTATTTCTGATTTATCATCAAGTCTGTACCAAATAGGTATAGGAACACCAAAAAATCTCTGTCTACTTATACACCAATCTATTGAAAGGTTTTCAGTCCAATTTTCAAATCTTTTAGACATATAACTAGGATGCCAATTTATTTTATTACCTATTTTTAATAATTCTTCTTTTTTATCTATAATTTTTACAAACCATTGTCTTGAAGATATATATTCTATTGGAGAATCTCCCTTTTCATAAAAACGTACGGGGTGTTTAATTTTTTTAGGATCGGATATTAAAGCTGGATAATTATCATTAGAATTTAAAGGTTCTTTTAGCATCTCTATAATAGTATTTTTTGTTTCTTTAAGTGATTTATTTATAATTTTTTTAATATTTTGATTAGCAATTTTTGGCTTTTTACTAATCCAATTTTCATTTGAATTTTTATTATTAAATTTAATATCTAACACTTTTCCATCAGATCCAAAAAGCTGTCGAAGTGGTAATGAATTTTCTCTCCACCATAAAACATCAGTTTGATCTCCAAAGGTACAAACCATTAATATTCCAGTTCCTTTATCCATATCTACTAATTCACTTGGGAATATTGGAATAGGTGCAAAAAAAACAGGTGAAACAGCAGATTGTCCAAATAGATGCTTATATCTTTTATCATTTGGATGAGCAGTTATACCAACGCAAGAAGCTAAAAGTTCAGGTCTTGTTGTAGAAATAATAATACCATCATCTGAATTTTCAATTCCAAATTTTATATCATGATAAGCTCCATCTATTTCTCTATCTTCGATCTCTGCTTGTGCTACAGCCGTTTGAAAGTCAATATCCCACATAGTAGGAGCTTCAAATTGATAAATATGCTTTTTTTTATATAAATCTAAAAATGAAAATTGAGCTATATTTCTTGATTTATTATCTATAGTGGCATATTCGTCCTGCCAATCTATAGAAAAACCCATTCTTCTAAACAAGTCTTTAAATACAAGTTCATCTTTTTCAGTAACAAGATGACACATCTCTATAAAATTTTGCCTATTAATTATTAATGGTGATTTTTCATCTATTCCCTGAAGTTTTTTTTCTTTAGAAACATTTAAATTTTTTATATAAGAAACATTGTTGTCAATACGAACTCCAAAAATATTTTGAACTCTTCTTTCTGTAGGTAGTCCATTATCATCCCAGCCCATCGGATATATAACATTAAAATTTTGCATCCTTTTATACCTAGCTATAATATCTTGGTGAGTATATGAAAATATATGACCAACATGTAAAGAGCCTGATACAGTTGGTGGAGGTGAGTCGATAATAAAAGACTTTTCTCTAGGTTGATTTTTTTTTCTAGAATGAATTTTTTTTTCTTCCCAAATATTTCTCCAAAAGAGCTCTTTATCTGTAAAATCAAATCTTTTTGGCAAATTTTTAGGATCAATTATTTTAAATTTTTTATTAATCTCATTCCTCCATTTTTATAAATCATTAGTTATATTTTCTAATTATCAAAAAACAAAATCAACTTTGTTTTTAGGTAAAGTATTTTTAGTATTAGAGAATTTGTTTTTTTTTGTTTCTGATTCTAATAATTTATAGAGAAACTTTGTTCCTTTTTTTGTATCTGAAGCAAGTTTCGAAGGTTCTGATATTTTCACTCTTTTTTTAAAACACCAATATGTAAAATTTTCATCATCATTTTCATTGAATTTATTTATTTTAATTTTATTGTTCTCACTAAATTCATTAAACATCTCATCAAAAGAAGATCCATATATTTTTATAAAAGCATCATCTATTTGAAATTTTAAAAAATTACCATAAGATATTTGTTTTTTATAAAATTCTTGTTCAACAAAAGTTAATAAACATCTCTCGATTATGATTCCATACAAAAATGATAAATGAGAAGTATATTTTTCAAACCCTATTAAATTCTTAAATTTGTTTTCTGAAAAAGTAGCAAATAAATGAGGTTCTGAAAGCCAATCTAAAGTCATATCATATAAATCTCTATCTAAATTTAAATAATCAATTATATAAATTGCTAATCTTTTCCAGTTAAAAGCTTCGTTATTGATAATAAAATTATAGTTTTTTTTATTATCAATTTTCCAATTTTTAATAATACTTAAAATATGAATTTTAAAATTAGATGAATTTATATTGGAAAATCCTTCTATAGTTTTTTTTTCTTCGCTAGTAATTAATTGCATGTGACGATTAAATTCTTTTCTTTTCGTTTTTTTTATTTAATCTATCAAGTCTTCTTCTTTCTTTTCTAGAAAGATTAGAATTTTGACTTATGTTTGCATTGTTTGATGCAGAGGACATATTTTGTCTAGTTTGTTCAAAATTAAAATTCTTTTTTTCTTCTGTATATTTTTTATCGTTATTTCTATTTTGCATAGAACTAACTCTAATAGCATCACTTACTATTTGTGACTTTACCCCTTGAATTAAAATAGCAAACATTTCAAATCCCATTTTTTTATATTGAATTAAAGGGTTTCTTTGACCTACTGCCTCCAATCCAATAGATTGTCTCATATTATCCATAACTGTAAGATGTTCGACCCATTTAGAGTCTACTGCGTGAATAAAAATTTGACTATCAAGTTTATTTGAAATTTCTTTAGAAAGATTATTTTTTCTTTGATCATAAATTTTCTTTGCATCTTTGATCAATAATTCTTTATCAAATGTTTCAAGATTAGATAAAGAATTTAAGTATTCTTCAGGAAAAAAATTCCTTAAAAAGGAAATTTTATTTATATTATCATTATCATTATCATAGATTTGATCAGATTGAACAAAAAAATTATTTATTTCTTCTTCTAAATAATTAAAAATATCTTCTTCTAAATCTAAACTAAATAAACCTTTATTTCTTATTTTATAAATAACATCCCTTTGTGTATTCATTACATCGTCATAATCAACCAAAGTTTTTCTTATTTCAAAATGATATGCTTCAACTTTAGTTTGAGCAGATTCAATCGATCTAGAAATCATTTTGTTTTCCACTGCTTCATTTTCATCCCATTTGAACATACTCATAGCTGATTTAATACGATCACCACCAAATCTCTTAACTAAGCTGTCATCAGTTGATATAAAGAATTGAGTAGTGCCAGGATCTCCTTGACGTCCAGATCTTCCCCTTAATTGATTGTCTATACGTCTTGATTCATGCCTTTCAGTTCCAATAACGTGTAAACCTCCCGATAAAATTACTTTATTATGATTTGATTCCCAATCTTTATCATTAGAGTAATTTTCAGGATTTCCTCCTAAAATAATATCTGTACCTCTACCTGCCATGTTTGTAGATACTGTAATCGAATAAGGAGCTCCAGCTTCAGAAATTATTGATGCTTCAGATTCATGCTGTTTTGCATTTAAAACATTACATTTTAAACCTTGAGACTTCAACAGCTTGGATAGATGTTCAGATTTTTCAATTGTAGTTGTACCAACTAATACAGGTGTACCTTTTTCATTTAAAGTTTTTATTTTTTTAGAAACAGCATTCCATTTTGAATCTTCAGTCATGTATATCTGATCAGGCAAATCATCTCTTAAAGATGATTTATTCGTAGGAATCTCAAGAACTTCTAAATTATAAATCTTCTTAAATTCCTCGGCTTCTGTTGCTGCAGTTCCTGTCATACCAGATAGTTTTTTGTAAAGTCTAAAATAATTTTGTAAAGTTATAGTTGCATAAGTAGCAGATTCTCTGTTTATAGAAACTGATTCTTTTGCTTCTATTGCTTGGTGTAGCCCATCAGAATATCTTCTACCTTCCATTAACCTTCCCGTAAATTCATCAACTATAATAATTTCAGAATCTCTAACAACATACTGTTCATCTTTTATATAAAAATTACTTGCTTTAATAGAATTTTCAAGAAGATGAGAAAAAATTTGATTATTTTCTGAATATAAATTTTCAATATTAAGATCTCTTTCAACTTTATCAATTCCAATTTCTGTTAAAGCAACAGATTGTCTTTTGGAGTCTATTTGAAAATCTTCTTCTATTTTTAATCTTGATGCAATTTTTGAAAACTTTTTGTAATCTTGAGTTTTATCTTGAGCTGGTCCTGAGATAATTAAAGGAGTTCTTGCTTCATCTATTAGGATATTATCTACTTCATCAACAATAGCAAAGCTAAGAAGATCTTGAACTTTTTCTGATTTATCTTGAGACATATTATCTCTTAAATAATCGAAACCAAATTCATTATTAGTTCCATAAACGATATTAGAATTATAAGCCTCATTTCTATCAACTTTTATAAGTTCAAGTAATTCAGATTTTTCATTTTTTTCTAAAATCATAGAACCGCTATTTTGAATACACCCTACAGTTAATCCTAAGAATTTATAAAGCTTACCCATCCATTCTGCATCTCTTTTTGCTAAATAATCATTTACAGTAACTACATGAACATCATTCCCAGATAAAGTATTTAAATAAGCTGCTAAAGTAGCAATAAGAGTTTTACCTTCACCTGTACGCATTTCAGCAATTTTTCCTTCATGAAGACATATTCCTCCAATTAGTTGAACATCAAAGTGACGCATCCCTAAGCATCTTTTTGAAGCTTCTCTAACTACTGCAAAGGCATCTTCTAAAATTAAATCTAAAGAATTTTTAGATTTATATTTACTTCTTAAAATGCTAGTTTGATTTTTTAATTCATCATCAGTTAAATTTTCATAGAAAGATTCTAAAGAATTGATTTTTTCTACAATCTTATAAAGAGCTTTAATCTCATCTTCATTAGAATTACCTATAATTTTTTTTAGAATATTAAACATAAACTAAAGAAACAGAGCCCCTACAGAATCTCCTCTATTCGTTCTTTTAATTGCTTCTCCAAAAAGTTCAGAAATTGATAAAATTTTTAGTTTTTCATTTTTATAGTTTATTGGAAGACTATTAGTTACTACAACTTCTTTAATTTCTTTTGAATTAATAATACTTTCTATGGAAGTTTCTGGAAATACACCATGGGTAGCAGCCACATAAACATCTTTAACTCCATTATCTTTTAATAATTTAGAGCCTGCTGTCATTGTGCCTCCAGTATTTATTTCATCATCAAAAAGAACAGCTGATCTGCCTTTAACATCACCAATAATATTTAAAGTTTCTACTGTGTCTTTGTTGCCTATTCTTCTTTTTTCAATAATTGCTAAAGGAGCTCCTAATTTATTTGCAAAGTCTCTTGCTCTTTTTGTACCTCCAATATCAGGAGAAACAACAACTAAATCGTCAAGATTTTTTTCTATAAAATATCTAGCTAATATAGGTAAGGCGGTTAACTCATCAACGGTTGCTGAAAAAAAACCTTGTACTTGTCCAGCATGTAAATCCATAAGCATAACTCTATCAGCACCCGCAGTAGTAATTAAGTCAGCAATTAACTTCCCAGTAATAGGTACTCTCGGTTGATCTTTTTTATCCGTTCTTGCATATGAATAATATGGAATAACCGCAGTTATTCTGCCTGCAGAAGCTCTTTTAGCCGCATCAATCATGATTAATAATTCCATAATATGGTCATTTACGGGGAAAGCAGTAGGTTGAATTATAAAAACGTCTCTTTCTCTGACATTTTCAAGTATCCTAACAAAAGTATTATCGTTAATAAATTTAAAAACTTCAGATTTTGTTAGTTTTTGCCCCATATATTTTGCAATATCATTTGCCAAATCATAATGAGCGTTTCCACTTATTATCAATGGGTCTTTTTGTAAATTTTTATTTGTCATAATTTAACTCTTAATCATAATTTATCAAAAAAAATCAAAAAAATAATAAGTTTTGAGAATAATAAAAGGTTAAAAAAAAGTATATTTATATAATCTTAAAAAAAAAAAGATTATAATTTGTTTATAAACTTTTAATTTATGAATATTTATTTAGCAAGCCCAAGAGGATTTTGTGCCGGAGTAGTATTGGCTATAGACCTTGTAGAAATAGCTTTAAAAAAATATGGTACTCCGGTGTATGTAAAACATCAAATAGTTCATAACCCAGTTGTAGTTTCAGAAGTCGAAGAGATGGGAGCTATAACTGTTGAAACTGTTGCTGAAGTCCCAAATAATTCAACAGTTGTTTTTTCAGCTCATGGATCTCCTCCAGATGATTATAAATTGGCAAAAGAAAAAAACTTAAGAGTTATAGATGCTACCTGCCCTCTTGTTACAAAGGTTCATAATGAAGCAAAAAAATATTCTAAAGAAGGCAAGGACATTATTCTAGTAGGTCATAAAGGGCACCAAGAAGTTATTGGGACCTCTGGTCAAGCAAATATGCAAATTATTGATGATAGAGAAAGCTTTAATTTATCTGTTAATCCAAAAAAAGACAAAGATGTAGTAGTTCTATCTCAAACAACATTATCAGTTAGAGATACAGAAAATACAGTAGATAAAATAAAAAAAATTTATCCTAATGCAAAAATAAGAAACGATATATGTTATGCCACAACTAATAGACAAGAAGTTACTGTAAAACTTGCAAGTAAAGTGGATTTAATTCTAGTTGTAGGAGCATCTAATTCGTCAAACTGTAATAGATTAAGAGATGTATCTATCCAATCAGGTACAAATTCATACTTGATAAATTCTTATAATGAAATAAATCCAAATTGGTTAGTTGGTATAAATAAATTAGGTTTAACCTCAGGAGCATCTACACCAGAAAATTTAGTTTATGAAATAGTAAAAAAGCTTAATCCTGATAAAGTTATAAGATTTCATGACATTGATGAAGAAATAAAATTTGAGATTCCAAGAAAAGTCAAAGAATTATTAGATGAATGAAAAAAATAATTTATATATTTCTTCCATCATTAGTAATTATATTTATCTCATGTGCTCAAATTAAAGATATATATAATGATTGTGCTTCAAAAGATAAAGAGTTAGATTATGAAATAACAAATATAACACTAAGTAATAATTCAACTAAAATACCTTTAAATTTATATCTTGGAGTCACTAGTGATGAACATAAAAAAGGCTTGATGTGTTTAAGAGATCTAAAAAAAATAAATGGAATGTTATTTAGTTATAAAAAAGAACAAACATCTGGTTTTTGGATGTATAAAACTTTTATACCTCTAACAATAATATATTTTGATTCTAATAATTATTCAGTAGATTATTTTGATATGAAGCCATGTAAAAGGAATTTATTTCAAAGTAAAAATAATTATAAACAAAAGTGCTATAAAGAATCAAAAAATTATGTTCCTAAAGGAAAATATATCAATTCCATAGAAATAAAAGACTCATTTGAAAAATTAGAAGAAATAAAAACTATTTTAAAAGATGACAAACTAAAACTTATGATTAATAATTAATTTTATAATAATTAATTTTACAGTTATCAATTTAAGGAGTTCATTTGACCTCATTAATTTTAGTAAGACATGGAAAAAGTCTCTGGAATAAAGAAAATAAATTTACTGGATGGACAGATATAGATTTATCAGAAGAAGGTATAACAGAGGCAAAGGACGCTGCAAAAGAAATAAAATCTCACCATTTAAAAATAAATTTGGTTTATAGTTCAATTTTTTCTAGAGCATATAACACCGCAAATATCATACTTAATGAACTTAATATAAAAAATATTACTGTAATTAAGGATTGGAGAATAAACGAGAGACATTATGGTGATTTACAAGGATTAAATAAGGAAGAAACTTCAAAAAAATATGGTGAAACACAAGTTTATAAGTGGAGAAGAAATTATTTATCTAAACCTCCTTTATTAAGCAATACTAAATATAATAAAGAGAGATCTTTACCCATATTTAAAGATATTAGTGAAAATAACTTTCCAAAAGGAGAATCACTAAAAGATACTTTAGTAAGAGTAGAAAAATTTTGTGTTGACATATTGTATCCCCAATTAGATGATGGAAATAACATTTTGGTTTCTGCTCATGGTAATAGTATAAGAGCAATGATAAAAATGTTTGAAAAAATCTCTGATTTTGATATAGATAAAATTGAAGTAGAAACTGGAAAGCCAATATTTTACTCTTATATAAACAAAAACTTCAAAAGAAAATAATTTTACACGGTATCGTTTACCTGTAAATGTGTACCTTTTACCGTGTACACGGATAAATAATGATTAATAGTAAAAAAATATATTACGGATGGTGGGTAACTTTAGCAGGTTCTTTTAATACTTTTATATCAAGTATTCCAACTTTTACTGGTGGAAGCATAATATTTAAAGCTATTGAAGATGAATTTGGATGGTCAAGAGCTATTGTTTCAGGTGTTTCTTCATTTGGAAGGTTTGGGGGCGCTTTATTAGGTCCAATTGAAGGGTATCTAAGTGATAAATTTGGTGCATGGAAAATGGTTCTATTAGGTTTTATTATCGCAAGTTTAGGATTATTTTGGTTAAGTACTATAAATTCTATTCTTTTTTACTATATTTCTTATCTTGTAGTTTCAATAGGTGTTAGTATTGGGGGTTTTGTTCCTTCAATGGCAACAGTTAATGTTTGGATGCCTCATAAGAGATCTACTGCTATGAGTTGGGTTATAGGAGGAAGCTCAATAGGTGGGTTTTTTATGCCATTTATGGTATTTTCTATAGAAGAGTATGGTTGGCGTTTAACTATGGTAATTTTAGCAATTATTTTTCTAATTTCTGGGCCCATAATTTCTATAATAATGAGAAGAAAACCTGATATTTCTATATTAGAAAAAATTAAATCTAATCCTAAAGTTATAGCCAATTCTAACATGTCTCCAAAAGATGCTTTAAGAACTCAACCTTTTTGGATTCTTGCATTTTCTCATTTTTTTGCCAATATTTCTGTTGGTGCTATTTCTGCACATATTTTCTTATATCTAACTGATACAAATGGAGTTAATTTAAGTGTAATTGAAGCAGGAACAATTTTACCTATAATGTTTGTTTTTAATTTTTTGGGACAAATATCTGGAGGACTAATTGGAGATATGTTTAATAAAAAAATTTTAATTCCTATCTTTTTAATTATTCAATCTTTAGCAATAATTATTCTTGCTTATTCAAATAGTTATTTCTTAGTTATAATATTTTGTGTTATTTATGGAGTTGGGTTTGGAATGAGAACTCCTATTTTTCACGCTTTTAGAGGAGATTTTTTTGGAGGAAAACATTACGGAACCATTTTAGGTCTTAATGCATTCCCAATGGGAATTGGAATGATGGTAGCTCCTGTAATTGTTGGATACTTATATGATACTTATAATACTTATTTTTATTCCTTATTGGTTATGTCAATACTATGCGCAGTATCATGTTTTCTGATAGTTATAATTAAAAGCCCTAATAAAACATTAACTAGTAATAACATTAAATAAACTATGAAAAAAATAAAACATATTGAACAAATTGCAGACGAATTCGGTATAGATTCAAAATCTCTTGAGTTTTACGGAAAATTCAAAGCTAAAATACCTTTAGAAAATATAAATCAAAATAGAAAATCAAAAATTGTTGTTGTTACTGCCATAACTCCAACACCACTTGGAGAAGGCAAATCTACAACCGCAATTGGACTTACACAAGGATTAGGAAAATTAAATAAGAACGTTGCTCTTACTATAAGACAGCCATCTTTAGGACCTGTTTTTGGTCATAAAGGAGGTGGAACTGGCGGAGGTAAAACTACTGTTGAGCCAGCAGTAGACATAAATCTTCATTTTAACGGAGATTTCCACGCTATGGAATCTGCACATAATTTACTATCAGCTATGGTAGATAATGCAGTTTATAGAAATATAATAAAAGATTTTTATCCAGAAAATATCACATGGAGAAGGGTAACTGATGCAGAAGATAGATCATTAAGATCTGTAATCTCTGGTACAGGCGGACCTACAACTTCTCCACTTAGATCAACAGGGTTTGATATTTCTGCAGCTTCAGAGATTATGGCTATTTTGGCATTAACAGACTCTTATAAAGATTTAAGACAAAGACTTGGAAATATAGTAGTTGGATGGAAAAAAGATAAAAGTCCTGTTTTAGCTAAAGAAATAAATGCAGTTGGTTCAATGATGGCATTACTTAAAGATGCAATAAAGCCTAATTTAGCTCAAACTGTAGAAGGTCAACCAGCTATCGTTCATATGGGACCTTTTGGAAATATAGCACATGGATGTTCATCTATTTTAGCAGACCAACTTGCTTCATCATTTGCAGATTTTGTTATAACTGAAGCTGGATTTGGAGCAGATTTAGGTTTTGAAAAATTTATGGATATTAAAGTAAGACAAGGTGGTCCAGAACCTTTTTGTGCAGTTATTGTTGCTACAATTAGAGGATTAAAATGGCATGGTGGAGTAGATATAAAAAACTTAATGGAAAAAAACGACAAAGCTATTATAAAAGGATCAGAAAATTTAATAAATGCCATAAGAATTGTTTCAAAATATGGATTAAAATCAGTTGTAGCAATAAATCAATTTCCAAATGACACTAAAGAAGAACTAAACTTAGTGAAAAAAATATGTGAAGAAAATAATTCTGTTGCTATTGAAGCTAATGGGTTTGCAGAGGGAGGAGAAGGAATGATTGATCTTGCTTCTTATATTTCAAACCTAGATGAAAATAGTAAAGGAGTTTCTTTACTATATAAAAATGAAGAGTCATCTATTAAAAAAGTAGAAACACTTGCTAAAGAAATTTATTCTGCAGATAAAGTATCTTGGGCCCCTATGACTAGAACAACTTTAAGATTATTTGAATCTCAAGGTTGGGATTTTCCTATATGCATGGCAAAAACCCATCTTTCAGTTTCAGCAAATCCTAAACTTAGAGGTGCACCCACTGGGCATACTTTACCTATAAAAGAAGTTAGAGTTTTAGGTGGAGCTAAACAAATTGTAACTTTAGCTGGCGATATAATCACATTACCTGGACTACCAAGTAATCCTAATGCTTTTGATATTGACCTGAATGATGATGGTGAAATTATAAATATTTTATCAACTTAGGAATGACTTAAAAGATAGTGATTTCTTAAAATATCTTCTCCATAATCTCCATCAAAATCTCTAAGAACTGAATGGATATGATTAGCTCCATTTTGAACATTGTCATATTCTATTAGAAAAGAATCATGTTTAATAGTATAGTAATGACCTTCGGATATTTCTGTTGAACCGGCCCAAGAAAATTTAGTATTTTCAAACCCAATAGACATAATTTTTTTTTGATATGAATCTGCAAATGGTTTATTGTATCTTTTTATATATATATTTATTATATCCAACAAATTTTTTCTTTCTTTATCCGTCAATTCAGTAAATTGTAATCCTTGATTAAAATTTGTTGGATCAAACGTTCTATAATTAGCTGTTAAAATATCAGAATGAGCGTCTGGAGTTATTATAGCTTTAGCTTGCTTTTCATTACTAAAAGATTTGATTAACTTTCTTGCTTGATCTTCTTCAGGTGCTAGAGCTCTAAATCCTTTATCAGGGCCTTCTATTACCCTAGCAGGATTTGCTCCAAAAAAAAGAGGATGCATAGAAAAATCATTTCCTAATATATTAACAGTTAAGCCTATATGATGCCCTCCAATTCTAAATCCCCATGGTTTATTTTCAGAATTAGGTAACCCGAATATTGCCAACCAGTACCTTTCTGTAGATCTAACCCATTGCCCTGATCCTCCTTCTTTGTTATCAAAATGCGTAGCTTCATAATTTCCTAAAATATTTTCTAAATTAATTATTGATTTAGCAGTTTTATATCCACTAGATGAATAAGAAAGTTCTAATAAATCGTAAGATAATTTTCTTTGATATGGCTTCATGTCAAAAATCAACAATCCATTTTGTGGGTGTGGAGTATAATACCAAACATACCTTTCTTGATCATCAAAAGGAAATCTGACTTCTTGTAACTGATTTTCAGTTAAAGAATCAAGAATTTCTTTAACTTTACTTGTTAGTTTTTTTATTATCGTATTATATTTTTGCATTTAAAATCTAAGGGTAATTATTCACTATAAAATTATTTTTTTGTTAAAACATTATTGATAGTATAACACTTAAGTAAAAGAATTTAGAATATATATATGAAAATTACTATAAGTGGTTCAAGTGGTTTTATTGGTCAAAACTTAATTAGATTTTTATCAGAAAAAAACTATAAAACAAATATCCTAGTTAGAGATAAAAAAAAAACTTGGGATCCTGATAACTATTATTTGGACGATAGCTTAATCTATAATTCAGATGTAATAGTTAACCTTAATGGAAATAAAATTATCGGAACTTTTCCTAGAAATAAAATATCTGAATTAAAAAATAGTCGAATCAACCCAACTAAAACATTAATTAATACTATATCTAAATGTAAAAACCCTCCTAAATTGTTAATTTCTGCATCTGCTTGTGGGTTTTATGGAAATAGGCCTAATGAAATTCTTTCAGAAAATTCACCAAAAGGAAAAGGTATATTACCAGAGTTAGTAAATGATTGGGAATCAATTCAAAGCCTTGAAAATACAAGAATAGTCTTTTTAAGACTTGGAACTATAATTTCTCCTGGCTCTCCTATGATAAGAAATATGAAAAGATTTAGCAGAGTAATAGGTATAAACAAAATAGGTCCTAGCATAAATTTCTTTCCATGGATTTCGCTATTCGATACATTAAGAGCCATAAATCATATTATAAAAAATGAAAATTTAAGTGGTCCAATAAACCTTACTTCTGAAAAAACATCTAATATGAAAAATGTTCTAAATGATATAAATCTTTTTATTAAGCCTGTTTTAAAATTTCCCGTCCATAAAAATATTATTTCTTTAGCATTTGGAGAAATTGGTAAAGAATTATTTTTAAACGATCAAAATGTTATTCCTTCAAAGCTAAAAAAATCAAATTTTACTTGGAGAAAAGCTACTATATATGAAAGTCTTACTTAGATTCATTTACCATTTTTCTAAGTACAAATGGTAATAAACCTCCATTATAATAATATTGAGCTTCAATCTCTGTATCTATTCTGATCAAAGTATTAAATTGTAATTTTTCTCCATTTTGCTTAGTAATATTTACCTTGACATTAGAATTAGGAATAATTGTTTTTTCAAGGCCTTCAAAATCATAAATTTCTGATCCATCAAGGTCCAAAAAGTCTGGAGTTTCATCTATTAAAAATTGCAATGGAACAATACCCATGCCTACTAAATTTGACCTATGAATTCTTTCAAAACTTTCAGCTATAACAACTTTTACCCCAAGTAAAGCAGGACCTTTTGCAGCCCAGTCTCTTGATGAGCCTGTTCCATATTCTTTACCAGCAATAACAACTAAAGGAGTATCAGATTCTAAGTATTTTTCTGAAGCCTCATAAATTCTCATTTTTTCATTTGTTGGAAAATGAATTGTCCAGTCTCCTTCTTCTTCAACTAATTGATTTCTAAGTCTTATATTCCCAAAGGTTCCTCTAACCATTATGTTATGATTTCCTCTTCTTGAACCATAAGAGTTGAATTCAAATCTAGGGACGTCACTTGATATTAAAAGTTGTCCTGATGGAGCAGACTGAGGGATTGATCCTGCTGGTGATATATGATCCGTGGTTACTGAGTTAGATAGCTTTACCAAACATCTAGCGCCTTTAATTTCATTTCTTTTTGGCAAATTTAAATCAAAATCTTCAAAATATGGTGGCCTTTGAATATATGTTGAATCAGATTGCCAGTTGAATTTATCGCTTTTATTAGAAGTAAGCTTTTTCCACTCTTTAGATCCTTCAAAAACAGATTTATATTCGTCTATAAACATATCAGAAGATAAAGATTCTTGAATTATATTTTCAATTTCTTCAGATGATGGCCATAAATTATCTAAATAAATTGGATTCCCTTTTTCATCATGTGAAATTGGATCTTTTGTAAAATCAATATTTACAGTTCCTGCAAGTGCGTACAATACAACAAGCATAGGTGAAGCAAGATAATTAGCTTTAACTTGAGGATGTACTCTACCTTCAAAATTTCTGTTTCCAGAAAGAACAGCTGAAACAGATAGATCTTTCTGCTCAACTTCTTCTGCTATTTCTTGTGGTAAAGGTCCAGAATTTCCTATACATGTAGTACACCCATAGCCTACAGTTTGAAAACCTATATTATCTAAATATTTATCTAGTCCAGCAGCTTCAAGATATCTACTAACTACCTTAGAACCAGGTGCAAGAGATGTTTTTACCCAATTTTTAGGTTTAATTCCTTTAATTGAAGCATTTTTTGCAATTAAGCCTGCTCCAACCATTACATTTGGATTAGAAGTATTAGTACAGCTAGTTATAGCTGCTATTACAACAGAACCATTATCTAGTTCAGAATTATTTATTTGTTCTTCTTTTAAATCAAAATTTTCGTAAAAATTCGTCTTAACATCTGATAAAAGAAGTCTGTCTTGAGGCCTTTTAGGTCCAGCTAATGAACTTCTAACTTCAGATAGGTCAAAATCAACTATTTTTGTAAAGTCTGGAGCTAAACCATCATAATAAAGCTTATTTTCTTTAGTATATTTTTTCACTCTATCTATTATTTTTTCATCTCTACCTGTAATTTTAAGATATTCAAAAGTTCTTTCATCTACAGGAAAAAAACCACAAGTTGCTCCATATTCAGGAGCCATATTTGAAATAGTAGCTCTATCAGTCAAGGATAACTTACTTAAACTAGGACCAAAGAACTCTACAAATTTTTCTACTACTCCAACTTCCCTTAATCTTTCAACTATTGCAAGTACAATATCAGTAGCAGTTGTTCCTTCCTTAATATTTCCAAATAAATTCACTCCTATTACTTCTGGAACTTGCATGTAATAAGGCTGACCTAACATTACTGCTTCTGCTTCAATTCCACCAACGCCCCAACCTAATACACCAACTGCATTAATCATTGTAGTGTGAGAATCAGTACCCACACATGTATCTGGATAAACTATCTTTTCATCTGAAGTTGAAAGTATAATTTCAGCCAAATTCTCTAGATTAACTTGATGCACAATACCTGTTCCTGGGGGAACAACTAAAAAATTAGAAAAAGCATTTTGTGCCCATTTTAATAATTTATATCTTTCTTCATTTCTTTCAAATTCTCTTGATATATTCAAATCTAAAGATGAATTTTTAGCAAATGAATCTACTTGAACTGAGTGATCAATGACTAAATCTGATCTTACAATAGGGTTGATTATTGATGCATCTACACCAAGTTTTGAAACCGCATCTCTCATTGCAGCTAAATCTACAACAACTGGTACTCCTGTAAAATCTTGAAGAAGTACTCTTCCTGGCATATATGGAAATTCTTTATCTGGAACTGAGTTTTTATCCCATTTAAGTAATTGTTCAATATGCATTTCATTAGAAATATTTTTATCGTATGATCTCAAAACATTTTCTAACAAAACTCTTATTGAAAACGGTAGTTTTTTAATATCAATTCTATGATCTGAAGCCAATGAGCCAATATCAAAATAAGCTCTTTCACCTTCTAGTAAATTTAACTGTTTTTTATAATTTTTATTATTTAAGCTTAAAGACATTCTCTCCCCTATATATCTAAGTCTATTATTAATTTTAATGTTACATTCTATTATCAGAAAAAATAGTTCAAATGATCCAAATAGCTAAATTAATTAAAAAAAATGTCCCTTTTTACTATGGTTGGGTAATTGTAGCTGGTTCGGGTTCTACAATGTTTGTTAGAAATGCAGCAGCAACACTTACTATATCGGTTTTTGTTTATCCAATGAGTGAAGATCTTGGCTGGTCAAGGACATTAATCGTTGGTGCATCATCATTAGCAGGAATAATTTCTATTTTTATTTCTCCATTATCTGGATATATAATCCAAAGATTTGGTTCAAAAATAACGTTATTTTTTTCAGTAGGAGTATTAGGCTTGAGCACCATATTAATAAGTAGAACTTTTACTCCTATAACTTTTTACATTTTATTTGGGATAGGAAGAATAATTTTTAATTCTCCCATTCAAATAGCTGCATCTACTGTTGTGACTAAATGGTTTATTAATAATAGAGGAAAAGCAATAGGTATATTAGGATTGATGCATTCTTTAGGAATGGGATTATTTCCTTTATTTGCACAAATAGTTATGAACTTAGATGGTAATAAAATTGATTCTTGGAGGTTAAGTTGGGTTTGCATAGGTATCAGTGTTTGGTTGCTTTCATTACCATTAGTTTTTTTTAGTATGATAAATAATCCTAAAAATATAATTAAAGAAGATAATAAATACTTAAAAGTAAACAGATCAACAAACAATTCTATAAGGTCTGAAAAATCTATAACATTAAGAAATGCTTTTAAATCTAAGTCATTTTGGATTTTATCTTTTGTTGGATTTCTAACTTATTTCATTCACACTGGAGTTAATATTCATCAAGCAGCTTATTTGATTGATAAAGGGTTAAGTCCAATCATTGCAGCATTTGCATTAACTATTATGGCCATAGGTACTGGTTTCGGAAGTATTATAACAGGATGGGCAACAGATAGATTTAATTCTAAAAAAGTATACTTTTTTGCTACATTATGCCTTGGTCTTAGTTCTATATTATTTTTATTAGTAAATAGTCTTTTTAGTGCTTATTTAGTAGCATTTTTATTTGGAATTACTCTTGGTGGATTGTTGGTAATTCCAACTGTAGTACTTTCAGATATTTTTGGGAAGGAAAATATTGGCGCTATAAGAGGTTATACTGAACCATTTGTGAGTGCAGGTCAAGCTGCTGGAGGACTATCTGCAGGTCTAATATATGACTTCTCCGGATCTTATGAATTTAGTTTTCCTCTATTTGCAATAATCGCTATTTTTGCATGTGTATTGATTATTTTATCTCCTCAAAAAATCAATACATAATTAATTATTTTTAGTCATAAAATTTATTTTCTTTAGTCACAGATTCTATTAATGCTTGTATATATCCATTAGCAAACGATCTTCCTATATGACCCCATTCAGTATCATCAAATGTTTGAGGTACATGATCATCTATAAAAAAAGAATCAAAACCATTTTTATGATAGATCTTCATAGCTT
>TARA_B110000438_G_scaffold303804_1_pt1 | contig 28363 bp, 28 predicted proteins | sample TARA_B110000438 | Tara Oceans TARA_B110000438 (sample SAMEA4398413) | marine metagenome | biome: Polar Biome; feature: [MES] marine water layer (ENVO:01000295) within the mesopelagic zone...; material: water (ENVO:00002006), including particulate matter (ENVO:01000060) such... | reverse complement strand
ACAAGTAGTATTACGCTTAAATACGACTTTTAATTTGTCATTAACAACGAAAGACACAATGCAGTAAGAACAAGCCCATTTTATATGGGCTTTTTTTTAGGTTTATTCACTGAATTGATAATAAAATTTTATAATATCAGTGTAAAGTCGCGATGATACTTATAGATTATATAAAGGTTTTATCTATTTAGTTTGTTAATGCCATATTAACTATACCAATACAAATAAATAAAAAAGTCATTATCTACCAGCATAATCTTCTTGTTGTAAAAACACATCAACAGCCCTGATCCACTTTAATTAAAACAACCATGATGAGCTTCCTACCTCTGCAAGTTATACAAACTTGTCTGTAAAAATTTCAATAGAATAATGTAAAGTTATAAAGCTAATAATTTTAAATTATATTAATAATGATTATTAACAGTGACTTAAGTTATTTGTTAGGTTTGGCACGAATAAAGCATTAAGTACTACGTAGTTTGAAACTAAATTAATTCAAGGGGAATACTATGTTGAACTGGGCACTTACATTTTTAGTTGTTGCGATCGTTGCTGCAATATTTGGTTTTGGTGGTATCGCAGGAACAGCAGCAGGTATTGCTAAAATTATATTCTTCATCTTCGTTGTACTATTGGTTATCTCATTAATCGCTAATGCCATCCGTGGTAAATCACCAAAAATTTAAGGAAAAAAATTATGACTTTTATAAAAAAATTATCAACAACAATGATCACACTTGTAGCGGTATTAGGTTTAGCCGCATGTACTGGCGACAAAGCGGAAACAGCGGGTGAAAAAGTAGATGAAATGGCACATGACGCTGGAAATGCTATGAAAGATGCAGGTGATAAAATGGGCGATATGGCCACTGATGCAGGCAATGCCATTGAAGATGCCTGTGAAGAAGCAAAAGAAGGTGTAAACGCTAAAGATACAGACTGTTAAGCGTTAATTCGATAATTACATCAAAAGGCCTATATAGGCCTTTTTTATTGCCTATCTGAACATTTATTCAAGTTATGTAGGTAAATATTTCACTTGTTTATATAGTTACTGTTCTATAATGAAATTGAGAAGCTCTCGTTAGTTAATATTTTTCAGTAGGTTATAAATAAAGCATATATTGGTACGAAAAACGCTTATGTATGTGTAGTTTGTAACTTATTAATTTGAGAAATATATATGTTAAGTTGGGCATTCACTTTTTAGTTGTTGCTATTATTGCAGCAATATTCGATTTTGGTGGTATCGTTGGCGCAGCAGCGGGTATTGCTAAAATTATATTTTTTATTTTCGTTGTATTGTTGGTTACCTCATTAATTATCAATACAATTCGTGGTAAAACAAACCATCAAAAATTTAGGGAAAAACACATGACTTTTATTAAAAAATTATCAACCACACTTATTTTCTTTGTCGCAATGTTTGGCTTAACAGCTTGTAGTGAAAAAGATGCAGAAAAAGCAGGTGACAAAGTTGAAGAAGCCGTTAAAGGTGCTGGCAATATAGCTAAAGATGCTGGTGATAAACTAAATGAAATGAAAAAAGATGCCGGTAACGCACTTGATGCTGCGGGCGAAAAAGCAAGTGAAATGAAAGAAGATGCCGGTGAAGCGATTGAAGGTGCTGGCGAAAAAGTAAGTGAAATGGCAAGCGATGCAGGTCATAAGTTAGATGAAATGAAAACCAGTGTTAGCGATAAATTTGGTGGAATGAAAAAAGACGCAAGTAACGCCATTGAAGATGCTTGTGAAGAAGCTAAAGAAGGCGTAGACGCTGAAGATGACGATTGTTAATTATAGTTTGACCCGTCCTAGTATGGGTTGACAGTAATTGAATTAAAAAAGGCCTATATAGGCCTTTTTTTCGTTCAATAATAAAATAAATTTTACTCGGTTAACTGGTCGTTCCTAACCATTTTGATAACTACTCCTGCGATACTTTGAAGATTGTTATTCAATTCATTTAAGAATATAGCTTCTGATATCAACAAACCCTCAATGTCAGCTGAAAGAGTGACAATTGCTGTTTTCATCGATGAAAACGACCACATCACCCCTTGTTTGGTTAAGTTTTCTAACTAGCAATCAAAGCTTAAAAAGGCTGGTTCAATGTTGAATACTTTCTGGTACTGAGTTCTTAAATCTTATTGGTTTATTTTTTACTTTTAATTATTGAAATATATGAATAAAAAATTAGTTTTAACTATTTTTTAAATTAATTGGGAATAAATATCACACGTTAGCCGTTATCTCAGTGTCATTAACATAAACAGACATTAGAGGAAGCAAACATGACTAAATTAAATAAAATTGCACAAGTATTGGTATTAAGTGGTATGAGTTGTTGGGTAAGTATCGCGCAAGCCGCTGATATTGAAATTAGCCAAAACACCCAAGTTAACCAAGAAACTAAAGTTTCTCAGCAAGTAGATAGTTCTGATAACTCAGCTCAAATGTCGACACAATCTGATACTTCAGTTGAAAGCGATACGCAAGCTAAGACTAACAGTGAGGAAGCGAATGCTTCAGAGTCTGCGCCGAACGAAAATGAAGATCAGCCTTCGAGTAACGCTACGAATATCAGTACTGCAGGCGTTTTAGATAACAATAGTGAGTTGAACAATAGCCTATCAAATAATGTTGGCGAAAATATCAGTGTTATCTCTGGTGCGACAGCAACGTTAGCTCAGTCACTTAATCAAGTAACAAGCATAGCATTTCCAACGTTACCCGAAAGTGAAGTACCAGAAGAGTCTGACGCAATCATATCAAACGAAGCGTTAGCAACACCTGAACTTGCTGCATTAAATCCAAATATTGATAGCGCTACTTCTTTTGTTAACAGCTCAGCAGTAGCCACTCAACTTTCAGGCAATGTCGTAAACAATACCTTAGTAAATACAGCATCAAGCTTGAGTCAGTCACTTAGCCAAACAACAAGTGCAAATTTGTTAACCTTACCAGAAAATGGCACAGCAGAAGAAACTGAAGAAGTTGTACCTAGTGAAACGATGGCAACTCCTGAAAATGTGGCCCTAAACCCTACTATTGATAACGCCAATTCATTTGCTAACACGTCGCAAGTATCTCAGCAAATATCAAGTTATGTGCAAAATATCGTATCGTTAGATGCTGCAGGTCAAACTTCGCAAGTCATTGAGCAAACGGTGAACGCTAATGTTGCCGATGCCATCACTTCAAATACTCAAACGGCAATCACTGAAAACGTTAATAGCCAGATCAACAATGTTGTTACTGAGCAAATTAACACCGAGCTAGCTGCAGCAACGGCAGCTGAAGTCACTAATAGCTTGGTAAATAACTTAGATATTGGATTATAAATTTAAAAAATGCTTTAAGCGCGCCAGCAACCCTGGCGCTTTTTTATTTGAGGTGATTGAGATGAAATATATTTTAAGTAGTTTAACGTGTGCAATAAGTATGCAACTATCGGCGGCAACGTCAGAGCCAGTAAGTGTTAAAGGTGAGGTTTCTTTAGGTATTATCAGTAACTCTGCACTGAGTGTTGATGAGCTTGATGAGGTTTCTTCACAAGGCGATAGCGGCCTGGAAAAAACGGCAGCGGTTACCGGACTTTGGAAAATCAATGATAAAGCGAAATTAGCGACTTCATATCGTTATAATGAACAAGATTACCAAGAATTTGATGCTTTTGACTTAGCCTTACATCAAATTAGTGTTGATGGGAGTTATCAATGGCGTAAACAAGATCTAGGTTTACGCTTTGATGGCGCAAAAGCCAAACTAGATGGAGAGACGTTTTTAACTTTTCAACAAGCCAGCATTTACTTAGGTACTTTTCTTCAACCACAAACGTTTTTGCGTACTAGCGCCAAGGTTAAAAGTAAAAATTTTGCGATTATGTCTAACCGTAATGCCGACGGTTATGGTGCTAGTGCTGAATTGTTCCACTTTATTAACGACGGTGACATTATGTTTATGCTCGGCGTTAGTGCAGACAAGGAAACCGCTACCGATGCGCGATTTAATTATAGTGGTTATGGGGTGAACATTAAGCTTTCGCAAAAATTTGAATTATTTGGCTTAGCGCAAAAAGCTGCAATAGGCTGGCGCTTTCAATCGAAAGACTTTCAAGCATATAACAATGATGATATGCCCAGTCAGCTTGAATCGAAAGCAGATGAACATAGAAATATTTTTCAAGCGCAATGGCAATTAGAACTTAACAAACATCTAGCGCTGGTTAGTAAGCTTGAATATGGTGATTACCGTTCGCAACTTGATAGCCAAACCTACAGTCAAACAACCTCTTCATTGTCGATTAAAGTACAATTTTAGCGGCGTAATATCGCGCCTATACCGTAAATAGGGTCCTTGCCTTTAGGGCCCAAATCTACGGCTGATACATTTAGCTTATCTAATATTTTTTTCTTATCTTTACCATACGTTGCGGTTAAACAGGCTATCGCGGCTGTAACCTGTGGTGCGGCGATCGATGTACCAGACTCCCGACCAATACGTTGACCGCTTTTGGCGGTTAATACATTAACACCTAATGCCGAGTAGTCGACATAATCCCCTCGATTTGACCAACGATAAGCTTGTTGATTTTTGTCTATTGCACTAACCGCAATTACATCTTGATAAGCAGCCGGGTACATAGGCGGAGCCGCAGGGCCTTCATTGCCTGCAGCGGCAATGACTATAGCGCCTTTTGCGATAGCGGCGTTGAGTACACTATGTAAAATTTGATTGTCAGGCCCGGCCAAACTCATATTAATCACAGTCACGTTTTGCTCTAGCAGCCAATTTATACCAGAGATGATGGCCGATAACGTCGCGCCCTGGGCGTAATCTGATTGTTGATAAAATACTTGCGCGGAATATACTTTACCTTTCGGCAAAAGTGGTACTAATTGTTTACTTTCTCCGACCAATAAACTGGCGATTACGGTACCGTGTTGCACTGATGCATTTAAGTCATTAGGTAAAAAGGATTTTTCAATAATATCAGCACTTTTAAATGCACTATGTTTTGTATCAATCGCACTATCAACTATGCCAACGTTTACGTCGAAATCACATGCTGGAATAGTGTTATTTAGTGATTTAATGCTCTTATTGGCTAGGTTTACTTCAGGTAGACTCGCTTGATTTTGTACTTGATAAATATGGTTTCTCGCTAAACTAAGCGCTGCTTGGTCTGAAAGGATATTACTTAACGCTTGTTTAGAATCAAAGGCGGCGGGCACGCTAAAGCGCAGCAATGCCAGGCCTAACCCGGTATATCGATATTCAGAAATAATTTGTGCACCATGTTCAATGAGGTGCTTTTTGCTTATATTGTCAGCTAAAAGTAGCCATTGTCCTTGAACAGCCCGCCAACCATCTTCTACTTCAACATCAAACCAAAGACTTTTACCTGCGGTGGTTGTTATTGCTAATGTGGCTGGCAAAGCATTAAGAGGCTCTGTAATGACTTTATCAATGTCGGGTAAAGCACTTAGCGTAAAAGGTGCTAACACTGGCGGGTTATCTAATCTCCGAGTAATATCGTTTGCTGTGCGCTCTATAACACTAACTTGTCCAATAACATTACCTGTAGACAATTGTTGAGCAGGAATAAATGTACTAAAAGCAGTAAGAAACATGGCGGTAATGGTTAAGGTTTTCATGTTAATCTTGAGCCTCAAAAATAAGTGTGGTGTTAATAAAACGTTTCAACTGAAAATATATTTCCTTTTATGGAATAAAAAACTTTTACACACGTCTTCTTAAGTAAGAGGAGTAAAAACATGCATAAAACCATTGAAAACATACTACCAATGCTAAGACGCTTTGCCTACTCATTAACGGGGAATGCTGCTGATGCAGACGACTTAGTGCAAACTACGTTGGAAAAAATACTAACAAAAGGCGTGCCTGCTGAAGTTGATGTCACTAAATGGGCATTTAAAGTTTGTCGCAATGTATGGATTGATGAATACCGTGCTCGTAAAGTTAGACAAAATGCTGTGCTTAAGCCTGAATTGCAAGAACCACAAAGCATGGATGAACAGCAAGTATTCGACAGCAAAGAAATGCTAGGCCATGTTAATGTAGCGATGAATACGTTACCTGACGAACAGCGTGCTATTTTATCTTTAGTCGCGGTACAAGGTATGTCATATAAAGAGGTAGCATCATCAATGGAAATCCCGGTTGGTACTGTGATGAGTCGGTTATCGCGAGCGCGTGCCGCATTAGTGGATATGATGAAACCTTATCGATTAGGAGCAGACGCATGAAAATAAGTGATGAAATGTTAAGTGCTTTTTTAGATGCGGAACTTAGCGAAGAAGATATGGAAGCCGTACGTTGTGCGCTGGAAACTGATGACGATTTAGTGATGCGCTTAGCTGAATTAGCACAGGTAGATCATTGGGTGGTAGAAAATTCGGCCATTATGGATACAACACCTGTTGCTGATGATTTGTTGCAACTAGCTAAAAAAATTGATAAAAAAATAGCGCAAGATAAACCTTCAGTGACAGGGGGAAATGTTGTTAGTTTGTCACGTTGGAAAAGTATCAATAAAAGCATACAAAAACATTATGCTTTAGCGGCCGGCGTTGCCATGCTATTTGGTGTTGGTACTGTAACTTTGATGCAATCACAGCAACAATCGTCAGTCATTACCGCAGGGGTAGCGCAAGCCTTAGATCAAGTGCCGAGTGGTGAAATGTCAATAACAACACAAGGCGATGCAATAACGGCAAATTTAAGTTTTACCAACCATGCAGGCGATTACTGTCGTCAGTTTCAACACGTAAACGAGCAAAAAACTAGCGTTAATATTGCCTGTAAAGAAAACACGCAATGGCAGCTTAAGCTAACAGAAAAAGTAAATCTGGCAGAAAATTTGGCAGATTATCGTACGGCGTCCAACAATGCTCAACTTGATAGCGCTATTGACGATATGATCAAAGGACCTGCTATGGATAGAGCTCAAGAACAACGAGCTATTACTAATAATTGGCAAACAACTAAAAATAACCGAGGTGAAAAATGAAAACACTTATTACAATTATTTTGATGACTTTACTGGTAACAGCTTGTTCTTCAAAGCCGGATTACCGTCCTGCAAATAAAGGTTCAGTGGGTTATAGTGAGCAAAAAATTACTAACGACAGGTTTCGTGTGCAGTTTAAAAGTGTCTCAACTAGTGTTGCCGACGCCGCAGATTATGCTTTATTAAGATCTGCTGAACTCACTCAGGCACAAGGCTTTGATTGGTTTGTAGTAACCAGTAAAGAAACTTTTGTTGAATCTGAAAAAGTTGAACCTGCTTCAGCTATTGGTTTGTCACGCCAACAACGTATTGAGCGCCGTTGTGGTTTATTAACGTGTGAAACATACTCTCGCCCAGCTAACGAGATAGGTGTGTCATTTAGTAGTGCTAATAGCCGCAAAGAAGTACACAGTATTTTAGAGATTCGCATGGGCAAAGGCGTTATGACTAACGAGTCAGGCTATAATGCTGCAGATGTAGTCGAGAACTTATCTAACAAGTTAGAGACAAACGATAAATAACATCGTTTATTCGTCTTTTATATCGATGACATCTAATAACGTTTGAATTAGTCTGCAGAATTTACGGCGTAGAGTTTATGAAGTAGAAATAGAAGAGCTAAAAAGAAATGTTTCTGCCAAACCTTATTTGGATAAAGTTTGGCAGAAAATTAACCCCCTACACTTAGGGTTACATTATTTGTGTAGGGGGGCTGTTCTAAAGAAATATTATGCTAAATCGAAGCGATCAGCGTTCATTACTTTTACCCACGCAGCGACAAAGTCATGAACAAACTTTTCTTTATTATCATCCTGCGCATAAACTTCGCTGTAAGCACGAAGAATAGAGTTTGAACCAAATATTAGATCAACACGTGTTGCTGTCCATTTAACTTTATCTGATTTACGTTCACGAATTTCATATAAGTTGTCGCCTACAGGCTGCCACTTATAGTTCATATCCGTTAAGTTCACGAAATAATCGTTTGACAATACACCTTCACTTTCTGTGAATACACCATGTTTAGTGCCACCGTGGTTAGTGCCTAACATACGCATGCCGCCAATTAATACGGTCATTTCATGTGCGGTTAATCCCATCAGTTGTGTACGATCAAGCATTAGCTCTTCCGCGCTAACTTTGTAATCACCTTTAAGCCAATTACGATATGCATCATGTAACGGTTCTAATACTTCGAATGAGTCGACATCAGTTAACTCAGCTGTGGTATCACCGCGGCCAGGGGCAAAAGGTACAGTAACATCTACACCAGCAGCTTTAGCTGCCTGTTCAATACCTACATTACCGGCTAACACAATAACGTCAGCAATGCTGACACCGCTACTGACAGCAATAGCTTCAAGCGTTGTTAATACTTTGCTTAGGCGAGCTGGTTCGTTACCTTGCCAATCTTTTTGTGGCGCAAGGCGAATACGTGCACCATTAGCACCACCACGTTTGTCAGAGTCACGATAGGTTCGTGCGCTATCCCAAGCGGTGGCAACCATGTCACTAATACTTAAGCCGCTGGCTGTTATTTTTTCTTTCACTGATTCAACGTCATAATCAGTCATACCAGCAGGTACAGGGTCTTGCCAAATTAGATCTTCTTGCGGTACTTCTGCTCCTAAATAGCGAACTTTTGGACCCATATCGCGATGGGTTAACTTGAACCATGCACGCGCGAAAACATCAGAAAAATATTCTGCATCATTAGCAAAACGTTCAGTTATCTCACGATAAGCTGGATCCATTTTCATGGCCATATCCGCGTCTGTCATGATTGGCATAGTGCGAACTGTTGGGTCTTCAACATCAACAGGTTTATCTTCTTCTTTAATGTCGACAGGCTGCCATTGCCAAGCACCAGCGGGGCTCTTTTTAAGTTCCCATTCGTGTTTAAGTAACATAGAGAAGTAACCGTTATCCCATTGGGTAGGGTTTGTTGTCCAAGCACCTTCAATACCACTTGTTACTGTGTCGCGGCCAATACCGCGCTCGGCTTTATTGTTCCAGCCCGTGCCTTGTTCTGAAATGTCGGCGGCCTCTGGTTCTCTGCCAAGTTTTGATGCATCACCATTACCGTGACATTTACCTACCGTATGACCACCCGCAGTTAGTGCAACCGTTTCTTCATCGTTCATTGCCATACGCTCAAAAGTAACGCGTATATCATGGGCTGTTTTTAAAGGATCTGGATTGCCATCTACACCTTCAGGGTTGACGTAGATCAATCCCATCATTACTGAGGCTAGTGGGTTTTCTAAATCACGTTCGCCTGAATAACGGCTATTCTCACTGTCACTTGGCGCAAGCCATTCTTTTTCTGCACCCCAGTAAGTATCTTTTTCTGGATGCCAAATATCTTCACGACCAAATGCGAAACCAAAGGTTTTTAAACCCATAGATTGGTAAGCGATAGTACCGGCATAAGTAATTAAATCTGCCCAGCTAAGTTGGTTACCGTATTTCTTTTTGATCGGCCAAAGTAAGCGACGTGCTTTATCTAAATTTGCATTGTCAGGCCAAGAGTTTATCGGAGTAAATCGTTGATTTCCGGTTGCTGCACCACCTCGGCCATCAGCGATACGATATGTACCTGCAGCATGCCAAGTCATACGAATCATTAAACCACCATAATGTCCCCAATCAGCAGGCCACCAATCTTGGCTATCAGTCATTAATTCGTGCAAATCTTTGTTTAGGGCCGCTATATCGAGGTTTTTCACTGTTTCGCGATAATTAAAATCTGGGGCCATTGGATTAGTTTTACTATCATGCTGATGAAGAATGTCGAGATTTAACGCTTTTGGCCACCATTGCATATTTGTCATTGAGCTTTCTGTCGCTCCACCGTGCATCACAGGGCATTTTCCACTAGCGGTTTTTTTATCATTCATATTAAATTTCCTTGGGTGAATTACTACAGATATATCAGGTCATCGGATTGTACGGCAGAGTTACTTAACGCGATCACATGGTTAGAAAAACTAGCAGTTAAACAATCGAATAATATAGACCTAAATTTATATCAAAAAGTTTCAGATAAATTGGTTTAAGTTGACTCAAATAATTAAAAGCGCCAGTGGTTAAGTGACGCTTAATATGGTTAATTATTTTCGTGCAAATAAGGTATTAACCATCAGCAGCATCTTGTACTGCTTCACCTGCACTTTCTATATCTTGTCCGGCACCTTCTATTGTGGCACAAGCACCTAAAGCGCTGCTCAGCAACAATACCGTTAAGATAGATTTTATGTGTGCATAGTATGTTTTTGCTTTCATTTTGCTTTCCTTTTAGGTTGTTAGCTTATTGTGATTAAAAATATTAAATTGTGCATTTTTGTTATTTAATTGAGTATGGCTCAATTAAGCATTTTTGCTGTCAATTTCGTTAGTAGTTGAGCTATTACAGCATTTTTTTGAACTCGCTTTATCATCACCATTTTTATCCGCCTTTTGGCTCAACATGGTATTTAATTTTTCACCACCTTTAGCACCAAAATCTAACGTTCTTATTGGGAATGGTATTAATATGTCAGCTTGTTCGAGCGATGATTTTATTTTTACTATCGCTTCATGTCTTGCTTTCATAAACCCGGTTTCGCCTGGATAATCTATCCAAAACCAAACTAATAAATTAATACTACTGTCAGCAAAGCTTTCTGCAAAAACTGCCGTTTCATCTTGTTTGATAATAAAGTCACACTCATTGAGTGCTTCTACAATAACCTCAGCGGCCACTTCAGGATCATCCGCGTAAGATATACCTACAGGTACTTCAATACGTCTTATGCCATTAATGCTGTAATTGGTTAGCACATTTCTAAAGAGTATTTTGTTTGGAATCACTTCCAGCTGTCCGAAAAAGGTTTCAACCAATGTATTGCGTAAATTGATGGTTTTAACGGTACCAAAAATTTCTTCTGTTTTTACAATGTCACCGATTTGAAATGGTTTTCTAATACCCATAGCAATACCAGCAATCAAGTTCTCGGTCATATCTTGAAAGGCAAAACCTATGGCTAAACCAATAATACCCGCACCGGCTAATAATGAGGTAACTGTGCCTTGTAAACCAAGAAAATCTAATGCCACAAATATGCCTGAAAGTAGCACAACAACTTTAATAATCGATGATAGCAAGTCAGCTATTTGTTTGGAGTCGAGGGCCTTTCTTAATACCTTTCGAGTAACATTTCCGACAATTCTGGCGATAATGGAAAATATAATCGCGATGAAAACTGCCACAACCATATTTGGCAGGTGCTGAATACCTGCCTCTAACCATAGTTGAAGCTTTTCGTTGATGAGTGGCCAGAATTTATCTAACTCAATTAATTTCATTGTTTTCCTTAATTTTCTTAGCGTGTGCTTTTAGTATTTTTATGTAAATTCAACTCTTTATTGAATGTCATCATCATCAGAATCAATTGGGATAATTATGCTGTTCATTGTTAGCCTCTTTATATGCCGTGGTTATTAAGATGTCATTAAAGATAATCAAGACTTATGCCAACCCATAAGCTACTGATATTGATGTGTTAATTTTTTGTGTTAATCGATTAGGTAAAGAAGCCATGTAACTTTTACAGGGTAAATTGTTAAGCCTGCAATTTTGTGGTTAATTGCTTTATAGCCTTATCAAATTAAGAGTAATGCTAACTTTATTCGTCATTACTTAAGATATTTAACGATTTTGGCATAACCTCTATATGTAAACGATTCGTTGAAAATACTTCTCCATCAATAACATATTCAAGTTCATGATCTGCAGTGATAACAATTTTCTTAGCATAGTTATGTTCACTTTGAACGGGCTGTGATTGCTCGGTAAGGCCAGACCAAGCTAATTCAGCTAAACTTAGTACATTATCAGTCATGTCTTGTTGAGGTGATATCCAAGTAACATCGAGTAAACCATCTTTAATATTCGGTGCACCTCTGCCTTGCGCTAATATCGTGGTGAATGGTGCGGCATTGGCGATAACTAAACTCGTTGTATCGACAGATTGTTCAGGGTGATCATCTATTTTTATTTTCAGGGCTAATACTTCATTGCTGTTTACTGCTTGGAAAAATGCTTGTAGGTATGCGAATTGACCACCGTTATTTTTCTCTTCTCGATTAGCACCAGTGATCATCTTGTTTTCAAAACCTAAACCTGCAAGCAGTAGCATTAAGTTTTCGTTGCATTTAGCACTATCAATTTTAGTTTTTTGACCCGCAATAATAACGTCGCATGCTGTGCTAAGCGGAATAAATTTTGAGCTGATGCCAAAAAGTACATGCGCAAGTGCGTTCGCTGTACCCATAGGTAAAATCCCCATGGTTATATCTGTTTCTACTAATTCTGTTGCTACTTCAGTTAATGTGCCATCACCACCGCTGGCAATAATAGTGTTGGCCCCGTTTTTAATCGCTTGTTGGGTTAACGTTTTAGCAGAAATTTCTTTGGTTGTTTCTAAAATATTGCAAACAAAATAGGGGGATAATCGTTGAATCACTTCGGCTTTATTTTCCAGCCATTTACCACCGCCAGATACTGGGTTGGCGATTATCCAGATATTGTTTTGTTTTGTGAATAAGTTATCTTTATTAAATTGTACTAATGCTCGCAGCTGAGCCTTATTCAACCCTGCAGTCGAGCGTATTCCTGTTATTTTTTCTAATGCTTGAGCAACGGTGAGCGATTTATTTTTACTTAATAAATAAGCTGCCATCACCAAAACTGATCTACCACGACCCAAAGCACAATGTATAACTACGCCATTAGCATTTGAAATATGGTTGTCTACCCAATGAACCGCTTTAAGTAATTCTTCTGACTTAGGACTTTTGTGATCTAATACAGGTAAATTATAATAAGCTAATTCTTCATTCTCGGCTGTCCAATCTAACCCATCGAACTCGGCAGTAACGTCCAGTATTGCACTGACACCTTGTTTTCTTAAATAAGGAATATCTGACGGAAAAAGTCGGCATGCCAAAAACAGGTTTTTCTCAATTTCTTGAATGGCAGGTACTTTGTCATATTTTCTCGCCCATGCGTTATACAGTTGTGTGCCTAATAAAAAAGGAATAAAAATCCAACGAATATAGAAAGGTATACTGCCATTACTTTTTTTTCTGAAAATCCAAGGTAAATCGAAAATATAAGCTAAGCTAACTAGCGATAAAGACAGGCCAATCCAAGCAAAAATAACTTTAAAGTAGAGTGTGCTCGTTAATAAAAGTGCTAAAAATGCCAAGATGGCGCCAATAAGATAATATTTAACGATAAACATGCAATGACTCCTATTTTCGATCGCTGGTTAAGTTGGGCTAATAAATTAGATTAACTTTGCTTAAATAAACTTTAGTTGAACACCGAAGCCAATGCGCTGTTGATGACGATTATAATCGACTAACGAATCGCCATAGCCATTAAAATATTGCATTAAAAGTTCATACCTTTCACTTATTGGGTAAGAAAGGTTAAGTTCAATACTGCCTTTATTATTACTGGTTTTTAGGTTGTTTCTCATCAACGCCATGACATTGAAGTCGCCAAGCGTAGTGCCGTAACCGAACTCTGTATGGCCCATAAATGTGGTTATATCTGGGTTGTCATCACCAGTCGAATCGAAGGGATCATCTTTTTCATCTTCCTTAATTCGATACCAAGCTTTTATGTGGTAAAAGGAATCTGCATCACTGAACATTGCTGATGCAAATAATCTATTCCAGCTTCGTGATCGTAAACCACTTTGACCATTAGATTGATGGCTTAATCCAAACCGAATTTGGTTGAATTTAAAACCCGCGAAAGTGAGCTCATTTCTCCACGAATAAAATAATTCGGGTTCATAATTAGTTTCTCTAAAGGGTTTTGAAGCTTCACCATTGTAAACTTGCCAATATGAAACCGCTGTAAAAGCCATGTATAAGCCAGAGGTGCTATTTTCTACTTGGTATAATGGTAACTTAACGCTGATTTGATATTTTGCTTCTATGTTGTCAACGTTTTCAGTACTTAAACCGCTAGCGCTGAGGGTATTTGGATCACTCACATAAGAGAAAGGCAATATATAATTTAGCCTATGTTGTGAAAATGCAAATGGATTATCAATGGCTTCACCTACAGCCTCTGAACGTTGGTCGAAAATTGACGTAAGCTCTAAATCATTAGCTTTGGTTTCAGCACTGATACCAAAGCTAATGAGCAAAGTCGCACTTATTAGTAATATTTTTTTCCAACTCAACATTAGTGTTGAGTTGAAGTTATAGGTAAATTTTTTAATCAATTTGACATCTCTGCTTGATATTGAACAGCTAACTCTGTTTTTTGGCTAGCGCTTAAGTTTTTACCGGCCTGTTGAAAAAACTCTCTTTCTTCCTCAGCCAAGTGATGGAGCACTTTGTGTTGTAATGCTTTCATGGTTTTCAACCAAACGGGTGAATCCATATCTGTTGTTTCTAACTTTGCAATAAATTCGTCTATATCATGATGTTCAGCAATAGCATGTCGAGCGAGTTCTATTGTGCTATCGAGTTTCATCAATGGCATGTAAAAGTGACGTTCTTCGGCAATAGAGTGCTGTTTGAGTTGACGCTTTAAATCAACAAAAAAGTCGCGTCGGCTAGCTGAATCACCGGTAGTGTCAACTAACGCTTTCATTAACAATCTTTGTTTTTCATGATCACTGCTCAATGCGGCAAAAATATCCATAGAAGTACCTCGTTTTATTCATCGTTTAATCGATTACTAATACTCACAAACTTAATGAATAGATCACTTAGTGAGGTTTTTAAAACCGCCTTACTTAGGCAACTTTAGAGAACAGTAATTCGATATGTAAGAGGGTATTACACCCGCTGAAGTTAATTGATTCTATATAAGCGAGATACGTACCAATATTTTAATAACATTAAGGTACTGTTTAATAAGGTTTTTGTTGTTTTGTTAATTGTACTGAGTTTAGCGTGTTAGAAACATTTACACGTAGGTAGGTAATTATTTTAGGGTTGTTAAGGTCTAGAAGCCCTTAATTACGCAGCTATTTAAGGACTTTTAGATAAGGGCTTTTAAAATATCAAGATTAATGGGTTTTAATATCGCTTTATTAATACCTGCCTGTTTCAATGCCTGTTCAGGTACTGTTGCGCCACTCACTAATATTAGTGTTATATCTGGGTAAGTGTGTTTAATTGATTGAGCTAAATCGAGACCGTTGGCATCTGGTAGATGCAGATCAAGTAATACTGTCGTCCAGTTACTTTCGTTGTGCAGTAGGTCTTGGCATATTTGAGCTGTTTGTGCTTTTACTGCTTCAACACCTAGAGATTCAAGTAATAGTACGGTTACATCAGCGGCGTCTTCATCGTCTTCAACCACTAAAATTCGCTGTGCACTGGCTTGCAATATATTTGAGTTTGGTTGGTTTTCTACCATGAGATAGTTAGCTAAGCTTTGGTATAGCTCGTGTTTGTCTATTGGCTTGGCAACAATATGATTAAAGCCAAGTGCTAGTAACTCTTGTTTTACACCTTTCATGGTGGCAGCAGTAACAGCAATAATAGGGTTGTTAAAATCTAACGCTCTTAATTTTTGAATCGCTCGTTTGCCGTCTAATGTTGGCATGTGAATATCCATTAAAACAAGATCAAAACTATGACCTTTTTCACGAGCTAATTCACATTCTTCTATTGCTTGTAAGCCGTTGGATGCATAACTAACATTGAGGCCAAACGATTGACAAATATGACCAATTAATCGTCTGATATCATCCATATCATCAACGACTAATACATGCCCTTGTAATGGCGTGAGTGTTAAAAATTCATGGGTTGAATGTTCTTGCTCAAAAGCCAGTAGCACTCGTTCTTGATTAACAATATCGCCAGGATCGATGGAAAATGTAAATTCGCTACCTTGATTTACAACAGATTGAACGTTGATTGAACCGCCCATATGCTGAATTAATTCAGTACAAATTGATAAACCTAAACCTGCACCTTGTTCTTTTCTTGATATAAAATCTTCAACTTGCTCAAAGGGCTTAAATATATTGCCTAACATATTCTCTGGAATACCTTGGCCTGTGTCTACGACTGAAAATTTCAGCATTTCTTTTTCATTGATTAGCTCAGTCCAAACACTTAACGAAACTTGACCTTTTTCGGTAAATTTAATGCCGTTATGAAGTAAGTTAATTATTACTTGGCGAAGGCGTACAGGATCGGAATATATTTCTAAAGGTAATGGGGTGCGCGCGTGCATTACTAACTTAAGGTTTTGATCCGTAGCATGCACTTGCATTAAGCAAAATATATCTGCGATGAAACTGTCTAAGTTAATGGTTGAAAAGTTGTATTCGAGTTTACCAACGGCAATTTTTGATAAATCCAGGACATTGTTTAACAAGCCTAATAAGTGTTTGCCATTATTGAATATAATATTGAGTTCAGTTTCAGCATTTGGTGCTTTATTACTGTTTAATAATATTTCGGTATAGCCGAGTATTGAGGTTAGTGGTGTTCGAAGTTCATGACTTAAGTGTGCGAGAAACCTGTCTTTTGATTGATTTTGCATTTCGGCATTTATACGCTCAACCCGTTCATTTTCAATTTCTTGTCGTGCCAGGGCATACCTAATAGCACGAGCAAATCTTGAGGTGGTAATTTCACCCTTAACGAGATAATCAACAGCGCCAGCAGCTAACGCAGACTGATCAAGTGTCTCGTCTGATTGGCCTGTTAACATTATTATAGGTGTAGAACAGCCGGCTTTTGATGCTTTTTCTAATACCGTTAAACCATTGTATGCACCAAGCTGATAATCAAGCAGGCAAATATCATGCTTTCCAAGGTTAAGCTGCTCCAATGCTTTTGTTGGATTGGTTACCCAGTCTATTTCAAATGTATGTGAGTCTAACTGATTCAGATATTCACTGGTGAGAATGTAATCATCTTCATCATCTTCAACAAGTAGTACACGAGCAACGGGTGTGGGCATATTTTTTATATTCATTGGCTTTTTATAATTTATTCATTGGGTAACTCAACAAATTCTATCCAATATTTACCTAGCGCTTTCATTAGCTCTACTAAACCTTCAAAGTTCACCGGTTTAGTAATATAAGATGCCGCGCCTAAGTTATATCCTTTAACTTTATCTTCTTCTTGCCCTGAAGTGGTCAGAATAACAACCGGTATATTTTGTAATTCTGCATCTGCTTTAATTTCTTTCAGTGCTTCTCTGCCATCTTTTCTTGGCATGTTTAAATCAAGCAGAATTAACCCCGGTCTTGGTGAGGTGGCAGGATCTGCGTATTTACCTTCTCTTCTGAGGTATTCGAGTAGCTCCACGCCGTCTTCTACACAATATAAGTTATTGCGAACTCTACTTTCTTGTAAGGCGTCTTGTGTTAATAAACGATCATCTTCATCGTCATCTGCCATCAAAATAGTGAAAGGTTTACCTTTACTACTTAGCATTAGTATCTTCTCCAGTTAAGTTAATTAAAGTATTATTAACAGGAATTTCAATCCTGAATTGTGTTCCCTCACCCAATATACTGGTTGCTGAAATTTTCCCGCCATGCCTTTCTACTATTCGCCTGCATATGGCTAAACCAATCCCCGTACCTTTATATTCAGTTCTGGCATGTAGGCGTTGAAAAGGGACAAATATTTTATCGGCAAACTCTTGTTCAAAGCCAATACCATTGTCTTTTACAATGATGATATGCCATTGCTCTTGAGCAATTTCTTGTTGGCAATATTGTATGGTAATTATTGGCTGAACATCATCTTTTCTAAATTTAATAGCGTTAGAAATTAAGTTTAGAAAAAGGTGGTGCATTTGGCTCGCGTCAGCATTAATTTCGGGCAAATCATCCAATAAAATTTTTGCACCGCTTTCTTCTATACTGATCTCTATGTCGTCAATGGTACTTTCAATAAGGTGTTGTAAAGGCACATTGGTAAAAGGTTTTCCGCGGGTTGATAAACGCGAAAACTCAAGTAAATCATTGATCAGATTTGACATGCGCTCGGCAGCATTTTTCATTCTGTTGATGTAATCAGCGCCCTTTTCGTCTAATGATTGTGCATAGTTTGTTTGCAACCGGTCACCAAAAGCACGAATTTTTCTTAGCGGTTCTTGTAAATCATGTGAGGCAACAAAAGCAAAATCTTCTAATTCACGGTTACTGCGTGATAACTCATCTGAATAAAGCGTGAGTTCTTTGGTTCGAGCAGCAACTTTTTGTGCTAATTCTTTATTTTTTTGTTCAAGTTGAAGTCGATACTTTACTTCACTTCTAGTATTTAACCGGGCAAAAAATGCTAAGCCTAGAAGTAATAAAGCACTGGTTATACCTGAAATAGCGAAAGTGACCTTTGCTTCTCGCTCAACGGTTGAAAGTACGGCGAACAAGGTATTACGGTAGTTTATCTCGAGTATTTTTATATATTCTAAATCCGCTCGAAGCTCTTTATACAAGTTACGACCCGTACCTGTCATCACAAGTTTTAATGCGCGTTTTTCTTTGTCAGCGAGTGCCAATTCAACAGTCTTTTGTAATTCATCTGTTTTTTGTTCAACCAGTATAAGTAAAGCTGTAATTCGCTCTGATTGTTCTGGTACTTCAGAGTGAAGTTTTCTAGTATTGCTGAGTTGATCGCTTAGGTTTTCTAATGCATCTTCATAAGGGGTTAAATATTCTGGTATTTCTGTCAGTAAATAACCACGCTGGCCTGTTTCAGCCATTAAAACTAAATTATGTAGATTGTCTATTTCACCTATAATATCACCGGTATTGTATAGGCTGCTTTGTGTATTAGATAAAGCATCAATGGTTTTTATGGCTAAATAACCATTGGTTATTATCACCATAGTAATGATACTTGTGATCAGCCCCCAATTGAATACTGCGTTTTCGAAAAGCTTTTTAATGGGCATGTTTACTCGCTTTCTGGTCAATTATTACCATCTGAAATATTTTTATAAGCGCTTTATATACAATAAAAAGCATTACGATTGAGACAGTTCAGCAATATCTTGCAAACGCTTGCTACAATATTGGCAAGCGACCAGTATTTTATCGATGGCAGCTATTGCTTTTTCCTTTGGCATATCGTTTTCTAACACCATTTTTATTAACTCTGCCTGCATAGAAATTCTATTTAAAGGCGCTCGAGTATCATGTATTAATTGATTAATATCGTTTTTTTCTTGATTCACTGCACTACCTCATCATAGTTTGTTAAAAGCTACTTACTCTGCTATTAATCTGTAAAGTCACCGTAAGCATGTAATCTGTTGTACAAGGTTTTGGTACTTATGCCTAACATTTCAGCTGCTTGTGTTTTGTTGCCATCAACTTTATCTAAGGTGACACGAATAAGCTCTTTTTCAAGCCCTTCAATTGTTTGTCCTGCCGATACGGCAGATGATTGATTTGTTGCAGCAGCAAAAGGCGAGATAAAACTACTTGGTAGTTGTATGGTTTTGGTTGCAGGTTCACTCATAATAAAAGCACGGTGTATAGCGTGTCTAAGCTCCCTAACATTACCAGGCCAAGGGGTATTTTTTAATGTCTCTAATTGTGCTGTTTTCCAAACAAATTCGGCATCATTTTCATTGTTCAGCTGTTGTAAAAATACTTCGGCAAGTAAAGGAATATCTTCTTTTCTTTCGCTCAATGATGGAATGCTAATTGGAAAAACGGCTAAACGATAATACACATCTTCACGAATAACTTTTCCTTCGGCTAATTCAGCCATTGTTCTGTTAGTAGCAGAAACTACACGACAATTAACTGCAATTTCTTGTGTACCACCAACCGGAGTAACACGCTTGTTTTCTAATGCGCGTAATAAATTTGGTTGCATGTCGAGCGGCATTTCAGTTATTTCATCAAGAAAAAGTGTGCCATTGCCGGCCCTAACAAATACCCCTTCTTTGCGAGCAACTGCGCCTGTAAATGCACCTTTTTCATGACCAAATAGCTCACTACTAATTAACTCTTTTGATAAAGCCCCACAGTTGGTTGCAATAATGGGGTCAGTTGCGCCAGTGGATGCATGAATTGCATTCGCAACAACTTCTTTACCTACACCACTTTCTCCCATGAGCATTACGTTAGCTGAGGTTTTAGCTACGCGCTCAATCATAGTATATAGCTCTTGCATAGGTTTTGACTCACCTACAAGGCAACCAAAATGTAATGTTGGCATTTTACTGTTGATTTTTTTGGGCTTTTTGGTGTTTCTATTCAGTGTCGCTTCAATATCTTCGCGTTGTAATGGTTTTACAATGTAGTTAACTTTTGGACCACACAAGCCTGCAAGCATACCTTTTACCGAAGGGTGACCTGTTATTAAAGTCACATAAGGGCTAAGTTGATTTTTTTTCAAAAAATCTATCAAGTGTAAGCCGCTGCCATCGGGCAACATAAAATCAAGCAAAACATGATCAAATTGTTGATTGGTTAACCATTCTTCTGCTTCTTTTAAGGTAGACGCTACATAAACATCATGACCTAAAAATTCTATTATTTGGCACGCGACTTCTGTAAATTCAGCATCGTCATCAACCAATAGCACCTGTAGCATATTTTATTCCCTTATAAACGTAATCGATATACGTTTTTTCTTTATAAAGAGATCATAACAAATAAGATGAAATGAAACTAACTAACTTGAATAGGTATTTGGTGCTTGGATGTTATTGCTATTAATCGTCATGGCTTAGTCTCAGGTTTAGGAACACTTATAGCATTATTGGTCCAAAACATTGATTACTGCTATTATCTTTAAATAAATTAGTGCTTATTTTTCAATAGCTTTTGGTTTTTGTTGCGGCGGTAATAAGGTAAAAAGAATAAAATGATCCCAGTAATTGAGATGACAATCATGATGACAGCAATTGGCAGTGTAAACCAGAGGTTTGCTTTATCTTGCCAGTAACTTGCATCGTGCAATTGCTCAATGATATCTGAACGACGAAAGGCCGTTTTTAAAACCTCTCCGGTTGTGGCATCAATTTGAATTTCCCAGTGCGACTTTGCGCGTATTTTGATAATGCCTTTATTTGGTCGTACATCTAAGCGATCTATGGCTTGCCAAGAGTCTATTTCTGCAACTTTTACTGTTTTAGCAATGGTGAGTATTTGCGAAAAACTGATACTGGGCTGGTTGAACTGACCTTTTGTGCTCGCTGGTTGAATGTATTCAACTTCTTTTTTTAATAACAGTAAAATCCCTGTCACTAAAATAACTAAAAAGGGTATGGCGATAGCTATACTTGCCCATCGATGGGTGCTGCGGTTGATTCTATTAAAGTTCATCACTACTCGTTTGTTCTTTGATGTTTGTGTGAATTAAAAGCGCCATAAGCCACTTATATTGATAGTACGCTCAGGTTGATAAGCGGCGTCTTCGTCGCTTGAGGCTCGATATTCATTGTCGGTGATATTAAGTATCGACATACTTAAGGTTATATCTTCACTGAGTTGATAGTCCCCTGTTATTTGCCAAATAAGTTCACTAGCTTGTGTGCTTTCTGATGGACCAACATCAGAACGTTCGAGCAATACCGTTAATTGCTGACGGATATTAATTGCATTATGTTGCCAATTTAGTGCCCATTTAAGTGCTTTGGGTAAACCATCATCAACCGTATTGTTATTTATATCACGCGATTGTTGCCACTGTAATCCTAAACTTGTTTGCCATTGTGGGTTAATGCGCCAATCGTTAATAAGTTCAAAGCCTCTGATCGTTACGCGCTCGCTGTTACGGTAATAGCGAATGTTATCGAGAGTGTAGCGTTCTATATAGTCATCAATATCATAATGGTAGGCATTAAAACGTGTGGAAAATTCAGGTGTTAACTGGTGGTTTATCGATATTTGCAACCCTAGGCTTTGTTCAGGTTCAAGATCCATATTTCCTTGGGTATTCCCTCTGGGTGTTTCACCAGAAAAAAAGAGTTCACTTACTGTTGGAAAGCGAAACGCATTCGCGATTTGTATGCTGGCGAAAGTTTGTGCTGATAGTGTGTAAGAAATATCAGCAGATAAGGATAAAAAATTATCGCGTTTAGTTTGCTGTTGAGCAGAGACATTAATACTGTCAAATCGTGCACCTGTAGCTAGGGTGAGTTTGTTAACATGCCAATCATGTAAAATATACGCTGCGTAAGTATCTTCATCGGCATCAACCACGGTTTTTGCCCAAGCAAGCTCGCCACCACTAGTAAATTCACGCTCACTAATATCGATATTATGACGCCCGAACCACTCTAGGCCGAGTACGGTATTATCGACAAGCCAAGAGCCATAAGCACCATAGGTGTTTGATTGGTAGTCAGTGATATTACTTCTGGCTGTTGCTTGGTTGTCATCTAGACGAACTATGTGTGTTTGCCATTGTTGTTGATGTTGATAGAGTTTTACTTTCCATTGTCCTAGTGATGAAAATTCAATTTGTGACAACAAGTGATCGTCTTGTGGATAACTACTGATCCGTTGCTGAGGAAAGGTACTCGAACTTTTTCCAATGTCATCACCTTGGCTGATAATACTCGAAGCAAAAATATCAATATCATGCCACGTGAATGCTGCCGATAAAGTGGCTACAAGTTGTTGATATTGAGTGTTCAGTTCAGTGCTGGAGGTACCTTCATTGCTTGGAGAACGTCCATTGTCGGCTTGACGATGAATTACACTGGCGCTAATTGACTCACCATTAAAGCGTGCCCAAATATGTTGTGCATTATCTTGAGGCTGCATGGTTATGCCCACTGCTGAGCTATTAAATGCGTTAGTGGCAATACTAATAACGCCACCCATAGCGTCAGAACCGTATAAAGTGGATTGAGGTCCTTTTTGAATATAAACCCCAGAAATTAATTCACTTGGAATAAAAGAAACGGCATTGCCTGCACGTCGATCGGTGATAATAGGTATGCCATCGACTTCTGTTTTAATACGTGAGCGACTAAAGCCTCTAATATTGTAACTTTGAAATAATCCTCCTTGGCCATTGAGCGCAACGCCTGCTTGCTGTGTAATTATATTTGCCACCGTATTCGGAGCTTGAACAGTTTGCTCGGGATACACCATAATATTGTCACTGGTACGACTATCGTCGAGTGATTTTATCGACTTATTATAAGAAATAGTCATGGTTTCAGTGGTACTTGGCTCGGGGACCGTATAGCCATAACTTAGACAAGGTAATACAGCTAAAAATAAATGCGTTATAGACTTCAACGTCGTTGTAAATTTAAACATAATCAATAGCTTAATCGGTTAAGTGGATAATGACAGACTGTGAATTAGTACTGGTGATAAAACGTGTTAAATTTTGTTCTGCAGGGCCTTTTTTTACTTGCCCTAAAGCGTCAAATCTAGCGCCATGACAAGGACAAATAAAACCAAGTTCTGTTGGTGTAAGTGCGCAGCCATTGTGTGTGCATGCTAATAACGATGCTGCGAAGTGATCATTATCAAATTTTACCACACCAATAGCATATTTATTATAGGCTACGGTAACGTTACTACGGTGATTAAATAATGTTTTTTCGATGAAGATTTGCTTACCGACTCGCTTTGATTCCACATGAACCATTGTGCTTTTGCATGCTGGTAATAAGCAGCTACTTGCCAAGCATGCCGTTTTTAAAAATGAGCGGCGTTTCATGAAACTTTACCAGCAGATGATCGAGCTTTATCATTGTTTTTGAACGGCTGACGTTTTTTTCCACGTGTCGATTTTCGACCTGTACGAATGTGAAAATAGAGTAAAGCGGGTAAGCATATACCGACAATAGCATGGGCATTGCCAAGTAAAACGTGCCAATCTTCAGTAACTAAATAATAAAGTGAATAGGCTGACAAGAGAGAAAAAACAATAAAACAGAGCATAGTAAGCCCCGATTTTTTTGCTTGACCCTTGTACCAAGTTTTTGGAATATGAGAAGTAAATATAGCACCTAATGCCATTAGCATAACAAATGCTGCAAAACCGTGAAGTTGCAAAGTTGGATATTGCAAAAAGTGCGATTCAGGCCCAAAGTTACCTTCGACCATGGCAAATTCTCGCAGTAGCCAGAAAGTTGCACCGCTTAATGCACTGACTGCTAAGTTAAAATAAAAAATATAACGATATTTTTTGGCAATTTTTCGACTGATATTCGACATGTAAATGCTCTAGATTAATTGACGACTAAAGCCAAAACGATTAATGCTGATCGCAGTGGCGTTGTAGTCTTTTAATATTTGTTTTGCTTGTTGGCGCTCGACCAACAAGGCAACTTTCGTTAATGCATCAGCGTGCATGGCTTTTTCAGAAAAAACCGACATACTGCCTTTAATTTTTACATAATGGTTAGCTATTGGATTAAAATATTGTGAGCCACCTTCATTATAATAACTAGCACTTGTGGCTAATGCCGTATTGGCCATTTGTAGTTTTTTTAAGGCGCTGAAGCGTTTGCCATATTTGATCTCTACTTTTTTATTTTGCCAATCAATGACACGCATATCGCCACCTGCATTAATGCTCCCGCAAATGTCTTCGGGTAAAAGTGCAATCGCTTGGTCAACGGCATAACCTTTCGCGACTCCACCTAAATCAATAATAATGGGTCGCTTACTGCTTATTTGGTTGTTACTGATTAAGACATCAGCAAATGTGCCTAATGGTTGATTATGTTCGAACGAATTAGCTAAAAATAAATGATCAGGCAAGTGCTTATCATTGACTAATGTGGAAGCAACGCTGAGATCGTAATAGCCTTTTGTACTTTTAAATAACGCATGAGCAAAAGCTAAGATAACTGATAGGTCGTTGGTAAGATTGTGTGCAGATTGTGGTTCAGTTAATAGTGCTCTATTCAATACTGATATGTCACTTTCTGGAGCGTGAAAACTCAGCGCATGGTGGATGCGTTCTATTTCATTGAACGCGATATTTGACCAATGTACGAGATCTTTTTCTGGTAGCTCACCATACAAATCAACTTCGATAAAGGTACCAAGCAAAGGCTTACAGCGCTTTATTGTGTGATTAGAGGCCACATGTTTTATCCATTAACGCGCTACCTTACTCAACACGGTAGACCAAGTGTGGTTAAGTCGGTTAATACCGTCAGTAACATGTCGGCATGACAGTGTTGCACCAGAAATGTTTCTGATTTGTTTATCTAACTTTAAAAATTCGCTGCTATCTTTACCGTAAAATTGTGCTCGCCATTTTGGATGCCTAACTTGATCACCATAGGTTTCACGATAAGTAAGTACTTCAATACCCATCACTTTACCTTCAGCACTAATCGCTACTGCTAAATCGATATTTTCGTGTTTACCTATGACTTGATCAACAATAAACCATCCACCATCTTCAGAGCGCCAGCCATTTATAAAATGGTTACGGACGCGAATATCAGCAAGTTCTTCAATTAGATCTGCCTGTGCTTCGCTTAACGTGATTGGTGTTGGTGTAAGGTTTTGGTCTGGCCACAATATTTTTTTGGCCTGTTCAATCGTCAAATAATTTTTTGCAAATGCGAGCTGAATAGGTAGCGCGAAACTTGCCGCTGTAGCGACTAAACCTTTCAAAAATCGTCTGCGTAACATGCTCATGATCTAAGTAATCCGCTGTATATGGTTAATACGAAAAAGACTTACAAATGAATGTAAGCCTTATTGAGGTCAATCAACACAATTGAAAATATTAAAATTCATAGCCGTATGATAAGCCGATGTGCATTTTTTCATGCTCATCCCAGTTACGGCCATTTCGTACGTCGGCATATTCAGAGCCGCCGCCACTGATTTGCCATAAAACGCCCGCTGTAGCCCACCATTTTTTTTCTGCAAAATGCAATGTAGGTCCAAAATAGTTACCGTTTTGATGTTGGCTGCCAATACGGAAGTCAGTTAAATCAAAATTAGTTTTATCTAAACCAAGGGTGTAACCTTCTTCATCAAAACCGCCTTCAGTATTACCTTGTTCTGCTTTATCTTGAGGGTTTAAATAATCAGACTGGTGTCTAAACTCTAGGCCGATAAACCATTGTGGTGCGAAACGGTATGAAATACCTGCTGAGATATCAACGGCAAACTCATCTTCGACAACCGAACCTGATTTTCTGCGTTCAAATTCAGTTTTAATATTAAGTACGGTAATTACAGTGTCATCAAGAAAATCTTTCTGGAAAAATAGCGTACCAACAAATGAGTTTTGATCAATGTCAGCACCATCTAAACGATACTTGTCACGACGCTCATAACTTAATCCATATGAAAAGCCGAAAGCATCTTTATACGGGCTTAAAACATTATATTTCATGGCCAACTCGTAACCGGCAAATTGTGTATCGCTAAATTTGCCAGTACCATCGCCTGCTTCACACATTGGACATGGCGCGCCATCTGCTTCTGAGCCTACATCGTAATCGTGAATAAAAATAATCGCTTCAGCGGCAATGGTGAGTTTATCCGTTACACCGTATTCAATTTCAGGTCGAATATCGTGAAAGGTGTAATGATCACCCGCATTTTTATCTAAACGAATAGTGTCAGCAATTTTAAATTCATAGCTGTTAGCTGGACGTGTGTCTGTACCTTTAGCATAAACCCATAAGTTTTCGCCTGCAGAAGCAATAAAAGTTGTCGTAGATATTGCTGCCGCTATGAGAGTGTTGAAATTGAGTTTCATCTTATTTTGAACCTAGTTTTTATCGAAAAAGCGATTGTTGTTATGCAAAATATTATAAGGTGTTACAAAACGTAACGCAACTGATAATTATTATCATTTGCGTTTTGTTTTGAAGCGTTGCCAATTTTTTTGGACTGACACGTGTCTTAGATTGTAAAATGAAAAATTGAGAAATTATTGCAGATTGGAGTGTGGTCTTTATTGTAAATTTAACTATGCGAAGATTGCTGACTTATATGAATATATCAATGTGGTGATTATTGCTCTTACTAATACTATTTTGTATGTGTACTTAGAATTATATTTGCTTAGTGGTGCAGATATGTCGGCGTAACTAAGGTTTATATACCCGAAAAATTAATATATTTGATAGGATTTATACTTAGGATGAATTTCTAAGTAGTCACACCAAGTACTAAAATTTTGGTAGTTGAACTGTTTATCTGTAGCACTTATCCAAGGGGATGAAGACTTAACTTGTAATTGAAATTTTATTCTGTGGCCATCTATAGCGACATAACAAGCTAAAGGCTCGAATGTTTCGTTTTTAATTTTTACTTGTGCAAAACCATTTGAATCGCCAAAACTGACCGTTATTTTGGGTGATGCTAAAATAACTGGGCTGATAAAAATGGCTACGGCACAAAAGTATTTTGTTATATTCATAGGTTAACTTTCTGTTTTTAAATAAATTTAAGGTATAATTTTTCTAAAATAACTCAAGTGTAATTAAAAATATCTGAAGATAATTTGATTATACCATTGAAAGCGACTTCGCGTGTCTCCATAACTATTATCACAACAAAACATGTGTCAAAAATGACAAAGATTAAAGACGCAGTAAAAAGAGACCCTATTCATGGCTAACATTACCCCTATTAAAAAAGAAACTCATCAGAATATTAAAATCGCTGCAAAACGTGATTTATCAAATGTATCTACTCAACATATTGCACCGATCACCGCACCCGAGTTTTCTCAAGCGGCCACGAGTTACCCTGTTGTATTTGTAAAAGATCAAGGTAGCGAACGTTACCGTAGTGTTGTTATGTTGGGCTTAGAGTCCGGCGAAAACTTATATTATAAAGAAGATTCTTGGCAGGCAGTTTATGTTCCGCAAAGTATTTCAATGTCACCTTTTTCTCTAGGTCTAGACCCTGAGAAAGAAAAAACATTAACGGCTTGTATAGATTTAGACAGTAAATTTGTCGGCGAAGATAATGAACATGAGTTGTTTGATGCTGAAGGCAATGACACAGAGTTCTTTAAAGGCGTACAAGATTCACTGGGTCGTTTATACGACAATGAAGTAATGAACGAAAAATTCATTAAAGAATTAGTCGATAATGATTTATTACTAGAACTTGAGCTTAATGTAAATTTTGCTTCAGGTGAAACTAAGAAACTTGTTGGTTTATACAGTGTTGACGAAAAGAAAATTCAAGCATTAAGTGATGAGCAAGTACTTGATTTTCATAAACGTGGTTTGTTTATTCCAATTCACGCAATGTTAGGCTCTGTTGGTCAAGTTAATCGTTTAGCTCAATTGCGTAATCAGAGTGAATCAACAGCTAAAGTAAATGCTATTCGCTTTTCACCAGTAACAGT
>TARA_B110000438_G_scaffold75273_1_pt1 | contig 28417 bp, 15 predicted proteins | sample TARA_B110000438 | Tara Oceans TARA_B110000438 (sample SAMEA4398413) | marine metagenome | biome: Polar Biome; feature: [MES] marine water layer (ENVO:01000295) within the mesopelagic zone...; material: water (ENVO:00002006), including particulate matter (ENVO:01000060) such as...... | reverse complement strand
TCATGGTTACCTGGCAACATTACACACTCTACCCATTCTGGTAACAATTCCAATAATCTAGCGAATTCTGTGTATTGGCCGTATAAATCCGGTATAGCCAATTCCTTATCCTGTCCAGGATATATTCCAACTCCATCGACACAATCACCAGACAAAATGAGATACTTAATTGTCTTTGCAAGTGGGTCGGTATGGAACCATCTCACCATCTTGTGCCATTGAGCTTCCAAAAATGTCTTTGAACCAACATGAATGTCTGAAATGAATGCTACGCTAACCCCATGTTCTGAACTCGCTTTCTGATGTTTTGGCTTTAGTGGGAAATATAAATCGGAGACATAAAAAATATCTCCGGTTTGACTAAAAGAACCAGAAACCCCCAATACATCATCTGGCATCAATCCAGATTCAAGAATCATCTCTTGCGCTCTATCTCTATCATCACCTTGGCGTTTGGTTAGCAGGCATGTCATTTCACCAGTTTCATCTTCAATACCCCATATTAAATGACCATTTTTTGTGTAGCGTGGTTCGTTTACCAAACCGATCGCTACTGCTGTATTTCCGTACCCTTGATAACGGGAATATTCGATTTGTAGGCGAGCAATTTCCTGTGGTGGTTTCGGAAGGTTTGAATTTCTAATTATCATTTTCCTAATTTTTTCTAGTCGATCTGAAAAGCATGAATTTATATCGGACATTTTGCCTTCAGTAACCGATTTTCCTGTTATGTCATAATGAACTTTGATGTCCTGAGGAGCATCACTTGCATTTTCGCTAAAGTCATCTACGCTCCAATCAGGAAGATTATTGCGGAATCGAACATCAAAGGGTTCATGTTGAGCAATCGGTGCAATAGTCCTCCCCAATTCATCTGCAGAATTATTGGCTATAACCTCGGTTGGGGCAGTTGTTGTTACTGGAGTAATTTCTTGTTCAACCGTCGCTTGCTTGTTATTTGCAGAATTATGAGCGGCGACCATTTTGTCTAAAATCTCTTGAGTTAATAATCCAGAATTGAAACCTATTTCTTGGGCGTAGGAAAACACAGCATACGGGTCTTCAAGTTCTTGAACCGCTAGTTTCATTGATTTCAATAACATTATTTTACGGCTGGCCAAATGCTGCCAGATATCTACTGCATCGCCACCCATAATGACTAAGGTGACAGAGGATGCACATAAGCAGTGCGACGAAATTGTTACGATTTACATTATCAAAGAGTTAGTAACTTTATTCATTTTCCCAATGAACTTCATTGCTAATACTTTCCTTTGAATCATGTGACTTTCCTTTTCCAGACCAAGTATCATCTTTCAATATACCTTTTTCTCTTGCATCCTCTTCACGTTTTGATCTTTCTTCCTCGAATAATATTTTAGCATCCTTCTCAGCAGTAACTCTTGATTCTTCTTCTACCCTCGCGAGTTCTGCATTATCCATTGCTTTATCCCAATATTTAATCGCAGTTAACAATGCGAAATGAACGAATGCAATTTTATTCTCGGCCCGATTACCACCGATTTCAGTAATATCTGAATTGGCCCAACCATCTGATGCAATTCCCACATAAACGGTACCAATTTTTTTATTGGACCCGTCATTACTAGGTCCAGCAATTCCGGTGATTGAGATTGCAATACTTGCATTAGCATTAATGCGGGCGCCTTGAGCCATTTGAATTGCAACTTCAGCCGATACAGCTCCTCTCTTTTCCAAAGAACTCTCCTTTACACCTAGTTCCTTAATCTTGGCTTCATTAGAATATGTTACCCATGATTGCTGAAACCATTGACTTGCACCAGCGATATCTGTAAATGCACTTGCAAGCAATCCTCCAGTGCAGGATTCTGCCACTGTGATAGTGTGATTTCCTTCCTTAATACGGCGAACTAATCTCGCTGCCGTCGCTTGGACATCCTCATCCATATATGCGAGGCTAGTGGTGACTAGTTTTGAGGTTAGTGGCGATGCGGTTAGTTGAAAAGCCCCTTGCCACAGCCTCGGAATACGGGTTCGTGGTCTAGCTGGTTATGACAGCGCCTTTACACGGCGTTGATCGGGGGTTCGAATCCCCTCGAGCCCACTTTTGATGATTAGTTCTTTACCAAAGGTAATTTTCTATTGAATCACTTTTTGTGTGAAACACCTTAGAAATTCCTCTTATCTCTTTCTCTTCATCAATTAATAGTAAATGGATCGCTCTATTGTGAATGCCCGATAGATATTCACTTCCTCTATGATCTAGGCCAATGAAAAAACCATCAAGTTCTGCAAACATCCAGACCGCTGTTGCATTCGGTAAATCTTCAGCATTAAGTAAAATCCAGCGGTATTGTCGCAGAGATTGACGAAGTTGGTTAGGTGGGATGTCTTTGAATTCACTCAACCAAGCAAATTTAATAGAGTCCTTTTCACCCATCTAATCGCCTTCTTTTTCATAATTTGTAGCGTAGTAGGGCAACAACTCCGCCCATTCCTAGCAATTGTTGTCCGGAATCATGGTCGGTTGAACATTGAACAAGTTCTGCTGATATATCCGAAAGACCTCTGCACCAGACTGGCCATGTTTTACCAGCGATGGTATCTTCTTCGTTTCTAAGTAAATCGGCTGTGATGAGTAGTGTTTCAATCGCCCCTTCAGTCAATGCTCTGTCCAATTGCTCTTTGCCATAGGCTACAGTCCCTGTTGTGGACAGTCTTGTCCATGCTTCTTCAAGCAGCATTATTTCTTTCGAGATTGCATGTTCTCCGAGTAAATCCTCAGCCAAACCTTCGCTTAACACTTCATTGGCTGCTGAACGTCCTCCCATTGAAGTGGCAACTAGTTTGATGAATCTGCTATGGCCGCTATCTCTTAGTTCTGGTAATAATAGATCCTTTGCATGACCTGGCCCACACAGTATCATTGGAATCTCATCATTCAGTTGAGCCGAAATGGCTGAAATAACACTTTTTCTAAAGGACGAAGCTACAGATGAAGTCGTCTTTAAATCACCGCGTTTCCCTCCGCCTCGCATAGTCCACATTGCGCTTTCTCTTAGCCCTCTACCGGTTATGAAATAGAGAATCATCTCATCATTTTCAACGACAAGAAGTGCAACCTGGGCCGCTTTACTGGCTTTTTCACTCTGTTTTAGCAATTCAACATCAGTTGCATCAAAAGGGGTTAGAGACGTGATCTCAATCTCATCCATTATTTCAACAATATGAGTGTGGTGTAAACCAATATCAATCTTAGACTCTTCAATAATTCCATGGATTCTTAATGTGTCTGAAAATGTTTGATATTCTGAATTTTCAATTCTCAATTTGATCCACATTTTTTTCCTTTCAGCAGATTTTGCTCGTCCACCAGTTTCTCCCACAGTAGTTTGGTCTCTCCTCTCACCAAGCATTGCTATCGAAGTACCTTTGCGGGCTAATCTTGAAATTGACCACAAGTCATCTTGAGATTCAATCCGAATTCTCCATAACATCGGTTGACGTTTGAGAATTTTCATTATATTCACCCAAATACGCCGATTAAGTTGCCATTCTCATCCATGTCCATGTCGAGGGCAGCAGGGCGCTTAGGTAATCCCGGCATCGTCATCATATTTCCACAAATCGCAACGACAAAACCAGCTCCAGCATTCAAACGGAATTCTTTGATAGGTATAGTAAATCCAGAAGGTGAGCCAAGTAAATTAGGATCGTGAGAGAACGAGTACTGAGTTTTCGCCATACAGACTGGTAGTGTTCCATATCCCCATTTTTCAATTTGGGCTAATTGTTTTGCAGCCGATATTTCAATTCTTACTCTATCTGCCTTGTAGATTCTAGTTGCTATCGAATCTATCTTTTCTCTAATAGTCGCATCTGGCATGAATAATGGAGTGAACGGCCTTCCAGCAGCAACATGGTCCTGAACTGCAGAGACGACCGCTTTTGCTAATTGTTCTCCTCCCGCTCCACCCTTTGCATGAACTTCACAGATTGTTACTTCAGTTGCTCCACTTGCCCTAGCAGCATCACCCAATGCGGCAAGTTCCGCATCAGTATCTGTTGCAAAGCGATTGATTGAAACAACAACTGGCATACCAAAGCCAGCCATATTTCTAATATGTCTATCGAGATTACCAGTTGCACCAATTATTACCGCCTCAACATTTTCAGCAGCTAATTCTTCAGGTGTAGGGCGATATCCACCTCGATCTCCAAAGGCGCCACCATGTAATTTCATAGAGCGCACTGTTACATTCATAACTACACAATCTGGTGATTTCCCAGAATTGGCTGCTTTGATATGCATGAACTTCTCAGCACCCATGTCAGAACCAAATCCAGCTTCAGTGACTACAATATCAGCCGCACCTAGTGCAATTCTATCTGCGATAACGCTAGAATTACCATGGGCAATATTTGCGAAAGGTCCACCATGGATAAATGCAGGATTTCCTTCTAGTGTTTGTACAAGATTTGGTAAAAATGCATTTCTTAATAGTAGAGCCATTGCACCTGCTGCACCAATATCTTCTGCCTTGATAGGATGGCCTTCGAAGGAAGGTCCGATCACAATCTCGCCAAGTCTCCTACGAAGGTCAGCATAGTCACTTGCTAAGACTAATATCGCCATTACTTCGCTGGCAGCGGTAATATCAAATCGGTCCTGTCTTACATTTCCATTTGCCGCAGTACCCAATCCAATTACAATTTGGCGTAATGACCTATCATTCATATCGATAACTCTAGGCCAACTAATTCTTTCAGTATCAATCTTACATTCGTTACCGAATTTCAGATGATTATCAATTAAAGCACTCAATAAATTGTGAGTTGATGTGATTGCGTGCATATCTCCTGAGAAATGAAGATTGATGTCTTCCATTGGCAATACTTGAGAATGTCCACCTCCAGCAGCGCCTCCTTTGATACCAAAGACAGGACCCATTGAGGGTTCTCTAATTACACAAGTAGCCATTGAGCCGATTGCACAAAGCGCTTGAGTCAATCCAATCGTGGTTACTGTTTTCCCTTCACCAAAAGGAGTTGGGTTAACTGATGTAACTAATACCAGGCTTCCTTGAGGTCGATTGAATCTTTCACTAATCGCTTCCCAGGTGATCTTTGCCATCCCATTACCAACAGGAGTTAACTCGTGAGAAGAGATGCCCAATTTCCAAGCAATTGCTTCAATTGGTTCTAGAGTCGCGGCTCTTGCAATATCTAAGTCACTAGCCATATTGTTGCTTGCGCGCACAACCACCTTTCAATCTCTCGCTTAGATTAGGGGTTGAAACAGTCTTTTTCAGAGTGTTTGAAAGTATCCAAATCACTCTTCTTTCATGTTTCCAAGGTAATCTGGAAGGTCAACACCAGCCATTGCCGCGACATCGTGGACAGGCGGTAGTGACTTGATTAGAGAAGATACGAAGTTGGCAGTTGAACCGCCACCATCTCCACCATTGCCTGAATCCCAAACTGTAATCTTGTCAATCTTCAAGTTAGAGATTGCTTCAGTTTGTCGTGCAACCAATGCTTCAATCTTTTCAACCATCAGCAGTGTAGCAGCAGCCTTTGCATCGCCACCTGCGCTTTTTACAAGTTGTGCATATCCAGTAGCCTTTGCTTCCAGAACTGCTTGTTGTCCTGCAGCCTCTGCATTATACTTTGCAAGAGTAGCATCCGCTTGACCTTGTGCGATTAGGCGTTCTCTATTTGCTTCAGCAGTAGCAGCGATCTCGATTTGTTGCTTGGAGATTTCTTCACGAGCAATATCTTCAGCACGAAGTCTTTCTCCTTCCATCTCATATTGAGCCTTCTGAATATTGACTTGAGCCATACGCTTTGCAACTTCTGAACGTTGAAGTGCTTCTGCTTCCTTTTCTGCAAGGTCTGCATTGTAGAAAGCGATAGATGCTGCTGCAATGTTTTCACCTTCAACAGCAAGTGCTTCTTGATTATTGATGAATATACGCTTGTCTGCTTCTGCAGCCTTGACACCTTTTTCGGATTCGTTTAGGTTATTCGCAACTTCAACAGTACGGGTTTTGTTAGCAATTGCTTCACCAGTCTCACCATCACGGCGAGCGTTTGCACGATCAACATCTGCAGCTGCGATTGCGATAGCAGCAGCCTTTGCACCAATGGACTTGATATAATCAGCCTCATCAGTAATATCTACAATGTTAACGTTGATTAGGTACAATCCAATCTTGTGCAATTCAGAGTCTACATTTGTTGAAACATCTCTTAAGAAAGCCTCTCTATCATTATTGATTTGTTCAATTTCTAGAGATGCAACTGTAAGACGAAGTTGACCGAAGATAATCTCTTTTGCCATGTCCTCAATTTCTGCTTGGTTCAATCCGAGCAGACGTTCTGCCGCATTGGCCATAATCGAAGGTTCAGTGGAAATACCGATAGTAAATGATGAAGGAACATTGATACGAATGTTTTGCAACGAAAGAGCATGTTCAAGATTAATGCTAATTGTCATTGGTTTTAGATCTAAATATGCATAGTGTTGGATTAGAGGCCAAACTACTCTTCCACCACCGTGGTAACAGGCGGCGGCTCCGCCAGCTTTGACATTACCATATACAACCAAAATCTTGTCTGATGGTGCTAGTTTATATCTTGAGGTTGCGACGTAAACCGTCCCTAATACAACTGCAACGAATAATCCAATGCCTAAAATAAATAATGTGCCAGCAACTGCCATAGTAATCGTACAGCCATACTAGCACTCCTTTATGAGTGTTGACCTGTTTGGGGCTATTCTTCTTCAGTAGATGCTTTTTGATTGCTCACCGAAATCGATTTTACAATTACAGTTTCACTAATATGGTCCACCACTTGAATAAAACTGCCAGTTTCAATCTTTTCGGTTTCATCGATGCTCACGGCGGAAACCGTTCGAAGTGCTCCAGTAAATTCAACTTGAACTTGTCCTGATTCTCCAGGGAATATCGTTTGGTAGACTTTTCCTTTTGCACCGATCGATTGATGGTATTTTACAGTGCCATCGGTTTCTAAACTTTTCATCATCTGGAATACTTTGCCGATTACCCACATTGAGGCAACACCGGCAATAGTACCAGCCAGAATTGCATATAGTACATTGTCATTTGTCTGAGATACGCCTAATCCAAATATTCCAAACATCATCATGAAACTTAAGAGCCCTTGAATGGTTAACATATGGAAAATCCCTTCAGCACCAACATCCAAGTCAACATCTAGTCCGATTATATCCATTGCTCCGTCTGCAACACCGCCGAGTAGAACTAATAGGAAATAAATTACAAACAAAATAGTTCCTACTATTGCGGAACCAGCAAATAATAAGTCAACGCCTGTAATTGCTCCCAAGCCTAAAAAATCTAAAATCGAAGAAAAGAGTCCACTCATATATCTGCCTCAGTTGGTAAGATGTGTTACTCATCATCAATGTTGCGCTGTTTTTTAATTGGCCTAATGTACAACATATAGTAATGGGCGTAAACCACAGGCCCTAAACTCGCTCCAACTAAAGCACCGATTCCCCACCCCGGTAGTTCTAATCCATAACCAATAGTGCCAATAATAAATAATGTAAGTAGCATCGATGCTTTTTCTAAAATCATTAAAATCGGATTAGAGCCGTTGTTGACTTTTTCCTTCATCATGAAGACATCGAGTAATCCAGACATTTTGTTTCCTCAAAGTATCAAATCTGACCAAGTGATTTCGCTGAGAATAACAACGGTGAGGTATATTATTGCGATCCATCCAACAGCGTTTCTTCCCGGCTCCATATTTCCATCAACCTCAGAAACTGTTCCATCAGCATGTCGTATGAATTGTGTGCGTTCAGAAGTATTGTAGTTTCCATTAAATGAAAATTCCTTGATATTTTTATTTGATTGATAAATCATAAACACGATAGTACCGATGATAATCCCCATACTAGGTCCGAAATAGTCGCCTAATGCATCATTGAATTCAAACCACATTGCTGTGGTCATGTATAATCCCAGTGCACCTGTTAGCATGCTGATGGTTGATTTCTCCGCCTTGAACTTGAGACCTTCCATGATATCGCCTATGTGAACTTGTTATTGAAACCTATCCCCTCTTTGAGTGTTATTCGCGCCAAGTATTCAATTACTACCCACGCTGTGTATATTTGTGGCAGGTGTTCGGTATGCAATCGCAGGTTCGCCTGTAGAACATTCATTATCTCCTTTATTATTAGCCATTGTACACGATCATCTTACTTCAATTAAATCAAAAATAACATCAGGTTTTAAGATATTAAAGTTAGACCTAGTAGATACTTTAACCATCGAAGATGCACTTGCTTGGGGATACGCAGGCTCAATGCCTAAATCATTATCTTGGAAATTAACCGGTGCGCCATTTGGTAAATTTAGAACGACAGAGTTATTGAGAAAAGCGATTGACGCTTCAAGAGAAATCCTTGACTGTTCACCATTACTAGAATCTAAATCAACAAAAAGTTTGCAATTACAAATACAAGAGATGTCTGATAAAATGCAATCATTGACCAATTCTAAACTTCCTAACTCTGTATTGAATGAAGAGATTTGGATTAATTTAACATCGCCATTGAAGCATAAATTGGTTAGTAATGCAGTCTCTACAATTGACAATTCAATGGATATCCTATCAGTAAATTGTCTTAGATGGGATGGACAAGGTTGGTTTTGCGGTACATTTGATGGTTTAGGAGTTATATCGGCAGCTGATTACCATGGCATAGATGTTGCAAATGGTGCCATTATCGCAATACTTGGAGGCGGTGGTGCTGCTAGAAGTACTGCTCACGCCTGGAAAAATGGTGGTGGTAAAGTGATAGCCCTAGAAGGACGTCGTCCACTTTCGGGAGGAGATTGGATTGATGGCAAACAATACAATGGTAAAATTGATGTTTTCATCAACTTTGATGGAGGTGATATCGGTGATAATCAAGAAGCAAAGAATTCTCATGATAAAGCCGAACTTATTTTTGAAGCACCATACTCATTGATGCAGGGAGACGCTGAAGAAAGAATTTCACAGTTAGCCCAAGGTCCATTCAATGGGCGTTGGTTACTTGTGAGTCAACATTTAGAGTGCTGGTCTAATTTCTGGACTCCCCAATTAGGTGATATGCTACCATCAGTTGGATTGCTATTGACTAAGTTAGCATATGCTGAAGCCATTATAGAATCATATACAAAGTAACGAAGCAACAAAGAACAATGGCTTCCAGTTGCCACACAGTGGCAAGTATGAGGGGATTTGTAAAATCATCTATTCTAATATTATCAATGCTGATAATTTCATCACTACTTCCGGTAGTCGGCGCCTCTCTATTGCAAGAAGATGATGATTTCCAACCAATACACCAAGGGATTGATTATCCAGTGGGATGGAGTGAAATAAATATCGGATTCGGTCCAAATTCACAGAGTTTTGAGATGATATATCCTGCCATGTCTGGAGGAAGTGATGATGAAATGGCAGGTAACGGTCCATTTCCTTGGGTTCTATTTTTTGGTTCTAGCGGCGAATCAATAGATGGGTATATGGAGTTAACAAATGAGATTGTAAAGCGTGGATATATTGTTCTAGTAAGTCAAGAAATGAGTGATTCAAATGATCTTTCGGAAGGCCTAGAAATAGCCCAGACTGCATTGGAATTAATGAATAATACAAATAACTCCCATTCGATTGTTTTGGGTGGTTTCGGAAATATTGATGTTAATCACTGGGCACTTGCTGGACATGGTGTTGGTGCAATGGCCGCAACATCACTGTATCCATATTGGCTAGCGAGTGATGACGGAAACACTACACATGGGCCTAGTGGAATTTTTGCAGTTGGGGCCGATTTTTCATCTTGGAATCAAAGAACTGGATTGTTTTCAATGACCGACTGGCAGGCACCTCTGCCTAATACAGGTTTGTTCATTACAGGTACTGCCGATGAGATTGCACCTGCTGCAGATGCGATCAGCAGACTTCAATTAATCCCTGACTTTTCCTGGCAGATGATGCATCTATTGGGTGCTAATCATTACCAATTCCAAGATACAACTTCAATTTTTGAAATAGGAGATGGTGAAGCTACAATGAGTAAAGAAGTCCAATTAGATTTGAGTTCAACCCATATTGTTGCATATTTAGATGCAGCATTAAAGGGAGAGCACAGCCGCTTCCGTGATGCTTTTAATAGGCCTATTTCACCTAAGATTATTTCAGACCCAGATTCTTATGTTGTGGAGGACTTATCCTCCGCGGAATGGCTCAAAGTAGATGATGTTTGGACAGTACCTGCCAATAATGAATCGGTTGGTCCTGAAGTCACAGTGAATTTGAAAATGAACTGGACTCTTCGTAATGGCTCGCAATATTCGCAGTTACCAAGTAACTGGAATGTGACAGTGGTTTGTGATATTGATTCCTCTCTGAACACAACAGAAGGGCAAATTGACAGTAATGGAATCGCAATTTGTCTATTCCCAATGGCTGATGTTCAGCCTGGAGCAAATCGTTTATTCATCAGTGTATATGTCGAAGGAGCGCCTTCTCATCGTCACTTAGACATCATGAGGACAGATTCACCATTGGTTGTTTTGACTCCCCCCGCCATTATTGACATACCGCAAAGAGGTAGTACACATGTTGAAAATGGGTTAATTGCATATGACCCAGATGGGCAGAGTGTCTACCTTGATAATGCAACATTAGTAGGACCAAATTCACAGCATTTCCATTTCCAAATAGATTCGGATAATCTAGGATTTACAGTGTTCCATAGCCTAGATGAAGAATGGACTGGCTTGAATAATTTGAGGCTGGATTTGAAAGCAGGTGGGCAAACTATTGATGAAGTAACAACAGAAATAACTCTTCGAGTAATGCCGGTTGATGATCCTGCTAGTTTGATTAAAAATATTCCATTACAACAAATGGACGAAGATTCACAACCAATAATATTGAATCTCTCAGAATATGTATTTGACCCCGAGGGAGAGGAGATAGCAGGAATTGTAAACGAAAACTCATCTGAATTAGGACCTGTTTCAATCGTCATAGCAGATGGTTTTGTCACCATTACACCACTAGCAAATCAAAATGGTGCAGTTGTGGTTCATATGTTGGTTGGAGATGGCTATAATCCAGCACTAACTTTGGATATTCCAATCAATGTATTGGCAATTGACGATATCTTGATCACCAATAATTCATCATGGCAAATCAATGCAACTGAAGATGAATCCATTACTCTTGATTTGAATGATTTCGCATATGATCTTGATGGCGATTCACTGACGTGGTCAATAGAGGGTGGCGAATCCTCAAAGTGTAGTTTTGTTATTGCTGGTAATGATTTGATAGTTAATATGAAACCAGACAAATACGGTACTTGTAATTCTCAAACGCTTAATGTAACTGATGGAATTACCAGTTATTCCGATATACTGAATGTGACAATTTCACCACAACCGGATTTGCCAACTATTAACATTGGTAATGTCAATCTTCTTGACAATCTAGCAGCAACAGTTCAATGGGATCTTATTGATTTAGATGGAGAGCAATACTCAGATGTGAGTTTTTCTCTTGAAAACATCACACAAAATGTTACTTCCTCATGCAGTAATGATCAGTCTCAATACATCTCTAAATGCGTTACTATGCTTGTTTTACCACAGCAACATGATGGTAATATCACAATTACAATACGTGTTACTGATTTAGAATTAAATCAAACGATAGGGGTTGAATATACTTTAGATATGAATAGTAAACCACCTGTCGAAGAAACAGAAACCATTCAAAGTAGTACAGTCTCTAGTGAAGTGATAATTGGATTAGTAGGTGCTTTATTTATTCTTATTGTGATTGTTCTCATCAACAAGAATTCAAATTCTAACGCTCAATTACTGCGCCAGCAAGAACCAGATGTTGAGCAACAGGTTGATGCTGATGAAGTAACTAATGATCAACAAGAAGATTCAGAAACTAGTTCGAGTGGTCTCCTAGCAAGAGCTAAGAAAATCTAGTTACAATGGAATATTGCCGTGCTTCTTAGGTGGAGACCATTCACGCTTCGACTTGATGATATTGAGTGCACGGCATAATCGCATCCTTGATTCTTCAGGTTCAATGACATCATCCAGCCATCCATTACGAGCGGCGACATATGGATCTCCAAACTTGTTCTTATATTCAGCCACAAGACGAAGGCGAACTTCTTCTTTATGTTCTTCTTCAACAGCGTTAATTTCTCTACGATGAATGACATTGACTGCACCTTCTGCACCCATCACCGCTAATTCAGCAGTTGGCCAAGCAACGTTATAATCACTCTGCAAGTGCTTGCATGACATTGCCAAATATGCGCCACCGTAGGCTTTTCTTGTAATCAAAGTTAATTTTGGAACTGTTGCTTCGGCATAGGCAAATAACAACTTTGCACCATGCCTAATTATTCCGCCCCATTCTTGAACTACACCAGGTAGGAATCCAGGGACATCTTCAAAAGTTACTAATGGGATATTGAATGCATCACAAGTTCTGATGAAGCGAGCAGCTTTTATTGAAGCGTCGATGTCTAGACATCCTGCCAACACCTTCGGTTGATTGCCAACAATTCCAATAGGCATTCCATTCAATCTCGCAAAACCGATGACAATATTTTCTGCATAGGCATCAAATAACTCCACAAATATTCCATCATCAACAACTTCCTCAATCACCTTGACCATGTCATATGGTTTGTTTGGGTTGTCTGGGACGAGTGTTTCAAGATTAGTATTCAGTCTTGTAATAGGGTCTGCTGTTTGCTCATATGGGGCATCGGACATACAATTGTCAGGAAGATAAGATAGAATCTCACTAGCCAACATACAAGCATCCTCTTCATCGCTTGCAATTTGGCAAGCAATACCGGAGCGAGAAGCGTGTAAATTCGCCCCACCCAATCCAGCAGCATCAACTTCTCCACTGATGACTTCAGGAGTTTCAATTGGAGATGAAAGGAATAATTGTCCATGCTCCTCTCCTAAAATTGTAAAATCAGCCAAACTTGCAGCGAGGGCAGAAACTCCCACTACCGGTCCAAGTACTAAACTGATAATCGGAATGCGTCCACTACATTGGACAATACGATCCAGTAACTCTCCAGTTCCGGCAAGACCGTTGACACCATCTTGGGCTCTCTGTCCACCGCCGTCCCACATTCCAATAATCGGTGTTTTTGCTTTGTCAGCCATCTCCACTATCTTAGCGATTTTCTTGGCATGCATTTCACCCATACTTCCTCCATGTACACTGAAATCTTGAGAAAAGCAGTAAACTCTTCTACCGTTAATTGTTCCATGTCCAGCAACAACTCCATCTCCTAGAGTATGATGCATAAACATTCCATGGTCGCTAGTACGATGGGTGATGAATGCATCTATTTCGATGAATGAGCCCTCATCTAGAAGCATGCTAATTCTATCTCTAGCAGTCCCTCTTCCTGAAACACGAATTGCTTCTTGAGCCTTCAGACCGCCTCCTAAGCGGGACCTTTCGCGCATACTGCGCAAATTGACAACAGCCTCGCTCTGCTTCTCTGCCATATCTAGTCCATTCCTTGTCGGTTTTTGATTAGTGTGTTTATTCCATTAGGGTTGCACGGCCCTCTCCACATAAATCTGCAGCGATAATCGAATTGATATCTTTGCCAGTTGATAGCGCCCAATGCAGCTTTGCAACAACTGTTTCAGGTGGTGCAACAATACCATGACCTAATATTCCCATTTGCATTTGCTTTCGTCCTTTAGAGTATACATTCATATCAACAGGCCCGTTAATACATTGATTGACAATGACTACAGGAACTTCTCGATTTACAGCTCTTGTAATACTTCGCCAAAGTAATAAATTTTCAGGTGCATCTCCTTCCGGGTCATCTATTGGGAGATGCCCTAAACCCGTTCCATGTATTACAATCGCTTGACATCCAAGGTTCATTATCGCATCAATTTGCTCAGCGAGTAACCACGGTCCAGAAATGAATTGAGGTATACGGATTTCTAGTTCAAATTTATCAGGAGAAGAGGCCACTTCTCTCTCGTTTGGTAATTCCAATTCTGCTGAATAAGTTTGACTCAATTGGTGAGAAGGTTTGCCATTGTTAGCACTAATAATCGCAAGTGGCTGTGTATTTATTCCTTTGAATGCATCTCGGCGTGTCGAGTGCATCTTTCTGACTCCGATTCCAGGATATACTGAACATTCTCCATCATTTGAACTAGTGTGCATTACGACAACTACTGAATCACCCGCTGCACCAATAGGAGCAGGACCATTAGCAACCCAATGGACAGCAGCGATTAGGTTTTCAGTAGCATCAGAAGAGCCTCTATCACTGGAGCGCTGTGATCCAACAAGAGCAATCGGGCGAGGTGTTTTTCCACCAGAACCTGCCCACGCAAATGAAAGCGCAGCTGCAGTGTAGTGGAGTGTATCTGTTCCGTGAGTTACTACCACTCCATCAACTCCATCTTCGAAAGCTTGCCTTGAAGCCTCTACAATATCATTCCAGTGTTGAGGCCGCATGTCATCTGAAAACATATTACCTAATTTTACCGCTTCTATATTGGCGACATCCCTCAATTCCGGAATAGATGAAATCAATTCATCTGGTTCAAATCTAGCAACTACTGCACCGGTTGCATAATCCACTTTACTAGCGATTGTACCACCAGTGTGAAGGATTCTAACCGTTGGTAATGATTTGTCAATAGGTGCCTGATTTGACTCACCTTCAGCAGTTTCTATGGTAATACTTGCAACCACTTCTATGCTTGTTATTGAGTCGATAGAATAACTGGCATTATATCCATTTACCAGTTTAATCGTTACATGTCCAACAGATGCAGCAGGTATGATGATTCCCTCTATCTCTGTAGAGCCATTGTGACTTTCCACCGTTACGAGGACGCGACTACCTGTGTCAGGCACATCAACCATGAAGACCTCCATCAAGTGAAGGCACATCAAGACATCGGAATCCATTGGGTGCCAATAGTTGATTTCATTAGAATTTACAATAGTCAAAAATGTCCTAGACTGTATCACTGGTGCCGGGAGCGGGGCTTGAACCCGCGACCTTCGGATGTCTCAGACACCACAATGGGATTGTTTGCACGTCATACGATTGCCTTGTAGGCTGCCCTATGAGTCCGACGCGCCACCAACTACGCCACCCCGGCTTACCCCGTCGTGAAGCACTCCCCCTTTGAATGATACGGCTCACCTTTGATGTGTTGTCCATTGTAGCCTTTATTCACTGCCAACTTTTGGCCTTGGGCATGGTGGACCTAAACACTGCGATTGCGGCTGCTTCGACAGAGCGCCGTAAACGCACAGAAGGTGAGGAAAAAGAAAAGAAAATCCGCCGTAGTGGAGCGGATCTTGGTCTAGAGGCCTTTGACCCTGCCAAATACGCTAAGAAAGAAAAGGCAGATGCAGTTTCTATGTGGTTGGTGCTTACCTTTTCAGTCATCGTATCACTCCTAATGCGTTTTGTATTAATGCCGAATACTGCTAGTGACAAAACAGATATTTTGTATCTTCTTCCGTTGACAGCAATGATTCTTCTTCCACAAGTTCACCGTACCCTGCTGCCTGAAAAATACGTTGAACATTTCACCAAGGGAACCTGGGTGAAAAGTGGATTTTTACACACATTCACGTTTCTAGCAATGGCCTTTTTGTTGGTCAATCCACCATTTGGCGATATTGTGGCACCGCAATTATCCAGCGAATGGACAATTGCCACTGATGATGGTGTTGAGTTGCTATTTGATGACGGAACCAGCAAGGATTCTATCACTTGGACAGTTGATTCCGAGGGTAAATTGAAAGGCCAAGTTTGGTTACTATTCGGATTGGCAGATAATGTTAATTCCGATGGGGCAGAAGTGATTGTAACACTTACAAATAATGAAGGCAGCAAACTTCTTTCAGCAAATAGTTCCTTTTGGGTTGACAACGAACAAAGATTACTAAATGCAACCACTACTACAAATAATACAATTCCAAATTTATTCCCGCACGATGAAAAGGACCAAAAGTTTTCCATTCCATTAGGCGAAAATATTCCTGAAGGCACGCATGTAATTACAGTTCAAATAATCGAGCAAGGAGATCCTTGGGAAAACCAAAGAACCTACAAATGGAACTTAGTAGTCGTTAAGGAAATAGTACAAGGTTAAGAAAGCAAGTCTGAATGAGCCGCCATTATTGTGCTCAATAGTGTTGAGATTTTGTTGATATCTCTTTGCTCATTAGTCGTTTGAATCAATTTGGAGATTCTGTATTTGCGAATAAGCGGGGCAATCGGCGTCCAACATGCAGCATCTATCAAGTATTGTCTTACTGTCATATTTATGCTGAGAGTAATCTGATACCAGTCATTTTTCTACACCCCTGTTACAAAAGGTGAAAGTGAATAGATTCGGATTACTCATTCTTCAAATGTGTTACAAAGCGTGCGGTTAGAGCATCGAGTTGGATATGTTCTCCACCGCCTTCTACTAGTCTATAATCGACTTCAGCCATCCATTCAGTTAGATCTAGTTTTGCGGATTCACTAAGGAAATCAGCTGCATATAATTCACGATGTAATTGGTTGACAAAATCAGTTCCAGCCAATCCATATTTGTCCAGTAATTCTTTCAATCTTCTTCTTGCAGCATGAAAACCATCATCCTTGCATGCCATCAAATATTGGTGCAGTGCTTCGGGAGGTGCTGTTGCCGAGGTTTCATAGATTAATTCTCTCGTAATATTGTGATCTAATGCAGCAGCAACTTGGAGAGCAGTAATTGCTTTTCTAAGATCGCCTTGACTGATTCTTGTCAATGCCTCTGCAGCATCATCAGTTAGGTTTACCTTCTCTTCTTTTGCAACATATATGACTTGATTTTGTACTGCTGAATCCGATAATGGTCGGAATCTAAAAACTGCACACCTAGACTGTATCGGTTCAATGATTTTTGAAGAGTAGTTACAAGATAAAATGAATCTGCAAGTTTGAGCATATTGTTCCATAATTCTGCGCAGAGCACCTTGTGCATCATTGGTCAAAGCATCGGCTTCATCAAGAAAAATAATCTTGAATTTAGCACTGCCATAGGGAGCGGTTCTTGCGAATTGTTTTACTTTAGTCCTTATGCTTTCCAATTTTCTTTCATCAGAGGCATTCATCTCCAATAAATTCTGTCGATAATCGTCACCAAATACATCTTTTGTCAAAGCCATGGCGGCAGTTGTCTTTCCGGTACCAGGAGGGCCTGCGAAAAGTAAATGTGGGAATTCCTTATTCTTAGAATATATCGTTAATCGTTGCACTACGGGCAATTGTCCACGAATATCTTGAACTGATTGCGGGCGGTGTTTTTCAACCCATAAGTCGCTCATAGGTGTGACCTTTACGGCGAACCTCCTTCAACATTTGCTTGATTTTTGATTGACGCTAAATCAATTTATAGCAAATTCATGGGGAATAATACATTTTTTCTGAATACTCTCCCGTAGGGAGAAGAATACGTTTTGAACTACAATTTCATGCTCATTTAGGGAAAAGACAGTATAACGGGGACGAGGTGTGAAGGATGAGTCCCATGCTACGCGATAACAAAAAACCTCAAACTTCGGTAGCCATATTAATGATCGTTCTATTTTTATTCGCAGATTTAGCACTCCCAAGTGCAGTGCCGGAATGGAAAGAATTGGAAGATACACCAACGATTAACAGGGTAATTTCTAGTGTATCGCCTTCGGAGGATACTTACATTGATTCTTTTTATCCTAACGATAATTTTGAGCAGGCCTCAAATGGTACACTTAATGGAGGTGACATAACACCATCTCGTCTACTTTTCAGTTTCAATATGAGTTTTGGTTCTACAGATACAATACATTCAGCAACACTGAGTTTGACTTGTGTGACCGATGCGACAATTTCAACCGACATCGCAATTTATCCAGCGGCAATAACTACATCATGGAATGTGACACAAGTTACTTGGATGAATTCTGTAACGAATACCATGTGGAATTCACCGGGTGCTGATGGTTCGTCAGAGCGTGGTGTTTGGGAACCGCCACATCGTGCTGCTACCAATGGGACAATGCTGGTAAACGTAACAGCGCTTGCACAGCAAGCAGCATCTAATAATCAAAACACATTAGAATTAATCGTAGCATCAGAAGGAGCAGAATATACTTGCGAGATGAGTGAGTCTTCAGTAATGGCTCAAAGACCTTCTCTAATCTTGGACACCTCATCTTCAGCAGCTGGTAATGGCGGAAGGGTCACTGCAGATTTCGTTGAAGAGGGGGCATCATTGATGACTGGGGATTTTATTCTAATGGCAGAAAAGAACCCTACACTTTCCTATGATTCATTAGTTGGAAGTGGTGTGGAATTCCAACTTTCTTTAGATTCTTCTTTCAAATCCGATGAGGACCTTACATGGCATTACAGCACAATGTCCAATTCCTTCACCACAACTAGTAGTTCAGGTACTTTTGATGTTCCAAGTGGCAGTGAAATCTCCAATGGTTCAGTGATTTACTATCGTGTTCGTTCTATGGATTCTACTGATACACTCAGCGATTGGACTGATAGTTATTTCTTGTTACCTGCACTTTCTGTTACTGATAACGGCGATGGAACGGCAACAATTGAAATTGATGCAGACGACATGGAGCTGAGCGATAGTTTCATCGAAGATGCACAAGTTGACCAACGTTCAATGAACATGAAATTCGGAACCAATGATAAAATGGAAGTAATGATGTCAACTACCAAAGAGTCATTAGTCCATCTGAGATTGAATCTAGACCAAATTGGCTTACATAGCAATGCTACGGTTCAAAATGCAGAATTGAATTTAACTAGATTCTCTACTTCAGGATCACCTGAGATTTCCATTCACGGAGTAACTTCCGAAGGTGTTTGGGTTGAAGATGATGCCACATGGAGGCGTTCAGATTTATCTAGCCTCTGGGATGATGGGGGAAGAGAATTCCTTTCAGTGGCAAGCGACACTATGGTCGGAACTAATTCATTATCCGATTCATCCTTTGAAATTACCGATGAGTTACAAGAATGGGTGAGAGATGGAGCTACTGGTTCCAAGGATTTCATGATGATTGGGCGTAGCGATACTGGAGCTTATGCTTCCAGTGGATTACAAGGAATTAATTTCTATTCATCCGACAATAGTGACGATACTAAGAAACCTAAGTTCGAATTAACATATAGCTGGAGTTCAAACACAACGATTGGCAGTCCAACAATACTCGGGCCAGAACAAGGCAAAGCAGTTTGGGATCAGGTAGGGCACAATCTTTCTGGAAATACTACTCCCTCGCTCACATGGTCGAGTACATCTTCAACTTCTTACAATATGATTTATCAGATCGCAACCGATCAATACTTCCGTGACAGAGTAAATCTAGTAGATACAAGAACAGATTCCAATTTCACTTCTAGCCAAGGAATATTCAACTTAACTGGCAATGATGAACTAAATACGGGTAATATGTACTTCTGGAGAGTTTCACACATAGATAATGATGGGTTACGAGGTGAATGGACATATTCTAATTTCCTCGTCAGTGGATTGACTAGTACTTGGTTGGGTGACGATAGATACGAATTTAGATTAAGTAACGGTAATGGAACAACAGATGGCCTATATCCTGAATGTGATGACACATATATTGACAGTGGCTCTTCTACAACTAACTACGATGGGGAAACTGAAATGCAAATTTCATACAATACTTGGCCTAGTGAGACAAGTGTATTACTCAATTGTGATCTTGTTGCCAATTTACTACCGAGCGGATATGCAGTGGAATCTGCACATTTAGCCGTTAAATTGGCAGATTATCCTAGCGGTTCACCAAATGTGGCTGTTTGGGAGAGCAGACAACATAACTGGACTGCTGAAGGAGCAACTTGGACTACATATGATGGAGTCAATAATTGGGCTTCAGCCGGAGCAAAAGGCTGGGAGAGAGGTTCTCTCATCGATTCATTAACAGTTGGAAATTCTTATTCAGCAGGTGATACACTTGAATGGAATGTGACATTAGGTATTCAAAATGCTATGCGAGATGATAGGGCTGCGGACTTCATTATCGGTGTGACAGGTGTAGGGTCCGGTCTTGACCGAGACATTATGATCTATCCAGGTTCAACTACAACCGCAAGTTATAGGCCACAACTTTCCTTTGTTTATGTTCCAGGTTCTGACGCAATTCCGAATGATCCAGTTCCACTTTCACCACTGAATGGATCATGGTCTGTAACTCCAGGGATTGAGACAGCACCAGAAAGCCGTCCTGAATTGGGTTGGTCTTTCAATGGCACCATGAGTATAGGTGGCTGGGCTGTGCAATTGGACAAATCAACTTCATTCAGCACTCCAGATCTAATCATGACAACATCATGGCTAGATACTGGATTCGATACAACAAATCTAACTTACACACCAGCCAGTAATTTGGACAATGGTTCTACTTGGTACTGGAGAGTAAGAGCAATATCGACCACAAACCAACTCGGAAATTGGTCACAAACATTCAATTTCCTTTTACCAGACATTACTACTTGGCCTATTGATTCAGAGAATGCAGCAGTTGAATTGCGTCACAGAAAGGCTATGCCATCTCTAAATATTCCTGATTTCACAGATACATATGTAATTGAAGGAGGATCTGGTTCAAGTTCTACATATGACTCATCTGGATATATCTATGTGGGTGAGATGGCAACTGGGTACCAATCCGCGGGATTGATTAAGATCCCACTAAATCAATTGCCAAATCCGAGTAATGCAAGAATTACAAATGCAGATTTAAACCTATATTCAATATTTGGTTCATCCATTGACGAGCCACTAGCGATTAGACCAGTATTACAAAATTGGAATGCTGATGCAAATGACACAACATATGATGGAATTAACAATTGGTCAGCACTCGGTGGAAGACATATTGGATCAGATATTGGTACTTATGTAGATATTCAAGACAGTGTATCTGCAGGTTGGATGACATGGGATGTCACAGAGGCGATACAAGCTTCTCAGGCTGCAGGTTCTAGTGAATTATCATTGATGATTTACGCATCTAGCACGGTAACCCAAGATTATGTCCAATTCATTTCAACAGATAGCACATCATCTGACAAACCTTGGTTGAATTTAACTTGGTCCAATGGTAGTGCTTCAATACCGACCATTGCAGGAAATAATGCAGGTCCTAGCAACAATGCAATTACTTGGAATGCAACATCGCATGCAGCAATACCAGAATACAAACCTACTATGTCTTGGACTCATTCTAATTCAGCAAATATTGATGATTGGAGAGTGTTCATTATGGCTGATGCAAATGAGGAAATGGAAGGACTAACCACCTATGACTCTAGATCCCAGCCACAATTATTCGATTTGACAAATTTAACCTTTACACCAGGAACAGACATTACTCACACACGTGAAGTAAGATGGATGGTACAACCTGTTGTCGATAAGATGTTGGGTCCACGCAGTACCTCTTCAGTATTCCACATACCAGAAGAAATGAGCGGTGAAGTAGATTCAACTACAGCTTGGATCTCACTTCAAGAAGGAGCATATGTAGAGCCATTATCTTACCCAGCACTAACAGAAGACACTTATCTTGATAGTGGCAATAGATTTGCCTCTTTTGGAAATACTGCAACTGTAAATGTAGGAGTAAGTCCTTTGTCAAGTAACCATTATGCTAACACATTAATATCGTTTGATTTAGGTGTGATTCCACTTCCAAGTATCTATGAAATTCAAAATGCTACTTTGGAAATGTCAGTTTTATCAGGTTCGGGTTCAGTATATACTTCAGTATCGGTAATGAATACAAATTGGAATGAATCTTCTCAATGGGCCGCTCCTTCAGCTTCAGCAAATTGGATGGCACCAGGGGCTCATCAAAGTTCTGATAGCAACCTACCATTTGGTGAAGGACAATGGATTAATTCATCTGGTGACACAGTTATTTGGAATTTGACTGCCGCACTTCAAGAAGCAATTCATAATGGTCAAACTTCAATCTCTCTAATTCTCCAAGGTGAGAATATCAACCCTGCAATGGGCACATATGCATTGCACAGTAGTGAATCACCAAATATTGAGATGAGGCCAAGGATAAATTTCACTTACATGGAACAAGCACCATGGATTCCTTCAGCATCAACTGGACTATTACCTGCGGATGGAACTACACTGTGGGATACTAGCACACCTAGGCCTTCGGGACTTTCCGTATTCGATGTTAATTGGACAGAGCATCAAACCAATGAAACTAGTTGGATTGGTTGTTCTTCATATTCTCCACGTATGTTAGGTGCTGACTGTTTAGATATGAATGATTTAACTGGAACAAATTATTCATTTAATTCCAGCACCAATACTATGACAGTCACCAATAATTCAGATTCAGATGAATGGATATATTGGCGTATTAGAGCGGATCAAAACAACCGTATTGGCCAATGGTCAACTGTTAACAGTTTTAGAACACCAGAATCAATAGGATATGATGATGGTAATGGCAATCATACAGTAATATTGTCACGTGGTTCAATCTTCTCTGAAAGTGGTCTTTTACCACTAGTACCGGATGTGGAACTGGAATCAACCGTAACTAGCAATCAAGGGTCGAGCAATACTCTTGATTTGGGTACAACATCATCTGGAACTGGTGAAAGCCAAATTCTTCTTGAATTCTATTTGGGAGATATTCCATGGCCTGCAGCTATGACTCCTACATCAATGGTACTCAAACTTTGGAGAGAGCAAGTAATTGGAACAACTTCAACAACAGTTTCTGCACACGCTTGTTCTTCATTCAGCGAATCAGTTGCCACTTGGAGTAATGCTCCAACTTGTTCAACAACTGAATTAACCAGAACAACTCTAACTCTAATGCCACCAAATGGATGGCATGAATTTGATTTGACAAGTCTAGCGCAATCCAATATTGCTAATGGCAATACTACAATGTCAATATTACTGAAGGTTGTAGGAGCGCCTGGAACAACTCACCGTTTCTTTTCAAGTGATTATAGTACCAATGAATCACGTCGCCCACAGTTGATCTTAGATTATGTTGACAATACAGCAGGAATTATTCCTCCGAGCCAACCTTCACTGTTATTCCCACTAGATGGAAGCGTACTATACGATACCAGTGAAGTAGTTATCCAGAGCCAGTCAAATCCAGTATTATCTTGGAATTTAGTAAATGGGGCGAGCGGATACATCGTTACAATTGCAAATTCAACAGGCGTCTATAAGTTCAAATCATGGGAAAGTACGTACATTAACGGTACAACATTCCGTTTCACTGACCTTCTAGATTCAGGAGATGTATTTTCATGGTGGGTACAAGGTGTTAACCAAACAATTCCGGGCCCTTCTTCAGCACGTTGGTCGTTCGCAATTGGTGATCCATCACATACTGATAATCAAGACATGACTTTCACCTATGATTTCCAAACAGGAAATGAAGTAATGCAATTCGGTCACACAAATATTAGAGATAGCACACTGAGTGAAGCGAATCCAAATGACAATATGGGTGATGTAGATTATCTCAGTATTGGTACTGGGTGCGATTCTGTTGCTAATGCAGAATGTAAGGCCGTAATCGGATTAGATAATTCTCAGATACCATTTGCTCCATTCCAGAAGATACACTCTGCAAGCCTTGGATTCTATATCTCATCAATGAGCGCATCTGGTGGAGCATCTTCTTTGGATATTTCAGTGCATAAAATGCTTTTATCATCTTGGAGCCAATCTGCTTCTTCATGGAATGAATCAATGCCGGGAATGAATTGGAGTGCTCCAGGTCTTCAAGCGGGTGTCGAGTATGATGCTACAGCAATTACTACAATCACACTTCCATCCACCGCCACAGGGTGGTTTTGGTTGGATATAGGTGTAGATGGAATGCTTATTGACAATGATAACCAATGGGTCATTATTGCAACACCAAATGCAGGCTCTTTTGCCCTGGACGTCTATTCTAGTGAATATGCTTCCTCCACCCATAGGCCAAAGATACAGTTGAATACAACAAATGTTAGCAGTATTTCAATTGCACCAACATTGCCAACGACGGATGCAGATTCTACATTCAGTTTCTCACATCAAGCATACAACCACCAATCATTGCAAATCAGCGCACCAGTAACTTGGAGTTCTAGCGATGGAAGTATTGATTCCTTCGGATTATTCACTCCACGAAGTGTTGGTACGCACACAATTACTGCTTGTTTTGGCTTAATTTGTTCTAGTGAATCAATAACGGTAACTCCAGGAGTTCCAACTAATCTTGATGTTACACCACTAACTGGCCAAATTACATCCGATGGATTCTTGGAAATCACAGCAACAGTTGTTGATCAATTCGGTAATGCCGTTTCAGGTGAATTGATTACATATTCTGTTACAAATGGTTCAATGGGAGGTATTAATGGCAACATCTACTATCCACACGAATCAGGAACTCAAACAGTTACTGTGACATGGGGAATACAATCGATTGATGTAGTGATATCAGTAGACACTGGTACACCTGCATATTTTGAATTGACAGGTTGTGAAGGAACTGTCCCAGCTGGTGAATGGTGTGACATAACTCATCTTCTTTACGACCAGTATGGTAATCTGCTAAATATTTCACAAGCAGGATTGCTAACTTGGAGCACAGATGATGGTAATTACAGTGAATTGAATGGGCAATATTTCCCAGATCACTTAGGTGTCTGGAATTTGACTCTAACATCGATTTCAGGCGCATCAGCCCAAATAGAGATTACAGTTGGACATGGGGAGATGCAGAGTCTTGAACTCGCAGTATCCTCAACATCAATTACAGCAGATGAAATCGTGTACATTAATACAACAAGAATAGATGTACGAGGAAATAGGCTGAATGTAACATTGCCAATAGAAAATTGGACAAAGATTGCTGATGGTAACTTAAGTGCAGGTGAAACTGCAACTTGGAATCCAGTATCAAGAGGTTCTAAGTTGCTACAAGCGAGGTATGAATCCATTACTGCAGATGTTACAATTACTGTTGCTGAAGGAGCGATTACCAGTTTAGTATTGATTGTTGACTCTGAACCTGCTAGTTGGCAAAATATGTTACTGACTGCAGATGAAACACTAACCGTTAAGGTCAAGGCAATTGATATGAAGGATAATCGCTGGACAATAACTGCTAATTGGTCAATTTCACATCAAGATTACCAAGGTGCTTTTGAATCAGATCTCCCTAATGACCAAGCAATATTCATGGCAGAGTATGCATCACTATCCCAATATACTATCACAGCAACATATGATGATGGAAATATGATTCATACAATTTCAATATACGCGACAGTATCACATGGTGTTTTAACCAATATTGATTTGAGTTCAATAAGCAGTGAAGACGATGTATCAAGTGAGTATGACATAACTTCTGATGATTGGATTGATTTCTCTGCAGGACTTTCAGATTTTGAAAACAATCCAATAGATTCAAGCATTCTAAAGTGGTTACTAACTGAAGAATCAAGCGGTGAAGTAACCGATATTACCGATGAATTAGTTGCAAATGGAATGAGGTGGGAAGCTGAATTGATTGGAAACTATACAATAAAGGCATTCAATAACAGTCAATCCGGATATGAAATTGGTGATTCTGTAAGTATTACAGTTCACCATGGTCGCGCCGTAATACTTTCTGCCAGTGGAGATGCAAATACTGCTACAGCAGGATTCGAAATAACAATTGCAATCACTGGAGAAGATAGCGATGGAAACACATTCCCTCAAAATGTTGAGTGGCAAGAAAACAATGGAATCGCTCATGATATTAATAGTACAAGCGAAGACGGAATCTATACTTATCAAGCAAGAATCGAAGGGCCTCATCTCTTAACATACAGCAGTTCTGCAACAGTTAACGGCGAAATACAGTTGGCAGTTAGTGCTAAGAGAACCGTGGCCCATCTAAATGTTGAACTTTCAAGTGATTCAGTAGATCAACTTGGAGAATTTACAGTTAATGTGACAGCATTTGATGAGTTTTGGAATAAGATACCTGTGCCTCCGAGTACACTTGTTGATTCAACTGGAAGAGCGGAGATACTCAACCAAGGCGATGGTGTTTGGAGAATAATCACTCTGGATGAAGGTAGCCAAACAATCACGGTACAGTCTGGACAGGTAAGCGAAGAGAGAACCTTCACCGTAACAGGAACACTCGAAGGATTCTTTGAAGCAGGTGGTATTTTGTATTACATTGGAGCATTCTTGGCAGCAGCAATCGCTATTGTCCTATTGATTGTCTTGAAGATTGTCTTATCTGGAAAGGATGACGAATGGGACGAGGACGAAGAAGACGAAGAGGATGCTGATGAACCAACACCGGAGAGAAGAAAACCAACTCGCGGTGGTGCAGCAGGTCCATCCGGTCCTGCTCCCAAGATAGAACCTGAGCCAGAGGAAAACGATTACAGCAAAGATGAAAGTTACCGCGTTGACGATGAAGGAACTGAATGGTGGGAAGATGATGCTGGAACTTGGTGGTATCGCCAACAAGGCGAAGCAGATTGGTCTCAATGGGAAGACTGAATGTCAAGTAATTTAGTTATCAGGTGGTTCTATGATCGGTATTGCAAATAATAAAAAATACTTATTTGCTTTGATTCTAACAATCTTGTTAACCCAAGCATTTCAGCCGATGGCAGTTGAATCATTAGATGATGATATTGCAATGCTAGCAGGTACTCCAACTAGAATTGAAGTGACCTCGCCACAATATTCTATGACCGCTGATGAAGTTGTTGTTTTTGAAGCAGTATTGTATGATTCTGTAAATAATGTTGCCCAGGGAGAAGTTACTTGGAGTTGTAGCAATGGAACTATTGATAGCAATGGTTTGTTCTTTCCTTGGACTGCAGGATTGATTGAAATCCGCGCCGATCACGCTTCATTGAATTCAACATACAACATCACAGTAACATCAGGTCAAGCAAACACATTGCGGATTACGACACTTTCACCTCAAGTTTTACAACCTTATACATTAAGTGCTAATGAAGTGGATTCAAGAGGTAATGAAAAAGTTAGCACCGATGTGGTTTGGACGATTGATGGAGATTATATCGGCCAGGGAAATCCTCAATGGATTGCTGAAGATATAGGAAATACTAATCTCAAAGTACGTTTAAACCAAATGGAATCTAATGTTGTTGTCGAAGTACTTCCAGGAAACCCATCTGAGTTTATACTACCTGAAGGGATTCAAGTTCGCTCTGGACAATCTGTTTTATTGGAGCCAAAACTAGTAGACGCTAACGGTTTCACGATGAATGTTTCAACAGCTGGTTCAATCTCATGGTATGCGGAAAATGGTTCAATAAATAATCAAGGATTGTATCAAGCATCAGCACCGGGGCTTTGGAATATTTCGATTTCAGCAGGAGGAATATTTGGTAATGGTAGCCTATATGTTGTGCCAGCTAATGCCATGATTTCACAATTGGTCATAATGGAGGAACTAGAGTCGTATGCCGCCGGTACTGCATACGAACTTGCAACTATTAGAACTGACAATAATGGATATTCTGGTTATGTCATCCCTCCATTATCGAATTGGTCAATTTCAAGTGGAGGACTTCATTATGAAGATGAAAAGGTTTGGTGGACTCCTAGTTCAACAGGACAAGTAACACTGCAAGTTATCGATGAAGATGTTTCTTCTAGTCTAGAAGTAAATGTGGTTCATGGAAATGCAATAGACGCCACCCTATCCTTCAGTAAATCTCATTTGACAGCAGGAACTCAATGTGTTGTATTCTTTGAAGCGTTTGACCGTTCTGGCAATCATTGGCCAGTAGATGGAGAGATATCTCTAGCCACTGGTAATGCTTCTTTGACTCAGATTGAGTCAGACCATGCAATATTCAATCCACAAATAGTTGGAACGTGGAGATTTGAAGCCACCTGGTTTGACAATTCTACAGATTCAAGATATAATGTGGCTAATCAAATTGAAGTCAACCATGGCCATCTTTCGTTTATTCATCTAAACGGAAACTCAATGATATTGCCTGCAGATACTCCATTATTATTAGACCCACAATTTACAGATGCCTATGGCAACCAAATAGTTGGAGTAAATGTTAATTGGACCATTGACGATATAGATTCAACATTAGATCTAATTTTATCACAAGGATATTTTTCTTCTTCAATAGTTGGTGGCCACGAAATAAGGGCAAATGCAGATGGTATTTTTGCAACGATAAGATTGA
>TARA_B110000438_G_scaffold299995_1_pt1 | contig 28622 bp, 24 predicted proteins | sample TARA_B110000438 | Tara Oceans TARA_B110000438 (sample SAMEA4398413) | marine metagenome | biome: Polar Biome; feature: [MES] marine water layer (ENVO:01000295) within the mesopelagic zone...; material: water (ENVO:00002006), including particulate matter (ENVO:01000060) such... | reverse complement strand
TTACTCAAAAACTCTGTTGGAATTCTCAGAAAAAAGAAAAATACCATTCATATATGCCTCTTCTGCTTCGGTCTATGGCAATGGAAAAATATTTAAAGAAGAGAAAGAGAATGAAAATCCAATCAATCTTTACGCATACTCAAAATACTTATTTGATCAATTAGTGCGTAAAAAACTTGGGGGTAAAGAGTCTCAAATTGTTGGTATGCGCTACTTCAATGTCTATGGTCCAAATGAACAACACAAAAAGAATATGGCAAGTGTTGCTTACCATCTTCATCAGCAACTCAAAGCAAGCAATCAAGTTAGATTGTTTGAAGGAACTGATGGCTTTAGAGATGGAGAGCAAGAAAGAGACTTTATACATGTAGATGACATTGTGAAAGTTAATATTTGGTTTCAAAAAAATCCTCATGTTTCAGGTATCTTTAATGTTGGCACAGGAAGAAGTCAGACGTTTAAAGATGTTGCTGAGGCGGTAATAGATTGGAATAAAACAGGCGAGATAAAATACATCCCTTTTCCAAAAAAACTTATTGGTTCTTATCAAAGTTATACTCAAGCTGATATTAGCGCTTTAAGAGATGCAGGTTATAGCGAAGAATTCTTAAATGTTCAGGACGGTGTAAAACAATATCTTGATAAACTAACTAAATGGCCAAGTAATGAATACAGATAAAACACCCCCTTTCAACACCAATCCTAAATTCGAAGCAGCTCTTTTGCATCCAAAATATATATTAACTTGGGCTGGAATGGGCTTTTTATACTTATGTAAGTTTTTACCCTATTCGTTGTTAATTAAGATGGGGCATACATTAGGAGCTCTATTTAATATCATTAGCCCTCAAAGAAAAGAAATAGCAACCATCAATTTGAAGACCTGCTTTCCTGATATGAAAGAAGATGAAATTGATGAATTAGTAAAAAACAACTTAAGAAATCTTGGGGTTGGAATTTTTGAAATGGCTTTAGCCTGGTGGTCCTCCGAAGCAAGGATAAGAGGTTTGCTAAAAAGCTTTAAAAATAAGACTCTGCTGGATGATCTTGATCAAAATCAAGGCGTACTAGTTTTGCTAAAGCACACAACACACATAGAATTGGATGTAAGACTCTTATGCCTAGATTTTGAATTAGGTGGAATGTACAAACCTCAATCCAACAGGGTAATTAGCCATCTAATGATAAAGGCAAGAAATAATTATGCCTTGGGTTGTGTCAACAACCGTCAGGCCAAACAGGCCATGAATTGGATGCAAAACGGCAGTAATTTTATGTATGCAGCTGATCAAGATTATGGATCAAAAGTATCAAAATTTATTCCATTTTATGGAATAAAAGCGGCAACAGTTTCTTTTCCAGAGATCCTCTCTAAGCTAGGTATTAAAATTATCATTGCAGATGTTGCAAGAAATGGAGGAGGGTTTGATATTGAATTGCATGAAATAAATCCTTACGCTCAAGAGGATTCTGTTCTTAAAGAAATGAATGATTGTTATGAAAAAGTAATTTCTCAATCTCCTGAAGAATACTTATGGATGCACAGAAGGTTCAAAACTAATTCTGAAGGTCAAAAATCAATTTACCCAAGGTGGAAAAGTAGAGAGCGGCGAAGAGAGCGGCGCAGAGAGAGAGCCTAAGGAATCAAGTTCCTAATCTTATTTATTTTTTGAGTGCTAGAAATTCCTTTCACAAATTTGATGGTTTTCACTTCCCCTCCGCTCTTTAAAACGAATTTAGAGCCAACAATATCTTGAATCTTATAATCAGCACCTTTAACCAAAACATCGGGTTTCAGATATTCTATTAATTTTAATGGGGTTTCTTCTGAGAAATCTATTACCCAATCTACACAAGATAAAGCCTCTAGTAATACCTTTCTTTCTGCTAAAGAATTTATAGGTCTATCTTTTCCTTTCAGTTTCTTGACTGAAGAATCTGAATTTATAGCCACGATCAACTTATCACCCATCTTTCTTGCTGATTCCAGATAGGAAACATGTCCTGCATGAAGAACATCAAAACAGCCATTTGTAAAAACAATTCTTTTTGACTCTTGTTTTGAAAAATCACAGAGTCTTTTAAGAGACTGTTTTGTAAGATTATCTACATCATCTGTAAAGAATTGTTCCATCTCAGATTTCTTAGGCACTGCAGTTCCAGACTTACCAACCACAATTCCTGCTGCAAAATTTGCTAACTTTACAGAACTATTTAATTCCAGATTGCTGGCTAGACCTACAGCCAAGGCCGCAATTACAGTATCTCCAGCCCCAGAAACATCAAAGACTTCTTTTGCCTGTGTGGGGAAGTCCGACCTTATAATTTTCTTATTATCTCTTTCGATTAAAGTCATGCCTTCAGAACCACGAGTTATGAGTAATGCATCTAGATTTAATTTAACCAATAAATTTTTAGCTTTAGATGTAAGATCAGACTCGCTCGAGACCCCATCTACTTCTGAGACAAACTCAGAGTAATTAGGAGTAATCACACTAGCCCCTTTGTATTTCATGAAATTACTTCCTTTAGGATCTACTAAAACTCTAAGATTATTCTTTCTAGCTTGTCCAATCAAATAAGGAATATCTTGTAAAGTTCCTTTCTCATAATCAGACAAAATAAGAACTGTAGCTGAAGTATTGGCAATCAATTTATTAAAAGATTTTTTTAGTAAATCCCAATCAATTAAGGAAAATGGTTCTTCAATATCCAATCTTATTAATTGCTGTTTGGAAGCCAATAATCTAAGTTTTGATATTGTTGGTTTAGAAGATTTTATTAAAGAGTTTTTAATCTTGCTACTTTCTAAAAGAGCTTTTAATTGTTTTGAAGTTTCATCCCTTCCTACTATGCCTTGCAAATAAACTTTCGAACCAAGAGCAGAAATATTTGAGGCAACGTTTGCAGCACCTCCAAGGCGAATTTCTTCTGATTCAGGCCTTAATACTGGTACAGGTGCTTCGGGAGAGACTCGACTTACAGATCCTTCAAGATATTTATCAAGGATAATATCTCCTAAAACTAATATATTAGCCTTCTTTAATGCATCTAAATTCATTTGTATTTATTATTTACTCATAAAAGCATGGATGCGGTCAATGAGCTCTTCAGAGAACTCCATAGGAAGAAAGTGAGATGAATCTTTAAAATCTTCTAATATCCAATTATTTCCTAACTTCCTTAAAGAAATTCTAGCCTCATCTGAAAAGGTCGAACCGAATTCTCCACAAGGGACATAACAAGGTATTTTTATCTTTTTTAAATATCTCCACGTGTCCATAGAAGAAGAACGAAACGTTTTGCTTTCCCAGGCAGGAGTGCAAGTTAGCTCTATCCCGCCTTCTAAATTATCTTTTGTGCCTCCATTAATATAATCTGCTATCCATTGTTTTTCCCAGGTAGTAAACGCCCCTCTTCCTACATAAGAATCTATTGCGCTAGCTGCGTTCTCAAAACTACTTCTTCTCTTGGCTGCTCCATCAGCAATAGACATTGGTCTCTTGAAATTCAACCTTGATTGAATTCTAAATTTCATAGATTGAAAGGGGCTCCACAAAACAGGTTCGGCCATGATTAAATGACTTACTCTTGCTTTCCTTAATGAAGCTACTTTAGCTGCAATTACTGCTCCCATTGAGTGACCCATAAAAACTAAGGGCCCCTCCATTGAGTCCACTAGATTCAATGCATCATCAACATAAGTTGACCATGTCTTTAATTCATTAGGTTCTGCTTTTGCGATCGAAAGACCATGACCTCTTTGATCAAGAGCAATTATATTTAAACTGTTTTTAAACTTTACATCCAAAGAGTTAAGAAACTGACTGTAGGTATTCGCATTGAATCCTGTAGCATGGAAAAATACAAAATTACTCTTTGTTGGGTTGGTATTTTTATTTGTTAACAGAGAAAATTCTTCTCCATTGGTTGACCTAAATTCCTTTCTAATCATAATTAGTGGGCATGCTCTCATATTTTTGAATGCATTTCTTATTTAATTATGAAATTACCAATTGACCCCAATACTGTGAAAGGTTTTTTAAAACCTGAAGAGGGATTGGCACTATACAAAAATGCTCTAAATTACAGTCTTAATGGTCCTTGTCTTGAAATAGGCAGTTATTGTGGAAAATCAGCTTTATACATAGGCAGTGCTGTTAAAAGGAATAATCAAAAACTTTACTCAATAGATCATCATTTAGGATCAGAAGAGCAACAACCGGGTGAAGAGTATTGTGATCCAGAATTGATAGATAAAACTGGCTTAGGAATAAACACATTGCCATTTTTCTTAGAGACCATAGAAAGAGCAGAATTAAAGAATGCGGTCGAGCCGATAATCTCATCCTCTGAAGAAGCTGAAAGAAATTGGAGCATACCTCTGGCATTCGTTTTTATTGATGGAGGTCACAGTTTTGAAGCAGCGATGAAGGACTATAATTTATGGCACAAACATCTTATGCCTGGTGGTCTTCTCGCAATTCATGATGTTTTTGCTAATCCTGAAGATGGGGGAAGACCTCCTTTTGAGATCTATACTCTTGCCAAGGAAAGTGGATTATATAAAGAATCTCCAATGATTGAATCATTAGCTTTGTTAGAAAAGAAGTAATATCTCAGATTAATCTTTCCGACGAGAGCCAGTCAACACAAGCTTTTGTGGCTTCAAGGAGTTCTTCTTTTTGACCAAAATAATAATGGTTAGCGCCCTTTACGATATGTATTTTTTTACGGTCATGCTTGATTGAGTTGAATAGCCTTTGGTTATGACTAGGAGGACAGGCATCATCAGCCGAATTTCCCACAACCATTGTAGGGACGGTTATATGTTCAGCACACTTCTCTCCGTCTGCTTCACTTAAATCATAAGAAAATTGAGATAACCAACTTCTTATGCTTGTGTATCGAGACAAACCAATCGGACTATCATTAACCACTCTTGGATCTCCTAAATAACACCAACCTTGTTTTCTGTCATTTGGTTCTTGAGTAGAATCAAGCCACCTGGGATCTGCCATAGTCCCTTGAACCACAAATGCAAATTCTTTAGTGGGGTCTCCTTTAAAAGATGCAAGAACATCAAGGGCCCATGATGTAATTCTTCTATTCCTTTCTATCTGCTTTTCTCTGTATTTAAGAATGAATTCATCATTATATGGAGGCTGATTCGGGTTATCAGAATCATATAAATTATATTCATGGTTTCTTATGTGTGGTTTTGATTCGTCCTCAATTGATGGGTCTAGCCACTCAGTGAGAGTGGTTGCTCTGCTGCAGTGAGCTGCCAACAACATGAGACCTTCACTTTGAACTAAACCAGCCTCCTTAAGATTTGGAGGGTCGCCAGCTGGAGTTGATATTACTGTAGGGTTTTCCGCTTGAGACTGATAATACAAAGAAAGAGAACCTCCTCCGCTCCATCCTGCTAATACAACTTTTTTGTATCCTAATTTTTCTTTTACTTCTTTGATACAGGCATTCAAATCAAGAACCACTTTCTCCATTATAAGACCGCTGTCCACTCCTCTGTATCTGCTGTTGCAGTAAATAACCGGTATACCTGCTTTAGCTAAAGCGGTTGGCATAGGCAGATAAGCGCCTCCTGCACCAGCTGGATGCATAAAAACTAGAGCAGTATCTGTTATAGGCTTTGTGGGTTTAAGATAGTGCGCTTCTAGGAATATTGTGTCTTCTGCTCCTGCATAGGTATCTTTAAATGCAGATTGCTCTTTGTAGACAATAGCTATTGGTATCCGCTGGTAGTCGCCTTGTATGATCATATTATGTTTGAAGATTGAAGACGTTTAATAAAGTCTTTTGTTTCAACCTTTCTTTCATTGAGCATCTCCAAAGAAGTTTTACTTTCTTTTTTTAATCTGGTTTTCTTTGTCCAATTCTTAATATTATCATGAGCCTCTAAAGAATCTTTCTTCATGATATTCTCATAGTTTTTATCCCGACATGTGATTTCAAGATTTATACCATTAGGGTCATAAAAATAAATTGAATGAACGAATTCATGATTGATTGGATCTGAAACATTTCCTATTTCTTTGTTTAAGTGATCTTTCCATCTATTCAACTCTTCCATAGAAGAAGCTTCAAAAGCAACATGCTTTTTAAACCCACTTTCTAAATTAAAGTCTGACTCTTGTAAATCATCTGGGATATCAAAAAAAGCAATATGATCTCCATTACCCATTTCAAAAAAAAGATGCATGTACTCCAAAGGCTCTCCGCTTCCAGGAGAAGACTCAAAATCTAGAGCAGCTACTAATTTAAAACCCATAACCTCTTCATAGAACCATCTTGTTTGTTCTGCATCTCTACACAAGAAGGCTAGATGGTGAATATTCTTAGGACAACTCAACTTTTGCATATTTCTCTTCTCCCCATTCTCTTAAAAACAGCTCACTCCCATCAGTGAGTTCATAAACTGTATCAGCAGCCAAAAGCACGGCAGCAGCCGTCCATGTTGGTTTTTCAATTGGCCAATACTTATTATCAGTATAAACATAGCCTGTCCAATATAAATTATCTTTTTTATCTTTCCATTGATGAAGGCAATCAAATAATGCAATTGCTTTGTCTGTCATTCCTAATGCCGCTAAAGCAATTACCAATTCAGAGCTTTCTGCTATGGTTACCCAAGGTTCTTCTTCAACGCATTTACAGCCTAGCTCTTGCACTATAAATTCATCCCATCTTCTATTTATTCTCTCTATTCCTTCTTTTCCTGTTACGACACCACACATCACAGGATAGTACCAATCCATACTATATCTGCTCTTACTTTTCCAACTTCGATCAAATCTTTCAGGGGAACTCAGGAGACAGTTTTTAAGCAAACTATTAGCCTTAGAGAGCGGCATAAAATCATAATCAAGCACTTTATAAATTGCTTTAGCACAATCAATACTTTTATAAATTGAACTGCAGCCAGTAATTAAAGAATCATCTAAAATAGCATTGTCTTCTTTTGCCCAATTGATGTCCCCCTCTGCAGTCTGAAGAGACAAGACAAATCCTATGGCTTTCTGAATCACCGGGAACATCTCAATTAAAAAATCTTTATCTTTAGTTATTAAGTAATAATGCCAAACACCAGTTGCAATATATGCAGTAAAGTTTGATTCTTTTCTGGAACTCGAGGGCTTGCCTTCTTTGTACTCAGCAAACCAAGACCCATCTTCTTGTTGAGTATTCTTCATCCATTTAAAAGCTTGTTTCGCTGCCTTATAATGACCTCCTACGGACAGTCCCATTGCTGCCTCTACATGGTCCCATGGGTCCAGTTTCATATTCTTTTCCCAACAGATAGAACCATCTTCAGATTGGACATCAAGAATATAGTTTAGAGAATCTTCATAGAAACCAATATCACTGGATTTAATCATTCAAGGGTTTCCTAAAATACATCACAACACTCTTTCCTATCAAAGGCTGAAGTATAAATTCTATAACTCTTGTTAATAATGGTTTCTTCATCAAATCCCAGACTAAAAATTTATGGTACATTTTAATTAAATAAGAACTTTCTCGGGTTTTCCAAAACAAGCATTGAAGCCACCAATATGGGGAATGAATTCCATGAGCCCAATGGAAACTCTTGTAAGACATGCCTTCATTAACAGCTAAGCTTTTTAAGCCTTTATGCTTAAAAATTCTAACGTGACCACCTGGTGTCTGTGTGTATTCATAAGACAATTTCCAACAGATCCATTCTGGAAAGAATCTGGGCACACTAAGAGCCAATACTCCTCCTGGTTTTAATACTCTGATTAACTCCTTCACCGATTCCTCTGGAGAATTCACATGCTCTAAGACTTCAGAACAAATCACTGCGTCGTATGATCCATCTAAAAAAGGCAGCTCATTTATGTCACTTACTCCAAAAAGACAGGCTGAATCTTTATTTTCTTCAACGGTAAAATCAGACAATCTGGAACTCGCAATGTTTATGTCCTCTAAAGAGAGGTCAAATCCAAAAACATTAACCACCTTGTCTACAAATAAGCCAATAGAGTGCCGGCCTTCTCCACAACCCATGTCTAATACCGAGTTCCCTTGTTCTAGTTCTAGCCTATCAAAACGTATTGTTTGCATAGTTAATTCCTAAATTTTTCTATAGATTTCATGAAAACTTCCAAATATTTTTTTGCTGCAAGGTCCCAACTAAATTCTCTTTCCATTCTTTCTCTTCCAGCTTTTGAATAGTACAATTTTTTTTGATCATCAGAAAATAAATCAATAACTGCATCTGAAATAGCTTTAGCAGATTTTGCATTAATCTTGATTGCTGCATCACCTATAACTTCTTTTAATCCCCCAGAAGTTGTTGAGATTAGAGGAACACCACAAGACATTGCCTCTCCAGCACCAAAACCAAAGCCTTCATAAAGTGAAGGTATGACAGCGATATCAGCCGAACAATATATATCAACTACTTCTTGCTCGCTAAGACCTGAGTGAAATGAAACCTTTTCTTGTAAATCTAATTCATCGATTAGCACTCTTATTGAACTCTGCGAAGGAGCCTTCCCAATTATTACGAGTTTTGTTTTTGGGTATCTAGTAAGTATTTCAGACATGGAGGATATTAAATATTTAAGTCCTTTAAGTGGAATGTCAGCACTGGCTGTAGTGACAATTCTATTCTCTTTTATTTGACTCGAATCTTTTGATTTAAAGGTATCAATGTCAATGCCATTCCAAATCATATCTATCGACTCTTTTCTAATTAAAAACTCATCTTGAACATCAGATTTTGATTGACTAGATACACAAACAATATTTTCTAGCTTAGGAGCAACTTTCTTTTGCATTTTAAGAAAACCATGCCATCTATTGGTTGATAGTCTTTCCTGTAAAGTGGTTGCACTTTCTAATTCAAGCTTATGATCTTTAGTTATAGGGTGATGTATTGTAGTGACCAATGGATACTTCTTTTGTATTTCAAGCAACTCGTAGCACAAAGATTGATTGTCAAGAATTACATCAAATTGAATGCTGGTTTTCTTCAAATACTTTCTAACGCGCTTTCCAAATGTATATGGTTCGGGAAAACCTCCTGTCATTATCCCTATCCATTCTATAAGGTCTGCTGGCGAGAATAAGAACTTTAATTTGAAAGCCTTGAATCTATTATCAACCGAAAAGAGATTTAGGCTAGGTATCTTAATTAAGTTAACCACACTCTTGACTTCGGGATATGGAGGTCCAGATAAAACATATACTTCATGCCCCAACCTGATAAGAGCGTGACTTAAATGCCTGACATAGATTCCTTGGCCTCCTGAAAAAGGATGACTTCTGTAACTAAGAATAGCTATCTTCACTTACTATCCAATCTTTTAGATAGCAAAGAATAAATTGATTCGTTGGACTTGGTACTTTTTAAAATCCTTTTTATATCCTTATTAATTTTTAATCTTGTCATTTTAGAAGTGAGCTGTTTTTTTGATGCATCAAGATCAAATACTATTAGATTATTTTGATTAAAGAAGAAATTAGAAGTCTTAGCGTCTCCATGATTGAAGTCGATCCATCTGAGTTTTTTAAATAAAGATTGGATTCTAGACGCAATGATCAAATCTTTCTTATCTTTTTTTATAGCTTCGCTTAATATTTCTCCTTCAATCCTCTCTGTAATCAAATAAGAATGTGTAACTGATAACGCATTAAATTGCTCATAAACAATTACGGGTTCTACTGTTCTGATATTGACTGATCTAAGCCAGTGTATTGCTATCCATGAAGTATAGGCTCTAGAGTTACTAAATATCTTTCTAAGAAAATGCAAAATGCTTTTAACTTGGTATTTTTTTATAAAAAAATCTTTTCCGCCAAGATTCAATGAAACTATAAAATGACCTCTTTCTTTTTTAACTATCTCCCCAGTTTGCATTGTGCTGTCTAAGTCCTTTAGCGCATCTAATATCTCTTTATTAAGTAAATTTTTTTTTCCTATCCATCTATAGTCTTTACCAGTCTTTTTAGAATAAAGGGAATCAGGATCTAATTGTTTCTTGCTACTTATACTTATCTCTTTTAATAAAGGCTTCATAAGCATTGAAAAAGCTCTTGATCTAGATTTCTTGATAAACCTCTTTTTTTCTTTAAAAAGATTTTCAAGAGAGCAATCAAAATAAACCATCAAAAACCTATAACAATCTGTTTCAGATATACCAAAAGGCAGTATCGAATGAAGAAGCCCTCCGATATCTTTAATCATCCACCTTAAAGGGGTTTTTTTTCGTATTTGCCCTCTATGAAGATCTATAAGAGAGAGTTCTTGATCAGCACTAGATATCTTATTTTTAATGTGAAAATGACACAGATAAAGATCCCTATGATTTAATCCATTCAAATGAATAGTTCTACAGATTTTGGCTACACTTGATAATAAGGATCTTCTCTCGTTAGCAGACAATTGTTTGTGGTGATTATCGATAAAGAAATCTTCTAAAGAAATTGTTTCCTCTAGATCTTTGGTTATTAGAAAAGATTCTTGATTAGAAGGATTCCACCCTTTCACCATTAAAGCAACTGGTTCAGGACAGCCTACTTTTAAAGATTGTAGTTTTAATAATGCTTGCCATTCTCTTTCGGCCCCTATTACTGGAGTTTTAAATTGAATAAGATTTTTTAGTATTTCTTTCCATCCTACAGGACCATGATATTTAATAAAATATGAAGAACTGCCCAATTTAAATTTCTTTGTTTTTCTGTTTGCATAATCACGATAAACCTCTCCTTCTATTTGCTTAGCCATTCCAAAAGGGTTCTCTGTATCAAAGAAACACTCTAAATCTTCATCTTTAAAAATTCTTTTATTCACTAAAATATTCTTCTATTTTGTCGGCTATATATCTAAATCTTGAGTAAAAAAACTTATTTTCTTTTAAATCATGCATTCTTTCTCTAATTTGAATATTCAAATTTGTAGAGAAAATATTTATTAAGAGTTTATTAAATTCCTCTTGCTTAAAATTTCCTTTCAATACAAATCCAGAATTATACTCTTCTACTAAGCTTGCAAAACCAACTGCATCACAAGTAAGTACCGGCAAAGAAGAAACCATTGCTTCAATAATCACATTACCCGCTGCTTCTTCTCGCGCTGGATGAATAAGAAGGTCTGCTTCTTGCATCAAACCACTTATATTCTCAACAGGCCCTAGAAATATGACCTTATCCTTAGTCTCTTTTCTTTGTATCAATTTTTTATAGGGCTTTAGATCATCTTGACCAGCAATCAATAAGTAAGCATCGGGATATTCCTTATTATACGAAGCAAGAGCTTCTATTGCTCTGTCCAGCCCTTTCCTTTTAAAGTCTGATCCTACAAAGAGAACCAAACGCGCATCATCACCTAGATTTAATTTTGATCTTATTCCGTATGGCTTTACGTTTGACCATAGACTTGGAATACCAGGGGGTATTAAATCCAACCTATCAAGATCTGTCTGGTATTGATTTGTAAATTCATCCTGTTGTTTGTTATTCAATAAGAGAATTTTAGTGGTAGCTTTTCTTCCAAAAACAGCTTCTTCATATTTAACAGAGTTCTTATATCTATTCGTCAATCTATAAAATCTTGATTTGGTTTTCACGGCTTTGTATTTAAAACAAGTATCTGCTGCAAAGTAAAAATCCAATCCTGGCATTTTATTAAACCCGAAAACTAAATCAGGCAAATAAGATTTCAACTCTTTTTTAACTTTCTGAGTAAAGTTTATATTCCTTTTGTGATTGGTTATTCCACTTATACCAAGTTGTTGAATCTCAAATCCTTCAGGATTTTCTCCCGTCCACTTACCTGTAAATATTTTAATTTGGAAGTTTCTTTTTTTTAACTCCCTTGCAATGGAATAAAAATCTTTCTGTAAACCTCCAAAAGGAAAATAATTAAAAAGCAAGAGTGCTATCTTTTTTTCACTCATGAGCTCTTTTCTAACAACTGTTCTAATTCTTGTAAAACTTCTCTGGGTTCTAAATTATAAAGACTCGAGTGATAGCCATCCTTCATATCACCAGAGCGTATTTTCTTATATCCTGAAATCTTTCTTAAAGTTTTTGCATGAGCACTAAGTGGAGGTGTAAATTCAGGGCTTGAGGGTCCATAAAGTGCTAAAAGAGGAACCTTTACTGCTGCTGCTACATGCATCAATCCCGAATCGTTTGTTAGAACTAAATTACAAGAAGACATAATATCTACAGCATCCACCAAACTTGTTTTACCTGTTAAGTCAAAAAGACTGGCTTTAGCTTTAAGAGGTTCTTTAATTTCAAAAGCAACTTGAGCATCGTTTTCAGATCCCAAAATAATCACATTCCAGTCCCTGGCTATGTATTCTTTTGCAATCTTAGAATAATGACATGGGGGCCAACGTTTTGCTGGTCCAAACTCTGCGCCGGGGCACAATGCAATTGACCTCTTCTGGTTGTCCATCTCAAACTTATCCAATAACTTATCTAAATTAACCTTATCGATATGTAGATGAGGGTCGGGTATTTCTTCTTTTGTTAGATTCTTTTTTTGAGGACCTAATACTGAAAATTGCTGGACCATCAGCTTGCAATCTTGATTATTAAATCTCCTGACATCATTTATAAGTCCGTATCTCAATTCACCTAGCCAACCAGTTCTTATTGGTATTTCAGCAAAATATGGTACTAATGAGGATTTTAAAGAGTTTGTCAGAATTATTGCTTGGTCGTACCGCTTGCCTTTTAAAGATATTCCTAATGATCTTCTTTCACTTAAAGCGAGCTGACCATGCAGAAAAGGAGATGATATTGAGCAATGAACTTCATTCATTCTAGAGAGAATTCCTTGAGACCATTCAGGAGATAGAACTTCTATCTGATTATCTTGATCTTCTGCAATTATCTTGTAAAGACTCTGAGCCATAATTGCATCACCAACCCAAGAGGGACCAACTACTAATATCTTCATGTTGAAACTTGCCTTCTTAACTCACATAAGTATGCCAAGCTTTATTCTCTTTTCTGAGTCCTCTAACTTGATTGAAATAATCTGACTGAAGGTCTTCAGTAACAGCACCTCTTTTGCCGCTTCCTATTGCGACTCCATCAATACTATTTATTGGCACAACCTCTGCTGCAGTACCTGTAAAAAAAGCCTCGTCACTTAACATCACCTCTTCTAGACTAATTTTTTTAATCTGAACTTCTACCCCCTTTTCTTTTGCTATTTCAATTATTGTTTTTCTTGTTATTCCGTCTAAAGAAGCATCTAAATCTGGAGTTTTGAGAATACCATCCTTAACTATAAAGAAATTCTCTCCTGTACCTTCGGCAATATTATTCTCTGCATCAAGCATTAAAGCTTCATCGTAACCCTGCTCGATAGCTTCATTAAGAGCAACAATAGAAGTTACATAATTACCATTAACTTTAGCTGAAGCAACGGGATTCCCTACCTGACGCTTATAAGAAGAAATCATAACTTTTATTCCTTTTTCTTTTGCTTCAGGGTCCATATATGAAGGCCATTCCCAAGCTGCAACCATAAGATGAACTGAAAGATTATCAGCCCTTATACCCATTTCCTCAGACCCATAAAAACACATGGGTCTGATATAGGATTCTGATAAGTTGTTCGTTTTTACTACCTCACAGTGGGCGGCATTGATAACATCTCTAGAATATGGAATATTCATATTCACTGTGTTTGCAGATTTAAACAATCTTTCTGTATGATCCATTAATCTAAATATAGAGGATCCTTGTGCAGTTTTGTAGGCTCTAACTCCTTCAAAGACTCCTAAACCATAATGCAGTGTATGTGTTAAGACATGAACGTTAGCCTCTTGCCAGTCAACCATTTGGCCATCCAGCCATATGAAACCTTCTATTTTTGATAAATCCACAATATCTCCATTTATGAAAAGGATATTTTATCTATAATTATTTATATTCCTAGATTATTTAATTGAAAGAACCCTATATAATCAAATATTACCTAACGCAATCAAATCTAGATTAAAGAATATGGAGTTAAATAAAAATATATTTAGGGCAAATGATATCCGAGGTATCGCTTATCAAGACTTAAATGAAGAAACGATTATATGCCTGGGAAAGGTTTTAGGATCTCTTAGTTTAGAAAATGAACAAAAAGAATTTATTATAGGCAGGGATGGAAGGAACTCCAGTCCAGAGATGTTTTCCTGGCTCTCTAAAGGTATAACAGATGCAGGTTGCAATGTAATAGACATAGGCATTGTCCCGAGTCCTGTTTTATATTTTGCAACACATGAATTAAATAGCTCAAATGGAGTAGTAATAACCGGGAGTCATAATCCGGCAGAATACAACGGGTTTAAAATCATTATCAATGGCAAATCTCTCTTAAGCGAAGAAATTCAAGAAATTAGAGTCCGAATTGAAAATCATGAATTTCTAGAAGGTAATGGTTCAGTAAAGTCAGTTTCTATTTTAAAAAAATATCAAGAAGCGGTTCTAAAAAATATAAATATAAATAGAAAACTAAGAATAGGAATTGACTGTGGTAATGGCGCTGGCAGTGTCCATGCTAAAGAGACATTTTCTAGATTAGGCTGTGAAGTGCATGATCTTTATTGTGAGCTGGATGGAAATTTTCCCAATCACCATCCAGATCCTTCAAAAGAAGAAAACCTTAGAGACTTGATTGATCTTGTTTTAAAAAAGAGACTGGATGTTGGTTTAGCTTTCGATGGTGATGCAGATAGATTAGGAGTCATTTCTTCATCAGGAAAAATAATTTATCCAGATATGCAGATGATAGTTTTTTCTGAAGAAATTTTAAAAGAGAATCCAAATTCTAAAATAGTTTTTGATGTCAAGTGCTCCAATCTTCTAGGTGAGTCCATAAAAAAAAATACAGGCACTCCAATAATGTGTAAAACAGGTCATACTTTTATCAAAGAAACATTGAGAAAAGAATCTGCTGTTTTAGGAGGAGAAATGAGTGGGCATATCTTTTTTAATGATAAATGGCCTGGATTTGATGATGGCATATATGCAGGGGCACGACTTCTAGAGATAATATCTAGTCAGGAAGAAGGTGTTGATATATTTGATTCCCTTCCTCACCTTTTCTCTACGCCTGAAATCAATATCCCATCCTCAGATGAAGATAAATTTATTATTGTTAATGCTTTTAAAGCAGCATGTAATTTTCCAGAAGCAGAGGTTATTGACATTGACGGAATTAGATTAGAATTTCCAAACGGCTGGGGGTTATTAAGAGCTTCAAATACATCACCAGTTTTGGTTTTAAGATTTGAAGCAAAATCTCAAAACGATCTAGACGACATTAAGAATAAATTTAAAATGGTTTTTAGAAATATTAATAAAAATATAAAAGATTTTTAGTATGAGTATTGCCAGAAAGCAAGCAGAGAAAATAGCTTCCGTATTGAGTGAAGGGCTGCCTTATATTCAAAAATTTCACAATAAAATCATAGTAGTGAAATATGGCGGTGCGGCAATGTCGAGTAAGGTCCTTAAAGAAGGTTTTGCTAGAGATATTGCCCTTATGAAACTTGTAGGAATGCAACCAGTTATTGTTCACGGAGGAGGACCTCAGATAGCTCAAGAATTAAGCAAAGCAGGTGTCGTTTCTACATTTGAGTCAGGTCTTAGAGTTACTGATAAAGAAACAATGAAAGTTGTAAAAAAAGTTCTAGGTCTTGTGGTTAATAAAGAAATTGTTAGTCTCGTAGAAACTTTTGGCACTAAAGCAAAAGGTTTGAACTATAAAAATTCTAATGTCGTAAGAGCGTCAAAACTAATGGATATAAGAAAAGTTGATCTTGGTTTTGTAGGAGAAGTTAAGTCAATTCAAGTTAAAGAAATAAGAAAGCTGCTTCGTCAAAATATTGTACCCGTAATTTCACCGATTGGATTGAATTCTAAAAACCAGTGTCTTAATGTTAATGCTGATGAAGTTGCAGGAAAAATTTCCGAACGACTTAAAGCTGAAAAATTAATCTTACTAACTGATGTAAAAGGAATTAGTGATGAAAAAAATAAACTCTTATCAAAAGTAACCAACGCAAAAGCCAATAAAATCTTAAAGAATGGTATTGTAAAAGGTGGAATGACCCCTAAACTTTTATCTGCATTAAGTGCAACGAAAAATGGTGTGAAATCAGCCCATATTATTGATGGAAGAATTCCTCATGCGGTACTATTAGAAGTTCTTACAAAAGAAGGGGTTGGGACTTTGATTTCCTAAGAAAAAACAATGAACCAACTAAAACCAAGACAATTAGATATCATGCAAAATCTTGCTACTATGCTAAGCAAGAAAGGTCCTGTAAAGATTACAACCTCCTTGCTGGCAAAAGAATGTGGGATAACAGAAGCAGCAATCTATAGGCATTTTCCAAGTAAAAAAAAGATATATTCTGGATTAGTAGATTTCTGCGAAGAAAGTCTTTTCAGTCTAATAGCCAATATCAATAAATCTCAGGATGAACCCTTAGAAAAAATTAAAAAAATACTTATCCTCCTGATAAGCTTTAGTGAAAAGAACCCAGGGCTAGCTAGAATACTTACTAGAGAAGCTTTTTCAATAGACGAATCATCTCTGGATATAAGAATTAAACTGTTGTTTTCTAAGATAGAGCTTCAAATTAAGCAGCTCTTGCAAGAATTTGAACAGAAAACAAAGAATAAATTATTATTAACTACAACCTCCTCAGCTATTTTACTATTAGCTGTTTCTGAAGGATTGATACAAAGATTTGTCAGATCTGGGTTTGATGATAAACCATCTAGCAGGGCTCCTGAACAGATTCAATTAATTATCAACAGCCTGAGCTCAAAGTAATTTCTCTTTTAGAGAATATTCAAGTCAACTCTGTAAGAATTATCTAACAACCTCATTTTATTAAGGCGTAAATCTTTAAAAATGTTTCATTTAAGAATTAAAGTTAACATAATGAATATCATAGCGCCCCTTTAGCTATAATGAAAAAAATGCGTATTTTTTTAATCGGTCCAATGGCTTCTGGAAAAACCACAATAGGTGAAAAACTTTCTAAACGACTTGGTTTAGGCTTTGTTGATACAGATAGTGAGATAGAAAAAAATGCTGGTGCAGAAATATCTTGGATATTTGATATTGAAGGAGAAGAAAGTTTTAGGAAGAGAGAAGAAACAGCACTCTTAAAAAGTGTTGAGAAAGAGAATCTAGTCATCTCTACAGGAGGTGGAATTGTCCTCAACAGCAAGAATAGAGAACTAATAAGTTACTCTGGACTGGTTGTTTATCTTGAAACTTCAATACAGTCCCAATTAGAAAGAACTATTAACGATAAAAGTAGACCCTTATTAAACTCCAAAAATAAAGAGAAAACTTTAAAAGATATTAGCAAAATTCGAACTCCGCTCTATGAAGAAATAGCAGATATCACTATAAAAGCAAAGGAAAGGAGTCATAATAAAGTCATAGAAGAAATACTAACCGGGATAGATAGTAAAGAGCTTAATTAATGAAAACAATAGGACTAAAGTTACCCAAAAAGAGTTACGAAATAAAAATAGGACAAGATGTAGTCAATAAATCAAATCTTGATCTTCTAGAAGGAAAAGAGATTGTTGTTGTTTATGATAGTAAATTACCTAAAAGCTCGATAGAGACATTAAAGCAATCAATTCCCAATAACCTCTTATCTCTTGATTTCATAAACATAGATGCTTCTGAAGAGAATAAATCATTAGCTACATTAAATGAGATACATTCCCTATTAATTGAAAAAAAATATAGCAGAGAAACTGTTTTAATTGGATTTGGAGGTGGAATAGTCTGCGATATAACTGGCTTTGCAGCAGCAACTTATCAGAGAGGTATTGATTTTATTCTTATACCAACAACTCTTTTAGCTCAAGTTGACGCCTCTGTTGGAGGTAAAACTGCAATCAATCATCCTCTAGGAAAAAATATGATTGGATCTTTTCATCAACCCCTATTGGTCCTGGGAGAAAGTCAATTCCTAACATCTCTTCCATCTAGAGAAATCAGCTGTGGTCTGGCAGAAGTAATAAAGCACGCGCTTATTCAAGATTTAGTTTATTTTGAATGGTTAGAAAAGAATATAGAGAATATCTTGAACCTTGATTCAAAAGCAGTTGAACACGCAGTAAGTCGATCCATAGAGATTAAAGCTAACATTGTTAGCCAAGATGAAAAAGAAAAAGGGGTAAGGGCTTTATTGAACTTTGGGCATACTTTTGGTCATGCCATAGAACTTATTGGTAAATTCAAAGACTATAACCATGGCGAAGCTGTCTCTTTAGGAATGATAATCGCCCTTAATTTATCCAGAATCTTAGGTAAAATTAATGATTCGGAAATCTCAAGATGTAAAGAATTGCTGCAAAGAGCAAAAATAATTATTGAACCTCATAAAAAACTTGATTCCGAGGAAGTTTATCAAGCTATGCTGGGAGATAAAAAGAAATCAGGAAAAAACCTCAATTTTATTACCTTAGAGACTATAGGAGAAGCATCTAGAGTAACTGCAACAGAGAAAAGCACCTTGATAAAAGCTATTTCATCTTCCTTCTAAAACAATATTTTATCTTCCATGAAAAGCCATCTAGAGGTAATATATCTCCCCTGCACGCCCATAAATAAGATTTTCTTTCTTTAACAATAATAAGTTGAAGGAACCTTTATCTTTTAAGTTAATGATAAAAAAAATTAAAAAGAAAATATATAAATTTGGCCTTCCAAGGAAGATGGGGCTTTATGATCCTCAATTTGAGAAAGATTCTTGCGGGGTAGGTCTTGTAGCCAACATCAAAGGCATTCCTTCTAGAGAAATAATGGACGATGCTTTCAATATTAATTCAAGGATGGATCATAGGGGCGGGTGTGGTTTTGAAGAAAATACTGGGGATGGTGCCGGAATATTAATGGCAACACCAGATGACTTCTTTCAAGCAGAAGGTAAGAAGCTTCAATTTAATCTTCCCGTCAAAGGTTCATATGCTGTAGGAAATATATTCTTACCTCAAATTCAAAGTGAAAGACAATTTTGTAAAGATCAGATAGAAGATCTCATAAAAGAAGAAGGTCAATTATTTATAGGATGGAGGGAAGTGCCTACTGATCCAAAAAAAGCAAATGTAGGACCTGCCGCCCTGACTGCTCAGCCTTTTATCTCTCAACTCTTTATTGGTAAAGAAAAGAAAATAAATGAAGATGAATTTGAAAGAAAACTTTACTTAATACGTAAGAGATTTACTCATCTATTGAGAGGCCATAACGAATTAGAGGAAGCAGGCCTATTTTATGCTTGCAGTCTCTCAGCTAAAGTTATCGTCTACAAGGGTATGCTAACGCCTTCACAACTATTTCCTTTTTATCCTGATCTTGAAAAGGCATCCTTCCAAACTCATTTGGCTATGGTGCATTCAAGATTTAGTACTAATACATTTCCCTCTTGGGATAGGGCCCAACCCAACAGATACATGTGCCACAATGGTGAAATAAACACACTGAAGGGAAACATTAATTCAATGATAGCCAGACAGGGTATCGTGGAGAGTGAATTTTATGAAGAAGGTTTGTCTAACTTATTCCCTATAGCTGAGAAAGATTGCACAGACTCAGGCAGCTTCGATAATGTACTTGAGTTTTTACTTCTAAACGGCAGAAGCCTTCAAGAATCCATAATGATGATGATTCCTGAAGCTTGGCAGTCTGATGTAAATATGTCACAAGAGAAAAAAGATTTTTATGAGTATTCTTCTTCAATCATGGAGCCTTGGGATGGCCCAGCTTCAATAGTCTTTACAGATGGGAAATGTGCAGGTGCAGTTTTAGATAGAAATGGTCTTCGTCCAAGTAGGTACTACGTTACAAAACAAAATAAAGTAATTATGGCTTCAGAAGTAGGAGTGCTTCAAGTGAACCCTGAAGATGTCTTACTAAAAGGAAGGCTGCAACCAGGAAAAATGTTTTTAATTGATTTTGAAGAAGGCAGAATGATTCCAGATGAAGAAATAAAATCTGATATCTGTAAATCAAAACCTTTTGATAGATGGGTATCCGAAGAAATAGTTGATCTAGATATAATATGTGATGGTTCAGAGATAGAGTCTGTTGAAGAAAATTTAATTTCTAGAATGCAAGCTTTCGGCTACACAACAGAAACAATGCAGTTCATGCTTCTTCCCTTGGTTACTGAATTAAGAGATCCGCTTGGCTCAATGGGAAACGATGCAGCATTAGCTTGTCTTTCTGACAAACCTCGACTTTTATTTGATTACTTTAAACAGCTTTTTGCACAAGTAACAAATCCTGCAATTGACTCTATCAGAGAAGAGGTAATTATGTCTTTAGAGTGCTTGATAGGCCCTGAAGGAAATCTTCTTTCTTCCAAGCCTGGAAATGCCCATAGATTAAGGATCAAAAACCCTATTCTTTCTGACAAAGAACTTTCTGCTATAAAGAAAATAAATAAATACGGATGGAAAACTAAAACAATAGACATAACCTATCACAAAGATAACGGTCATCAAGGCATGGAGGAAACTCTTACCTCTATTTGTAAAGAAGCAGAAAAAGCTATAGATAGAGGTTACTCATTTATCATCCTTTCAGATAAATTGTTAGATGATAAAAGAATTGCAATAAGCTCTCTCTTAGCCTGCTCAACTTTAAATCATTACCTTGTAGATAACGAAAAGAGAAAAAAAGTAGCTCTTGTTATTGAAACTGGAGAAGCAAGAGAAGTACACCACCACTGTCTATTATTTGGATACGGGGCAGATGCCATAAATCCTTATCTGGCTTTTGAAGCTATTTGGCAAGCAAGAATTGATGGTTTATTAGATAAATCAGAGTTAGCTACCTATGATGAGATTATTACTGCTTACAAGAAAGGGGTAAAGAAAGGCATTATGAAAGTAATGGCAAAAATTGGCATATCAACGTTGCATTCATATAAAGGAGCTCAAATATTTGAAGCAGTTGGATTGTCTGATGAAATTATTGAAAGATCTTTTCCAGGAACCGCAAGTAGAGTGCAAGGGATAAATTTTGAGGCTCTAACCAAAGAAATGGAAAGAAGACATGACCTTGGCTACCCTAAAGATCTTGAAGGTAAAATATCGATTCTGCCTAATCCCGGTGATTTTCATTGGAGGAAAGGTGGAGATTCCCACATGTGGGATCCCAAAACAATCGCTAGCTTGCAGCTAGCAGCAAGAACGAATGATGAAAATGCTTATTGGGAATTTGCTAAGCATGCAAATGAACACACAACCAAAGACAGCACTCTTAGGGGGCTTTTAAAATTCAATTCAAACAATGATCCTATAGATATAGAAAAAGTTGAATCTGAGCAAGAAATTGTTAAAAGGTTTGCAACTGGGGCTATGAGCCTAGGTTCTATTTCAACTGAATCCCATGAGTCTTTAGCTATTGCAATGAACAAGTTAGGAGGAAAATCAAACACAGGTGAAGGTGGCGAGGATCCTATACGGTTTAAGCCATTGGAGAATGGTATTTCAAAACGTTCGGCAATAAAACAAGTTGCCTCAGGAAGGTTTGGAGTAACGATGTGGTACCTTACAAATGCAGATGAACTGCAGATTAAAATTTCCCAAGGAGCAAAACCTGGTGAAGGAGGAGAACTCCCTGGGAAAAAAGTAGATAAATACATTGCTAAAATAAGACATTCAACTCCCGGAGTAGGACTTATAAGCCCTCCTCCTCATCATGACATATACTCAATTGAAGACATGGCCCAGTTAATTCATGACCTAAAGAATGCAAATAGAGATTCCAGAATAAGCGTTAAACTCGTTTCTGAGGTCGGAGTAGGAACTATCGCTTCAGGTGTTGTAAAAGCCAAAACTGATCATCTTGTCATAGCAGGCCATGACGGAGGAACAGGAGCTTCTCCCCTAACATCAATTAAACATGCTGGATTGCCTTGGGAACTTGGGGTAGCCGAAACACACCAGACATTGGTAATGAATAATCTAAGGTCCAGAGTAGTGTTGCAAACTGATGGACAATTAAAGACAGGAAGGGATGTTGCTATAGCTGCTCTACTTGGTGCTGAAGAGTTCGGTTTTGCTACTGCACCGCTTGTGACTTTAGGTTGCATTATGATGAGAAAATGTCACCTTAATACATGCCCTGTTGGCATAGCAACTCAAGATAAAGAATTAAGAAAGAAATTTAAAGGACAACCTGAACATGTTGTTAACTACCTCTTTATGGTGGCTAAAGATCTGCGATCAATCATGGCGGAACTAGGATTTAAAAATATAAATGAGATGATTGGAAGAGTTGACTGTCTTCAATCAGATAATGCTATAGAGCACTGGAAAAGAAATGGCTTGGATTTTTCAAATATACTGCAACCAGCTGAAAAGATTTTTGAAAATACCGAGGTTTTCAATACTCAAACACAAGATCATGGACTTGATAAAGCACTCGATAATGTTCTTATAGAAAAGAGCCAGAAGGCAATACTGAAAGGTGAAAAGGTAGAATTTGAAGAAAGTATTGTAAACACCAACAGAGTAGTAGGAACAATGTTATCAAATGAGGTTTCTAAAGTATGGGAATCTGAAGGCCTACCGGAAGATACGATCAATATTAAGCTTAATGGATCTGCAGGACAGAGTCTAGCTGCTTGGCTAGTTAAAGGCATATCAATAACTCTAGAAGGTGATGCGAATGATTTTGTAGGCAAAGGTCTATCGGGAGGAAAGCTGATTATATATCCTCCGAAAAAAAGCACCTTTAATTCAGAGGACAATATACTTCTTGGAAATGTTGCTTTGTATGGGGCTACTTCTGGAGAAGCGTATTTTAGCGGAATAGCAGCAGAAAGATTTTGCGTACGCAACAGTGGAGCTACCGTCGTTGTTGAAGGTATAGGTGATCACGGATGTGAATACATGACTGGAGGAAAAGCAGTTATCTTAGGAGATACTGGGAGGAACTTTGGTGCAGGAATGAGTGGAGGTGAGGCTTTTATCTATGATCCTAACAAAGAATTTGAAAAGAAATGTAACCTAGATACTTTTAACCTTGAGCCCGTAGAAGAAAAAAAAGACATTGAAGATTTAAAGAATTTAATTATAAAACATAAGAAATACACTAACTCAAAGGTAGCTGATAGTATTCTTATGGATTGGGATTTAGAACTTACTAAATTTGTTAAAGTCATGCCTACTGACTACAAACGCGTCTTACAAGAAATGAATCTTGCAACTAAGGAGGCTGTCTAAAAATGGGAAAGCCAACTGGATTTAAGGAATTTCAGAGAGCAGTTGAACCCTACAGGCCAACTCAAGAACGCTTGTTGGACTTCAAAGAAATTTATACTGATCATGATGATAAAAAACTTGAAACTCAAGCATCACGATGTATGGACTGTGGCGTACCCTTCTGTCAATCAGATGAAGGGTGTCCTGTTTATAACTTAATCCCTGAATGGAATGATCTTGTTTATCAAAATAGATGGGAAGAGGCATTTCAGAGATTAATGAAAACGAATAATTTTCCTGAAGTTACTGGAAGAGTCTGCCCTGCAGTTTGTGAAGGTGCTTGTGTTTTAGGAATTACTGAAAGTCCCGTAGCTATAAAAAATCTAGAATTTGCAATTGCGGATAAAGGCTTTAAGAATGGCTGGTTAAAACCTCAGATCCCTAATATTAGAACCAATAGAACTATAGCAGTAGTTGGTTCTGGCCCTGCAGGCCTATCTGCAGCACAGCAATTGAACAGTGTTGGGCATAAAGTAACGGTATATGAAAGAGCGGATAGAATAGGCGGCTTGATGATGTACGGAATTCCTAATATGAAGCTAGAAAAATCTATTCTAGAACAAAGAGCCGAACAGATGGAGCTGGAAGGGATAGAATTTAAAGTCAATTCAGACGTGGGCGGTACATCGGAAAATGCTATTAGCACCGAAGAATTAACAGAGAACAACGACATAGTCTTGCTTACTACGGGTGCTACAAAACCGAGAGATCTTCCTATTCCTAATAGAGAAGGTGTTGACGTTCATTTTGCTATGGACTTCCTCAGAAAGAATACGAAAAGCCTATTAGATACAGAACATAATGATGGTAACTTTATAAGTGCAAAAAATAAAAGTGTCATTGTTATTGGAGGAGGAGATACAGGAACTGACTGCATAGGAACTTCTTTACGACACGGATGCAAATCATTGGTTAATTTTGAAATTATGGCCCAACCACCAAAGAAAAGATCTGAAAATAATCCTTGGCCCCTGTTTCCGAGAATTTATAAAGTGGATTATGGGCACGAAGAATCAAATGATATTTTTGGAACAGACCCAAGAGTTTATTCAATTTCTGGGAAGGAGTTTCTTAGAAACGAGGATGGTAGTCTTAGAGGAATTAAAACCATAGAGGTTGATAGCAATTTCAAAGAAGTTGAAGGTACGGAAAAGGACTGGGAAGCAGACTTGATACTTTTAGCAATGGGTTTTTTGGGTCCAGAGCATTATGTAAGTGAGCCTTTATCTATTGATCTAGATGAAAGGAGTAACTACAAAGCCGAACATAATGTACATCAAACTTCCAATCCGAAAGTCTTTGCAGCAGGTGACTGCAGAAGAGGACAATCCCTTGTTGTCTGGGCAATAAACGAAGGAAGAGCTGCTGCTAGAGAAATAGACCAACACTTAATGGGTTCTACCACTCTAGAATAATATTTAAGGTCTTTAATTACCTTTAAAACTACTACAATGAACTTAAAAGACGATACTGTGGAGTATGCGCTTTTACCCTAAATAAATAATTATTTCTTCACAACGCGCATTAAGCCTTCTTGAACTGCTGAAGCTACTAAAATTCCCTTTTCAGTATAGACACTTCCTCTATTAAACCCTCTTGCATTGCTTGCACTTGGACTGTCTGTTGAATAAAGCATCCATTCATCGGCCCTGAATGGTCTGTGGAACCACATGGCGTGGTCAAGACTAGCACTTTGCACATTGCCTTTAGCAAAGCTTAATTTGTGTGGATTCATGGCAGTACTCAAGAGACCCATATCGGAAGCATAGGCTAACACCGCCTGATGTTGAACAATATCATCTGGCAACTTTGCAACAGCTTTCATCCAAACGTGTTTATAAGGAGCTTTCTTCTTAGGTGCCTCAAACATTCCTTCGCCAGGAAGATTCCTTATCTCTATGGGTCTCTCTCTTAAAAAGAAATCTCTAAATCTTTCCGGCACTTTATCTATCATTTTTTTTCTGACTTCCAGTTCGCTAACACATTCATTTGGACCCGGAATATCAATCATATCAATTTGGTGAGAAGGACCTTTCTCTTTCTTATGAAAAGATAGAGCCATATCAAATATTGGCTCACCTTTTTGTATGGCCACTACACGGCGAGTTGTAAAACTCCCACCGTCTCTTGTTCTCTCTACATCATAAATAATGGGATATTCCATATCACCAGGACGAAGAAAATAAGCATGCAAAGAGTGAACAGACCTTTTTTCAGGCACTGTTCGGACTGCAGCAGTTAGAGCTTGACCAATAACCTGGCCACCAAACACTCTGGGGCCACCTATATTCTCACTCTGTCCTCTAAAAAGATTTTCCTCTAGAGTCTCTAAATCCATTAGCTTTATGAGCTTATTTAAGGCTTTCTTTTTCATAATTATTTAAATTCTTTTGGTTCCCACCAAGGATAAAATTTAGGCATATCTTCACTCACCTTGCTTGGAAAGTTAGGTGGACGTTTTTCTAGAAAAGAGTTTACACCTTCTGCAACGTCTTTTCCTTTACCTAATTCATAAATTGCTCTTGAATCTACTTTATGAGCTTCCATTGGATGATCGGCACCCAACATTTTCCACAACATATGACGCGTCATTGAAACTGAAACTGGTGATGTATTTTCAATAATTTCTTGAGCTAAGTCCTTAGCTACATTCAACAACTCTTCAGGAGGATGAATTGACCTCACAAGCCCTCCATCAAGAGCCTCTTCTGCTGAAAAAACTTTGCCTGAGTAAGTCCATTCAAGTGCTTTACTAATTCCAACTATTCTAGGTAAAAACCAACTAGAAGCTGCTTCAGGTACCAGTCCTCTTCTTGCGAATACAAAACCAAACTTAGCCTGATCACTAGCAATTCTAATATCCATAGGAAGTGTCATGGTCACTCCAACTCCCACAGCAGGTCCATTGATAGCTCCTATGACTGGTTTATCACAATCAAATATAGCTAATGTAGTTCTTCCTCCACCATCTCTAATCCTTTCTAGATCTTCTTCAGTATCACTCTTTTTCGTATCTATATTAAAATTCGTTCCTCCAGCCGAAAGATCAGCACCTGCACAAAAACCTCTTCCTGATCCGGTAACAATGATCACACGAACTGCATCGTCCTTACTTGCAGTATCAAAAGCAATAATTAAATCTTTCATCATTTGACCAGTAAAAGCATTTAGCCTTTCAGGCCTATTCAATGTGATAGTTAAAATAGAATCTTCTATTTCATAAATAATAGTTTCAAATTTCATAATGTTTTATTAATTTAATTAGTACCAAGGTTATCTAGATCACCAGAAGGAAATTCAGCATTTGATAACCCTACTTCTTTTGCTGGGACTCCCGCCACAGTTGTATGTTCTTTTACATCAGAAAGCACTACGCTGCCTGCGGCTACTTTAGCATTTTTTCCAATCTCTACGTTGCCTAGTATTGTTGAAGAAGCGCTTAGCAAAACACCTTTGCGAACTTTAGGATGCCTATCACCAACCTGTTTCCCTGTTCCGCCCAAAGTGACACCTTGGAAAATTGAAACATCATCTTCAATCACGGTGGTCTCTCCTATAACAACCCCTGTACCATGATCAATCATGACACCTTCTCCGATAGTTGCTGCGGGATGAATGTCCACTCCATAAATCTCTGAAGCTCTACTTTGTATGAAATGAGCAAGTGTATGACGTTCATTCTTCCATAGCCAATTAGCAACCCTATGAGATTGAAGAGCTTTAAATCCTTTAAAAAAAATAAATGGCTCTGAGAAATACTTACAAGCTGGATCTCTATCTTTTACAGCCATTAAATCATTTACAGTACCCTGTAATATTCCTGAGCTAGAGTTAAAAGCCTCTTTGACCATGCTTCGTAACATCATAGGTTGTACAGAAATATTTGCTAAATCATTTGCCAATTGATCAGCCAGAGCGGAAGAAAAAGAATTATGTTCCAATATGGTCGAATGGAAAAAACTTGCCAAAACAGGTTCCGCTTCAGCCCTCTTCTTAGTCTCTTTTCGTATAAGTTGCCAAACTCCCTCTATATCATTCAAGTCATTATCTTTCATAATTTGTATTGTACTGCAGAGGTCCTTGTTGCTGAAATTTTACAATCAGGGATAATGGGACGCTTTTCTAAATATTAAAGAACTACGAGAAATCTATGAACAATAAAGCTAAGGATTCAACACCTCAAATACCAGACACAGAAGTCGATGTAAGGAAAACTTTTGATCTAGACCTGGACCTCAAAGCACCTTCTTTTAGTACCCGAAATGAGCATGTCCCAGAAATAGATAGCTCATATAAGTTTGATAGAAATACCACTTTAGCTATATTGGCTGGGTTCTCGCACAATAGAAGGGTTATGATTCAAGGCTATCATGGGTCAGGAAAATCTACTCATATTGAGCAAGTTGCAGCTAGATTAAATTGGCCTTGCGTCAGGGTTAACCTCGACAGTCATATAAGTAGAATTGATTTGCTAGGAAAAGATGCAATAGTTCTGGAAGAAGGCAAACAGATTACTCAATTCAGAGAAGGTATATTACCTTGGGCACTTCAAGGACCTACTGCTTTAGTTTTTGATGAGTATGATGCAGGCAGACCTGATGTTATGTTTGTAATCCAAAGAGTTCTAGAAGTTGAAGGAAAACTTACCCTGCTTGATCAAAATAAAGTTATTTCTCCACATCCAAGCTTTAGGTTATTTGCTACAGCAAACACCGTTGGTCTAGGAGATACTTCTGGTCTCTATCACGGAACTCAACAAATTAATCAGGGACAGATGGACAGATGGCACGTTGTCTCTACTCTTAACTACCTAGATCCAGAGCTTGAACTTAAAGTTGTTATAGCAAAAGTTCCAAGTCTTGATAATAAAAAAGGACATGAAATAGCTTCCAATATGGTTTCAGTTGCCAATCTCTCCAGACAAGGTTTTGCTAACGGTGATATATCAACTCTAATGTCACCCAGAACTGTCATTAGTTGGGCTGAAAACAATGCCATATTTAATGATTTAGATAGGTCATTTGAAATAACCTTCCTAAACAAATGCGATGAAACTGAACGCACAATAATTGCTGAATATTATCAAAGATGCTTCAATTCTGAGTTAGAAGACTCAATTTCTGAAGTAGCAGAAGGAAACTAATTTGATGCGCGGTAAGGTCTCATCACCAGAAGAGATAAAAGAAGCAATTTCAGCTGCCACCAGAGCAATATCTCGAAATCCTGATATTGAGATAAACTTAGCTGGATTAAGCTCATCATTTAATAATTCACCTAAATCAAAAAAAGAATTAGCACTT
>TARA_B110000438_G_scaffold242715_2_pt1 | contig 28823 bp, 18 predicted proteins | sample TARA_B110000438 | Tara Oceans TARA_B110000438 (sample SAMEA4398413) | marine metagenome | biome: Polar Biome; feature: [MES] marine water layer (ENVO:01000295) within the mesopelagic zone...; material: water (ENVO:00002006), including particulate matter (ENVO:01000060) such... | reverse complement strand
TGTTTTTTCCTCCATGTCTCAAATGTCCATTTGCCGTCAGTCCAGTCTTTCATTTTTTGGGGATCATTGATTGTCTCCAAAACAAAAGAGAAGTGTTCTTTGTCTACCTTTGATTCGCAAACTGGACAGCAGTATTCAGTCATACTCGCTCCCCACAGTTTCTGCACATGTCTATCATTACTTCGCAGTCTTCCTCGTTGTCCCAGACATCCGTCTTGTCGTGTGGAAAATTGTGGTCGCATGGCAGACGTTCTTTTATTTCAATAACTTCAGATTCAAGTGCCTCAATTCTTTCAAGAATGTTTTGCGGTAGTTCTCTGTCAATCATGTGTTGTCCATCCATTCCATTACTTCCATTACTGTAAGGTGACTGTATGTTACCAGCAACATTGCCATCTGAAATGCCGGCAGATTTGCAAATGACATATTGGCTACCGGTTTGAATGTTATTGGATTTCTGTAACCCTTGTCTTTTGACTCGCCAAGACGTTCGCGTTCTGGCACGCTTAGGTGGTCCCAGTACATTCCTACTGCATCGCGATGGTATTCGACGGTCATTGCAAGCTGCATGTCCCTGATGTCCCCGTCAATGTCTGCTTTCTGTTTTTCAAGTTCGGCAATTTTATTTTCAAACTGCATCTTGCGCTTGTCAGTAAGTTTGACAATGTCGTCAGGGAATCGGTAACCTTTCATGCTTCTCCGTCCTGATTAAACTCATCATATCTTTGATAGATTTCTCCGTCAGCAGTGGTCAATGTCTTTTGGTGGTATACGCAGCCATCGTCATCATGTTTAGTTTCATATCCACACATGTTGCAAAATCTATTTTTATTGTCAGTCAAATTTTTTTGTTCTCCTCCATGTCCTCCTTTGATGGTGCGCCGCCAATCCACATTGTCGTGTTCTCACCTTCAATGAGTTTTGGCTCAAATACAATTCCGTCTTCATAGTTCTGCTCATAACTGTCGTCGCCTTCATTGTCTACACGTACTGCAATTTCGACACCTTTGGATATTTTCTCAAGTATTGGAACAGGCGAATCCCACGGTACTGCAAAGTATACTTCCAGTTCGGTATCTGATATTCTTTCGATTTCGATTTCTGATGCAGACCATTTGGTTCCCCAATTTTGATGTCTCCAAGTATACCAACTGCAGGTTCCGTATTTGATAATCCATTCACATGCAATTAGTTTTTCATTTGCTGTCAAGGATGCTTCTTTCAATACCTCATCTGCTGATTTACCGCGACCTACTCTGCCACCTATGTTCTCTGTGATATCACATTCTTTACAATTGTAGTTACTGTCAAGGATTGTAAGAATTGTATCTGATGAAGGTTCTGGACATTCTTTGTGGCACTTGACACATGTCGATGAAACGTCTTCTGAAAGTTCCTTTGGCATTGGAATTATTTTTTCAAAGTCAAATTCGGTTGCTTCAATCTCATCCAGTCTTTTCTTTGCCCCTGTAATTCTCAGGGTATTAGAACTCCAGTTAGGCATTATGCCTTAACCTCCACGTTGTCAGGAATTTTGTTTCTGCCTCCTATGTCATGGTCCTTGCTTTCTACAGTGTCAGGCAATTCTGAAAAGACCTCGTTGACAACGTCAAGACTTGCAAGTACGCGGTCTCTGTCGTCAATGCTCATTGCCTCGCAGAAACTGTTCCATTTGGTACAGGACTGCAGGTCGGATATCATTGCTTTACACATTTTATTATCTATTTTCAATTCACTGTCCTCCATTTTGGATATCCTTGAGTAGTGTTTCTGTGCTGGACAACTGCCTTGCTGTGAAACTCCGTGTGTCTGATCTTTCGGGGTTCCTCGTCAGGCAACTGCATTCCGCACAGACTGCATTCAATTTTTCTGTTAATTTTGTCAAACATTAGATTCGTGATTACCATTTATTTTCAACTATATGAAATTAAATCAAAAAGATACTTAAATTTATCTATATGAAATTAAATTATTGTGATAGGTTGCAACCCTGGCGTATATGCTATTTATTGTAATTCTTCACTTAACGACAGTTCGTCGTCTTGTTGCCAATAACGTTGCAACATAAAAAAAGGACTATCACGCATAGGCAAACATGACGTCTCTACGCTCTTTGTTCCCTCTGCATATAGTCGAGAGTAGATTTTTTTCGTTACGCTACTATTAACGGCTAACTGTGAGCACTGGCGTATCTTATCCAGTTTCAGATGTTTCTTGGTCAAGCCAAGTCCTATCACTACGATTATTGTTAATCTTGAGTAGATGTTTTTTGTTACACTACTATCAACGTTAATTTTCATCAAAAGTTTGAAATAAAAAAAAGAGTCACTCAATCTCTTTCGTCATAGTTTCTATCTAATCTTTGATTTTTGTAATCTTCTGAAGACTCTTGCACCTTGTCATATATTTCTCTAACATTTACTATGTCGAAATCACCTTTGAGTTCTATTTCAACCAGCATGTTCTTGAACTCCCTGTCCATCGTTTCCTTCTCATAGTCTTTTTTCCAAACTTTTCTGTCTTCCCTTGGTGGACCTGCGTTCATTTGTCCAGTATTCAACCTCATTGCAGCTACGTCTCTTTTCTCGAGCTGTAACTTGCCTTGCTCTGACTCGTAACCATCGGGATTGCTGTCACATATTTTTCTGTACTGCATCTTTGCACTGAATCCCTCTTTCATCAGTTTCTCTACTTGATAGTATGACAAACTTCTGTGCGGATATACTCCAAAGTGTTTGAAGCATGTATTGTCCTGATGCAACGTTGCCTTATTTGTATGGTAATTATCAAACCACACAACTGCTTCCTTGATTTTCCTGTTATGGTTCATTCCGTGATTCATGGCTTTCAATGAATATTTACGGTGTCCTTCTTCAAGCCAATGACCAACAATGTTCGTTGACAACTTATCTTGAAAGGAACACGTTGTATTGTAAAATTCCTTTTCCGGTATCATTGAACCCATGGTAGTCGAATAGTCAAACTCGTCCTTCTCTTTTACCACATATCCGACTTTTGTAAAGTCAGACAACGGGAGTCCGTTTTCAAACACGTCCATTGTTGCAGAGTCATCTTTCTCTTCAATCTGCAGGTTTGCAATTTCATACTGACTCATGTCGGAGTTCTTTTCCATATACCCTTGCTTGCTTGAAAGTATGTTGCTTCCGTCAGATCTTGTAAGATTGGGTCTAACGCCATTTTCCTTTACTGCACCCAATTTTCGACAACTGCAAAACGGGCAGTTTGGTGGAATTGAGTCCAGATGCTTTTCCTTCTTGTTCCAAAGAACACTCTGTACTTTGCCTTGATAGTGTGGCTGTTCTGAGTCTTCTCCGCAATTATAACATGATTGCATGTTCTTTGGGTCTTCCAACGGATAGTCCAATACAGGACTTATTACCGTGCCGTCAGAATTTCTTTCGAAGTATATTCCTAGGCAGTACCCTGATCCATATCCCTTCTTTGTTTTAGAAGTGACGGCTTTATTCACTTTCTTGACTTTTGGGATTACCTCTGGTTTTTCCATATCCATGGCTTCCCAGATTGATATTCTTTGGACTGATTTTTGTTTTTGAATACATTTTAAATTATTCATCGAAAGTTGTGATAAAAAAAAAGAGTTACTCTAACTCTTACAGACTATAACATTCCAGTTACCCTTCATCGATCCTGTCCAACACCCACCAGTTCTTTCATGGCTTAGTGGATCTTTGTTTGCATGTTCGCAATGGTAACACGATTTGGATTTATACGGAAGTGCAAGACTAAATATCTCAGTACTGTTCTCAGCAATGAGTTTATTTCTTGCACGGAATGCGTCAATCCATCGCGGGTATTTTTGATAGTCAGGTAAATTTACTTTTATTGGAATACCCAATTCTTCGGCAACTATCTCTGCTGCTTTATCTGCTCCCTTTGCACCTCCTGAAACAATTGAAAATCCGTCTAAACCAACAAAAGGTTTAACGATGTTTCTTACGTATGGCACAAATAACTCAGCCGAAGCGTGAGAGGATCCAACAATACCTATTTTTAAATTATTCATCGAAAGTTTGAAATAAAAAAAAGAGTTAGATTTGACTCTAACTCCTTTCTTACCTTACCGACTCTACTCATTCATCACACTTCTTGCAAGTCATCTGATGAACTTTCCTGACATAGTTTTCATCTCGCCATTACAGCTGCAGCTGGGCTACACATTACTATTCTAAATCTACGATAAGCATAAAAAAAATAAAAATAAAAAAGGGGTGAAGGTCTATTCCTCTGATGTTTGTAACTCAACACTGACAAGGCTCCATGTAACGCCTTTTTCACCAGTTCGTCTTTTGGTGTCATTGTCGGTTTTGTCATAGGAAATGACTTTCAGATTTACTGTAGAACCAATCCAGTCTTTCTCATCCCAACTTCCGAGTGCCATGCCTATTTGTGCGGCAATTTTTGCACTTGGTTGGAATGTTCGTATGTTACCAAACTCGGTTGTGAATGTCATCTGTACTGATTGTACGGCATTCTCAGTTCCGGCATACTTGGTACACTCTTCTACTGTGTCTACAGTAAGGCTAAATTCTGAACCTTCCGGAAGTAAGGCTACACCTTTTACTTCGCAGTTCAAGAACTTGCTTTCTGGCATTTTGATTTCATTCAACATTGCACGTCAAAAAGCCCACAAACTCCGAAGAGCCTGTGGGTAGGTAATAGTTATTACAATTGTTATGAGAAAAAAAAGAAAAAAAGCCGATGTTATGATGTAGTCGGCATTGCTACGTTGGATTGAACCTCTATCCACTCTAGATAACAGAGTTCACAAGATTCATTCTTGAACCGTGGTATTTCTGTTTTGGTGAGGTGATTGCATAATTTATTTGACATAATTGTAATGAGAAAAAAAAGAAAAAAAGATCAACCGGTGTGTTGATCAAGTGATGTTTGTCCCAGTGGTTTTTTACCAAAGAACTTCTTGTTGTGCTGGTTCCTGACGTCTTCCCAAGAACCTTTACTTGTTTGTGTGGTGATGGTTTTCTTAGACATAATTGTAATGAGAGAAAAGAGAAAAAAAATCATTGATAATGCCACTGGTGCAATATCAAACTCTGTTCACCACTTCCATTGACGGAGTCTTGAATCAAGGCATCTGCAAGGACAACCATTGCACGGATAGGCAATGTTACCCAGTAGTTGTCGTATGGCACATGTTCGCCATAAGCAAAGGAATCTTGTACACGTTCACATTTTACGCAACGGTATATGTTCCAACCATCGCCTTCATCATGATAGAATGGCTGACTGCCATGTATCTCACATTTGTCGATGTGGTGTTCCCCACACCAACATTTTTCAACTTGTATTGTTTTATTCAACATAATTGTAATGAGAGAGAAAGGAAAAAAGGAGTAATTTCTTCTTTCTTCTTTTACTTTCTTCTTTCTTCTTTTATTATATTCAGTAATGTATACAGTATAACTAAGACACTTCTGATGCTTTTGATTGTGTTTTCTATTCATAACTGTAGCGAGAAAGAAAGGAAAAAAAGCCACGCTTAAACTGTGACACGTCGTCGGCGTCGTCGGCGTCTCGTCGGTAACCACCTGTTTCTTCTTCTAGGCTAATTCCATTTGTCAAAAAAAACGGTTTATCTGTTTTCTTCTTTGGACTAGGCTAATTCCTTTTTGGATTAGAATACCCAAAAGGATTCCAGATCATCGCCGGATGGGTTTGATTTTAATCTAAAGTCCTGTCTAATGTTGGCAGCACTTCTTCCTCTGTTGCCTCTGGTTTTCTTTACCTCCTTGTTTGCGTCCATGAGCCTAAAGTAGTCATCGTACTCATTCCCTTCCACTCTTACCTCCGGTCTTATGTCCCTGCCTTTGTTCCTATTATTGCCGCCAGAAAACACACCAAATGCATTGTAGGAATACCTCTCTGCCTCTGCAAGTTTCTTCCTCCTTTCTCTAGGAGTCATACTTTGTTCACGGTTGAGGAATTGGCTCCAATCGACGGACCCTCCCTGTGACTTCAGTTTATTACCCTTGTCCAATTCTGTGGAAGGCTCCATAAAGCCTCCTTTGTACACTGTAGGCTTCTTTAACTCTGCGTACCAGTCATCTGCACGTTTCTGTCGTTTATCAGTCCATGACGAAAAGTCTTCTCTCTGTTTTTTATTTTTAAGCAGTTTATCCTTGGTTATCTTTGCACCCATTCCAATGTCAGAAACAGGGAATAGTCTTCCTGATTCTGTAGGCAAGAAGTTACGTATGGATGGATCAGCAATTGGATTGCCAGTAAACAGAGCGTTGGTATAACCCAGTGCCCTTTTCGTCCTATTTGATGCTGCGTTTTTTTGAGCCTTTATGAGATTTGGCGATGTGTTAAGAGGGGTTTCAGAGTATCCTAGTCTCATCTCTCTCATTATGTTGCTCTGGTAAGCCATGCCTTTCTTCTCACCAACCGCACCTGCGTCAGTCAGATTGGCTTTTGTGTATTTTGAGACTGCTGCTTCTGGTCCGTCATACTCTAACTTTAGTTTCAAATCCAGAACGTCATCCTCAAGTGATTTTTGAATCTTTGGCATGAAACTTGACGGCGTTGGCATCACTGCGTCAAAGTCATCAGGGTGTCCATACCCGGTAATCTGAGTTGGATTCTTTGCTGACTTGGCTTGGAAATTGTAATAGTTCAGCTGCTTCTGTTTTTGCTGCAATGCAGATTCGACAACGTCATCCTGTAGAACATAGTTCATGAAGTTTCTAAACTGTTCCTTGTTCCCGAACTTGCCTGTATTTTGAAATGACAGATCATTGAAATTTTTACCTTCAGTTATCTGCATGATCCTCTTGAAATCAGATAACTTGTCTGGTAGTTTTTTTCCATCTACAAGTTTGCCCCTTACTGGTCGTCCAACCAGATACTCAAACTCTCCCAGACCTGACAGCAATGTGGCTGCTTTCTGATTTTGGAACGTGATTGATTTTTTCTCGGAACCGACTGAAATTGTGGCTACAAATTTGCCGTCCTTATTCTTTGCGTACGTTCCACCAAGTGCCGACATTGCCTCTTGCAACTGAAATGGTAGCAGTCCCTGGTTGTATTTTGGTGCCATACTTTCATAGATGGTTTTGTCAATTTTGGCTTGATTCATCCTCTTAACTTCTTTTACCAGTTTAACGTTAATTTTCAATTCATCTGATACTTCTTTCTGTGTAGGTGTTTTTCCATTTTCATTTTTTGTCTTGAACATATTTACTATGTCGTTTTTCTTAGATTCAGATACATAATTTTTTGATTTTGGATCATTGAGTCCTCTGATTTTTGTTGACAATGGATCTACTGCGGTGTCTACGGCGTATGCTGTAACGTCTGCCATACTGGCTACGGTTGAAACTCCAGATACCTGCTTGTCTGCACCTGCCGTAATTTCGCCACTGTAATCCACATGTGTACCGCCACCTGACATTGAGTCCTGTTGCCACAGCTGCTGTTGTGCTGTTTGGTTGTCTTTGAACCCACCCTTTCCCGGTATTCTGCTTTCAACAGTCAATGCCGATTGACCCTTTTTGGATTCCTTAACGAGTAGTGATTTTATTGTGGCTGCATCAAGACCTGAATCTTGCAGTCTGGTATCGATGTTTACTCCCTGCAATATTTTTCTAACATCAGCCACAAAGTCAGTTCCACCTAAAACATTCTTTCCAAAGAACGGTGCGATGACACTGCTGTAACCTTTATCACCGGATTTTTTTGCATCCATTGCAAGGTCAATGTGTGACTGTCTCGTACCGCCAAAGTTGACCTTCATTGCCTTGGTCTCAAATAAAAATTCGTTTAGTTCTTTTGACGTCTTTGGATTTACTATCAATGGCTTTCCTTCTGCAATTGCGGTCTCTATGGTCAGTGCCGTTCCCTTTCCTGTGGGATCACCGAACACGACAGTTACATCAGAACTTATGACGTTGCGTTTTGTTCTATGGGCGTAGTTTGTACTTATTGTTTCAACCATGCCGTATTTTTCTGCAAGTTCTTGTGCTGACTCGCCGCCTTCTACAAGAAAGTTCTTGGGTGCATATCCTCCTACTATTCCACCCCTTTCAAAAAACGCACCGGCAACCACTTGATCCACCCCTTTCTGCAAGCCTGTGTCAAACTCTATTGGACCCATATATTCCGGTGATTCCCATGGTTGTGGCTCCAGCCAGTTTTGGTTGTCTGTGTGATAGACGTCCTCAAATGTCGTACGTGTTTTGTAAATTCCCAGTCCGGCGTCTTCCTGAACATTGAGTTGTACACTGTCACCGATTGTAACCTTTCTGTTTTTTGTATCAGCTCCCACGTATGACAAGTCAGTTCCAAGCCCTGTGTTTTGGGCAACTGAGTCCTTGGTTACACCTTCACCGTCACCCGCAAATCTACCGGGTGTGTTTATGTTTACTGTGTCCACTTTTGCAGCACCAAATTTTATGTTTCTTTCTTCCCATTCTGCTGTCGTTTTAATTATAATCTGCCTCATCTCAGTTTCGGATTTGCCTGCAGCTGCACCTTCCAACAGCGTTCTTTCAATCATATTTTTTAACGACCCCTTGTCAATCTGCAAACTTGTTCCGTGTATTCGAGGGTTTCCACCATCCAATGTGAAACTCTTGAATCCGTCTTCCCCTGACATCAGTACATCTGATGAACCCTGAGCATTGAAACCGGGTTCGTCCACCAGACGCGTTATTTCACTGTCATCTTTTATCTTCAAATTACTGTCAACCTTTGCCTTTTCTGCTGCCACCATTTTGGCTAATCCGGCTTCACCCTTGCCATGTTGGTTGCTTTTAAAATTGACAGTTTCGTCTTTTTGCCAGTATGCACCGGTATCTCCACGTCCGACAATCACATCTTCAAACTGTGCCGTTCTTTGTGCTTGAACTGCACTCGGTGAGAACGGTACTGATTCCTGTGCAGCTGCTTCTTGAATGTGGAACTGAGGAACTCTTGCGAGTATGTTATCCAAGATGCCGAGACCACCCGGATTCTGCGTTTCTTGGGCAATGGCAAACGGAACAACTGACTGCACCGTATTTGGTACGCTGCTTTTTACGGTAGTCTTTTTGATCCTAGGTGGAAGTTCAACTCCGTCTTTGTAATACTTGATACCTGAATGATCTGAAATAGAAGTGTACACGCTCTTTGGTTGATCTGCAGATGCTTCACTTGCAATTGTTTTTACACTCTTTGTTCCTGACGTTATGGTTCCAGCTGTAAGTGCGCCTGGAACTACAAGATAATTGGGCAATTCTTTTCCTGTCTTTGGCGGATTTAACGGATCAAACGCATCGTATGTTGGAGTCTTTGTCTTTCCACGTCTTCCTCCAGTCATTTTGTAAACACCTTTTCGAAGCTGTTCCCCAACTGGCTGTGCACCCTTTTCTATCCCCCTTGCAAGAGGACGAAGCGGATCAAACAGAGTCGGTCTGTTTGACTCGGTTGTTACATTGACCCTGCCTTTTATGTTTGTCTTAATGTAAGATGTAGTTTTATCGCCGATAAATTCGGTCTTTGGAGTTCGTCCAAAACCATGTCTGCCAATCCCTAGTCCTGTTTTGGTTCTCTGATAGCCTGTAATGGTTCCTCCTGTTATTGGATTGTAGTGAGCTACTTTTGCTCCCATTGCACCTGCTCGTACACCCTTCAATGCCACACCGGCTCCCATCGTACCTACCAAGAAAGCTGCCTCTGTTGCAACTTCACCGATGATTCTTCCCGGTTCTTCTACAGCCCTTCTGCCTACTTCTGCAAGTGAGTCATGCAGTCTTCCCTCAAGTCCACCTGCAATGAAAACATCCATCAGCGTGCTGTCTTTCATATGTCTAATTGGTGCGTTGCCAGTGAATGAACCGGCTATGTCTGTTGAGTATGATTCGCCTGTGTCATATGCACCTCGTCCAATGTTTGTTAGAAATCTCTCGACTGAATGCTCGCTGGAGTAATCGGATTCATTCCTTTCCAGAGCGACATTTTTAGTTGATAAATCTTCTTGATACTCATTTGTGCTACCTGCAACTGCAGTCTGTTCCTGTCTTAGAAACGGTGATGCTGACGGTGATACGTTTACGTTTGGAGATGTGTTTGACAGCTGAGCGTGTGCCACTGGAAACATTCCTCCTCCTTGGTTTCCTTGATTCTGTCTAACTGTACTGGTACTGATGGCATTTGGGTCACCTGAACCAATTTGCGAAACGCCAGCCTTTACCCTAATTACTTTTCCTGACGTTTTGTTATGTATACGATTGGCTCTACCCATGAATTTTGATCATGTCACGTCTATTTGAAATTAAATTTGAACCGTTACCAAATATTGCCCAAGTCCAGACCAAACCATTTTTGATCATACTTTCTAACCTTGGCAGGTTCCTTGCCCTTGAATATGGTATAGCCGCTTCCCATCTGATCCTGACCTCCCCAATAGTATGGCTCATACCAGTTCTGAGGTGTTTGCCAGTATGCCTTTGCAGATTTTTTCTTGTATTTCTTCTGCTGACGTCTTTGCAATGGTCTGCCATATGGACTCAAAGGAATGACAGGCAACGGACCCGGAATTACCCTTGGTGTCATCGGTGGACTTACTACCCTGTTAAATGATGATGGCGTAACTCTGGGATTGAAAGATGTTTCCTGTCTCAATATCGAGCCTTCCTTCAACCTTGCATTGAGCATTTGATTAAACATTGACATCGAGGTCAGACCTGTCGTAGTGACAGTAGCCTGCCAATTTGCAGCTTCTGCAGTTGTTGGAACCAGACGTGAAGTTCCAGCTGTAAGCGTGGAAGAAATCTGCGGTACGACCATTGCAAAACCGGGAATGCCTGCAACCCCGGTAGAAATGCTGTCCTTCATGCTTTGCTGCGGTATCAGGTTTTGATTGACGCCAAGCATTCCTCCAGTTGGAGAATCAGACATCTTGACTTCCTGTTTCGTGTTTGCTCCTATCTTGATACCGCCCTTTGTTATGCTGTCAAATGACGACGTTACGGTGTCACTCATGCTTTCCAATCTGCTCTTTTCGGCATGTGCTTGTGGGAACGGGTTTTGGTTTTCGCCTCCCATAAACATAGATTCCAATCCTCCCAAAAATGAAGGTGGATCTTGCATTGGATTAGGATCAGACCGTCCCTTTTGACCTGTCATTGCGCCAGTTACATTGTCCTGATTTACAGGGTTAACTCTGCTGGCTGCCTTTTCTGTTACGTTCTCCCAAGAGTTTCTTGCGGTGTTTATTTTGTGCACTGCTTGCTGAACGACATTAGGTGCACCGATATAGTTTGCACCTACAGACTTTGTAAGAGAAGAAGTAAATCCAGAATGACTGCTCTTCTTTGGACCGATAAATGACTTTACCGCGGAATTATAATCCAATATCTGCTGTGCAGAAGGTGCAAGTGAATGGCTTGTTTCAAGATTGTCTGTTGTCTTGATACCTGCATCCTCAAACACAATTGCCTTGATACTTTCTTCAAACTGAGAGTCAGTAAGACTGTTGGTGTTGCGTTCTTTTTTTATGTTGACGAACGGCGAGTTTGCAACCGATGACATCGGCGGCGTATTGTCTCGAACTACCCTTATCTTGTCAATTCCAGGTGTAAACTGTTTAAGTATCACGTCATCAAATGACGTACCGGTAAATTTTATTTTTCTTCCGTCTGCAAATTCAACAAACCCTGTATAGTTGTCATTGACCTGCATCTCTTTGTTGAGCAGTGCAAACTCTTCTGCAGTAACGTTTCTGCCTTTCAGTTTGTTGTACAGTTTCTCTTGTGTTCCAACCAGCTTGCCTCCCTGTTTTGACTTCAGGTCATCCAATGCCTTGACGACAGCAAACAGTGTTCTTGGATCTGCGTTCTCGACTGTCACGTCCTTTTTCTCTGAAATCTTTTCCTTTATCTCGTCGAGTTTACTTGCAGAAGGATTTCTGAAATCAACGTCCTTTGGCTTTGTCCCTGAGGCTTTGCCCCAAATTCTTGGAAAGTAGTTTTTAAGAAAACTCTTTGGTGCAACAATTCCGCCCTGGTCAACTGTTAGTTCAGGAAGGTATTTTTTGCCAATCTCGTCTGGCGTGATTATGTTCTGTCTCTTTTTTCTTCCCACAGTCTTTCTTGGCATGCGGACAAGATTCTTGTCCTTGATGTGTCTGACTATTTGATCATACTCGTTTGACGCTGCCTTCTGTCTTATTTCTGTAATGTTAAGATCGTCTTTGGTTCCGTATGTTCCTATTTTTTTATAGTATAACTTTACAACATTCTCTCTAAACTGTTTGTAAGCACCTGTGGCACCGTCTTGCATTATTTCTTTTTTGGTTGCATCCAAACTCTCTTCAACGGCATGACCTGACAGTCGTATTGCCTCTGATTCCATTTTGTCAAACGTGTCCATTTTTTGAGACTTTAGCATGTTTGCTCTTTGTGCAGAATTTCTTTCCTCTGCCCTTGCCAATGATGCTATCTTCTTGTCCTTGATAAGATGGAACGGAGTGTCAAACTGATACATCGGGTACACGTTTACACCTCCTGGAATCTGACCTGCAGTTACACGCGCATCGTCACCTGCTCCAAACATGGTTCTGAATCCAGCGGTTCTTTGCTGCGAACTTCCCATTCCTATAAGCAGCGTATGGTCTTCATAGATTTGCATGCTTCTCGATGGCGAGTGAACTGGCTGCATTTCTGACTCATCCCATCTGCCTCTAACCTTCTGCAGTCTGTCAGAATCAATTAATGATGCAACCTTCTCCGTGCCTTTGAGTATTTTTTTGCGTGTCTTTATCTTTACGTTTGAGTATGCATGTCTGACTATTCCTCCACCAAAGTAGTGGTTTTTCCAGACAAACCCTCTCTTTGATGACTGTAAAATTCCGCCATCATTTGGGTTCACGCTTTCAATGACGTTAGGCTTTCCATCCAAGGAATGCTGTGTATACTGTTTTTCATCGATTAGTTTTTTTTCTTGATTGAGTATTTCTTTGCCTAGTTTGCTTCCTTTGTAAAGCTTGACTCTTTCGGTTGCATCCAGTTCTCTTAGCTTACCTGCCCAGTCATCTCGATTGGATATGTTTATGAGTTTGTCATGGAGTGGTCCATCTCTTCCCAATCCCATGCCTCCAGCTGACGGTGGTTCGGCATAAACTGATCCTGGAATGTACTGGTCATTTTCAAGTCCCATCCAGAAACCACGTACTGCATCAGTGACTTCCGACTCCGACTTTGTCGCCCTCAGCAGAGGATCAGGTTTTTCACCCTTTTTTTGAAACAGGTTCTCACCTTTGGCAATCCAAGTTCCACCCAGTGTCGTATATCCCATGTCCGTAGTGTTCCCCCATTCATCGATAGCAGAACCCATTTGATAACGGTCGGTATGACGTGGGAACCCTGGTGCCTTGTCATAGCTGACACCTGATGGCAACTGGACTGTCTCCGCATCTATAACTCGTGTAATGTCAAAATCATCATCCAGTATCTCAAAAGTTCTACCGTTTTTTTCAAAATAATTCTTACCTGTCTGTGTATCTACAAACTTTGTCGAGTAGTTGCTTTCCCTTTCGGCATTCCTTGCCTTAACGAGAGCCGAAAGAGGCATCGAAAAAACAGTTCCCCTTGGGTCACCGACTTCCTTGACTCCCAGTTCCTTCCATCTGGCTTGTCTTTCTTTAATTGATGCTATTTTTGTATCCAGTTCCTCCCTTTCTCTGCCGAGTAATGCTATTTCATTTACGTACTGCTGACTCGTCTTGCCTTCGGACGTGGTAGACTCCATTGCCTGTCTTATCGAGTCCTGTCTTTCCTGTTGCCAGTTTACGTCATACCTGTTCTGTGCAATTTTTCTGTTCTCAACAAGCTCTCCCTTCTGAATGAATTTTTCAGCCTGCAACATGTCTGCATCACTTCTGACCTGAATTTCTGTGGTCGGTGTCGATTTTGCTGGAAATTTCTTTTCTTGAAGTATTACAAAGTTGCCAGTTTCCTTTCCTCCGAAAGCCAAGTATGGTAAGTCAGTTCCCGAATAATCTTCAAGAAAATGCTTTTCACGAAACATCTGCATTTCATTTTTCCATGTTTCTGTATTGCCCCTTGGCAAGACATACAGTGCGCTTGTACCATGGACCTGACCTGCAGATTGCAAGTAGTCGTCTGCCTTGTAAAACTCTATTGACGTCACAGTCTTTGCTTTTTTTGGAATTGCAACCCTTCTTCCCTTGATTGTTCTCCATTTTAGTTTGGTCTTTGTCGGTCCTTCGTATACGGGACTGTTAATCAGACTTCCATCCTCTGTGTACTTTTTTCCAAACTGTTTGTCGGCATCCTTCTTGGCAATGTCTCTTACCCAAAACTGCATGCCAGATGCTTCCCCAGAGAGTGTGTTCTCAGCTGCCGTCCTTGCAAAATCTGAAGGATCTGTTGAAATGTTCTTCGTCTTGCCAATGAGTGTGGATGTCTGTACCTGACCGACTATGATTCCGCCCTTGTCATACTGTGCACTGACACTTGGTCTCACTGCTTGTATTATGGTCAAGTCGTCTGCCCATGCCTCCTTGATGCTCGGTACCACTTTTTCGATTGCACCAAGATCAAACAGATATGTGGATTTTGTCGTGCCGACTGTCTTCGGGTTTGTATACCACCAGACATTCTTGTGTGGGTTTTCTTCAATTTCCTTCAAGTATGCAATCTCCTTTTTGTTTTTAGCAATGTCTGAAACTACATCCTTTTGATTTTTGTCACTAATCGTATCTATTCGTTTGATGGTGTCTATGTAACCCGGGTTCGTATTAATCTCAGACTTGAGATTTTTAATCTCGAGGTTTATACTGTCAATCATTGTCTTTGTTTCGATTATTTTCTGTACGTCTGCATTGACAAATCTGCTTTGATAGTTTTCCTTTTCGGTTTTACCTTCTTCAAACTTCACATTGGAATTGTCAAATGCGTCATCAACCTTTGATTTTGTTTTCTTTCCTTTGAGCGACACGTTTCCAGGTACTCTGCCACCAGGTACTTCATACATTCCAGTCTCCATTATTTCCAACAAGAGAGACTTTTGATCTTCCAACTTGAGAAGTTTTATCTCATAATCGGTCTCAAATGTCTTTTTATCTTTGAGCAGTTTTTTTGTTTCAGGACTGGTATTTTTATTCAGGTTAATGTTTTGTTCCTCAAGTTCCTTTCTCTTACCGGTGACATACTTTTGCGCTGAGGAAAATTGATCTGAATCAAACAGTCTGAAACCTGCCACGTTTTCACTTACTGATTCCACAACCTCCTCCAACCTTGCCCTGCGTCTTCCTATGGTTGAGAACCTTGAATTTACCGCGGAGTCAAGTGCACCGTGAAGAAGATCCTTTTCATATCTTAATACTCCCATTACGCCCCTTACTTGTCCCTTCTCTGCATCGGAAAGAACGTCTGCACTGTCACCTCTTTTGTTTGTGGCGGTATTGTAGTATCCGCTTTTCCTTCTGTATTCTATCTGCTCCATCATTGCAAGACTCTTGATTCGTTCAGGTGAATCAATGTCTCCCCATGTTTTTACAATCGGATTGAATTTTAATTTAATTGCCTTGTTCAGACTGACTCCCTTGTCTGCAAGTTTTTTGATTCTTGGATTTACATTGGCTTCCTCTACTGCACGAGAATATGACCTGTTAAAGTCATCCATCTTTGGCATTAGATCCATCTTTACCATGTCGTTGAGAATTATTCTTTGGTTTGTTATCTCCTCAGCATCAACTGCGTTGTCGACCTTGTTAATCTGTTCCTTGAAAGCGTCCAGCTTTTTTGACACCCTGTCCTGAGTGCTAATGTCTATGTTTGACTGTTTGATAAAATTCTTAAGTTTTTGCTGCTTGGCTGCATCCACATACCTTCCACTCTTGGCTGCATCGTCAAGTATTTTCAGCTCAGCCTTTTTCTTTAGCATGTCCTTCTCAATGAGGTGTCGTTGCACGCCATATGCTGCTCTCAATGTCTGGATTGCCTTGACAATCGGTTTCTTGGTTTTTAATTTTCCAGTAGGATCTGTAAGTGACAACTTGTTTTCTCGGTTTACCTCTGCGGCTAATTTTTTTGTCGTCTGCTCGTTCTTGTATGCCTTTGCCAACAGTCTTGGATTTGCAATCTTTCCTGTCTTTGCAGTATATCTTGCTGCCGTTACAGAAACCTTTGCAGCTGCACTTACTTGCCCTACGCCAATAAACCAGTATGGCAGTTCTCCTATTGCAGTACCAATGTAATGACCTGGTGCTTCCTCAAATCTTTCTGCTGAATGCTCAAAACCTGCACCGATGCTGTCCTCTCCGTGGTATGTGGTTTCGTGTCCCAGTACGTCTCCGGCAGCTACCAGGTTGTCACCCATACCCGTAACAAAGTCTCTCTTGTCATCGCCGTCATTTTGTAAGAATGTTGGAAGTGAATTGTTGTCCGGTAATCCGATTGATCTTGCAATGTCGTCCGTAATCAAACTGATTGGCGAATACCATTCTTTGTTGGTTACACCTCTTGCCTGTGCAGTCACAAACGGTTTTGCAACCGGAGTAATTAGCAAGTCAAGTCCAGTTTCCTTCATTACCTGATCCTCTGCCCTTACACCTTCAATGACGTCTTTTGGCATTTGGATGAACTGTTCTGTAGGCGTAAGCAGACCTCGAAGAAACTGCTCACTGATTCCCCTTGGAGCAGGTGTTTCACTGCTTGAATCTCCTGTAACCTGCTTGAGATCAAATTCGCCCTGTGCATCTCTTTTGATTTCATCACCAGCTACGTCACGAGATACAATTCTTCCGTCAGCATTAGGCGGATTGTTTGCCCTGGGTCCGGCTCCAACAATGCCTGCTTGTGCCGGTGTGGTTTGTTGCTGACTGACCTGTGCTATGTTTGAGGTCTGCTGTGAGGATTGTGCGGGCTGTGCAGACTTTTCGGCATTACGTTTTGCAGTATATTTTTTTGCCAGTTCCTTTGCCTTGACGTTGCTTGTTCTGCTACTACGCATTGCCATAACCTCGTGTCAGTTTTCTATAATATCGAGTTATTTTTGGATCAACTGTTACATCAGAGAAATTGAATCGAGGGTCCCACAGTGTACCTTGTTTGGAAGTGCTGTGTCCTATTCTTCTTGAAGGAGTTAATGCGGATCTTACAATTCCTGGATCTCTGTATTCTCTGCTCTTTCCAAATGGGTTCTGATTTTGAAGTCCCTGGAATGATTTTTTTGCATTCTGAATAGGGTCATCCTTGATTGTCTTGTATACATTTTCAGCATACTTTACTTCCTCCTGTAAGTTTTTGAACTGTGAAACCAGCTTCTTGCGTTGTGTAATCAAAGGTATTGCAGATTGATTTTGCATCAAGTCCAGCTCGTTTGGCTGCTTTCCATGTTTGGCGATGTATGAAGACACTATTCTTGTAAGGCTTGTGTCAAGACTGTTTATCTTTGTTTTAATTTCATTAAGCTTTGTTATCTTGCCTGACGGTCTTCTTTTTCCAAACGGCTGATTGTCTCTGACCCTTAGATGTTTTGGTATCATACCACAAGACCTCCCAGTCCGTCACGACGTCTTGCCCTCTGCTTGCTTTGTGATGTATTAAGATTGGAAGTTCCGGTGTTTGTACGTGACTTTACGTTGGGTCTTCCGGGTGATGACCATCCTCTACTTCTTGGTGCACCGGAACCTATGTTGTTTTGTATTTGATTGTACTCACGTACCTTCCTTTGCTGTTCCAGTTCCTCTCTTTCTGATATGGTTTTTGCCAGACTCTTTTCAAGATAACTTTGTTCGGTTTCAACTGCTGCAACATTGTAGTTGATATCATAAAGTGCCTGTGAACTGGTTCCGAGTTCCTTGGCTAGATTTTCATCTACGGATATGTTTCCGTGTTTCACTCCCGATTCTACGGCAGATTTGATAACCGGTCTCAAGGCAGTGTGTGCCTCATCCAGTCTGCTTTGCTCCAATCTTAATCCGACAAGCTTTGCTTTTCTATCCTCTATCTGCTGCTCCATTGTTTTTTCGTATTCCTTTGTCTTTACGTTTAATTTTTTTATATCCTGTACCCAGTATGCACCTCCGCGAACTCCGCCCATCTCCTGATTGACGTGACCGACAAAAGAATCGCCTGTAACTTCAGGAGAACCAAACCAAGACTTTGACACTTCCTGTGTGGTTACATTTGGTGCAGAATAGTAATTACCGTAATAGGTGTTAAGGTCTCCCTTCCATTCATGCAGGTCTGCACTGATGTACGCATTTGCTGCTCCCCATGAATCATACTTGTTTAGGATGTCTGCCTTGGATTGAAGTGCACTCTGTTTTTTATCGTCTGTGCTTCCCCATAATGTCAGGTCGTCATCCTTTGAAAACATCTTATCGTTGTTCAGCCATGATGCAAACCAATCACTGTTGGAATCACGGTTGACATATCCTTCCATTCTTTGATCAGGTCTTGTCTCCCCTATGCTTTTGTACCATGAAGCCATTGAAGCGTCCGCATTTGAGCCGGCTTCCATGCCAGTCAAGTCTTCAAACTCTCGCTTGCTTTCAACCTGCTTGTTAAATTTAGTGGCACGGCTGACACGTTGTTCGTTGGTCAGGGAGAAGGAAAGGTCAGTTGTGGCACCGAGATAGTTCTGTCTAAGCTTCTCTTGCTTTGCTTGTGATACGGATAGGATGTTGTCACCCTTCATCTGTGCAATTATTCCATCGACGTTTGTCATGTTTGAAATGGCACCCTGTCTTTTGTTTCCCACCCTTTTTGCTTCGGTTGTGGTTCCTCCCTGGTCATAAACTGTGTTAAGTGAGTCGCCGTGTTTGTCTTCCAATCCTCTTACAAACACGTCAATGGCTGTCTGATTTTTACCGCCAATGTTGTTTCTTTGCAGTCCTTCCAAGTGTTTAATGTCATCACCGATTGCCTTGGTTTTGGACTGCTGCAATTCCCACATGTTGGATGTAATCTGTACTTCCTGTTCCAGAACTGCGGTGTTGGGATTTGATTTTTGCAAGTAGTCCTTTCTTGTTTCATCTGTAATCACGTCATGCTTTGCCAAATAATACATCACTGTATTGTAATCGGTAGACTGCAATGCCTGTGCAACCACCTTTTGATCATTGTTAATGTCCTGTAATTGTTTTAGTATCTTGTTTTTTTTCTCGGTTAGATGTACTGATTCGTAATAGGTTTCATTTCCGTCCCTGTCTGACGTGGATGGATGTTTCTTTTCAAATGCCTTTATTTCTTTTTTTACTTCTTCCAGTTTCTTCTCCAGTTGTTTCTCCTGATTTCTTTGCTGCTGCATCTGCGAAGGAAGTATTCCTGAAAGTCCTGAACTGATGTATTCAAATGTCTTGGAAGTCTTTTCTTTCTGTGACTTGGTTTGCTGTTCTGGAGAAAGGTAGTTGTATGCATCATGTTTGATCACCTGTCCTTTTTCATCTCTCTTTGTTCCAAAGAAATTGTCAATTGACGATGCAATGCCAACAGGTTCTGAATCCTTGGTCTTGTCTGTCTTCAATACATATTCAAACTTTTTAAAACCAGTGTTGGCATTGTTTTTAATCTCAGCATCCGTATATCCTACTGATCTCCATTCATAATTGCTGGCTGGTCCAGATGCTCTTGATGCGGCTGCAGTTGCTTCTGCCACTTCTGCTTTTCTTGCCTTTGTTTGTGTTGATGCTGCTGCTGCATTCCTTTGTCCTTTTCTTGCACTGCTAATGTGTGAGGTGTCGTAGCTCGATGCCCAACCAGAGAGTCCAGACTTTGCATTGGCAAGTTGTCCAAGTTCTGCCGCGAGTGCCTTTCCCTTGTACTGGTCTGCAATGCTTTGAAACCATCCTTTTGTTGGTCTGTTGCTTGCTGCCTGATATCTGATAAATTTGTCTAAGCGAAAATTGCTGGTTCCACGATGTGAAATTGCACCGCCTTTGCTGTCTATTATGTCCTCAGGTCTGTACCATTCCATAGCCATGTATGGTTCGGCTGCCTTTCGCTGTGCTTCAGTATATCCTCCCCTTTGTTTGCCCTGTTGTGGTTTGAACAGTTTGAGGGTTGGTTTCTTTGTTCCGGCTGCATATGCTGAAAAGTTCTGATATGTTGAAATGTATGCTTCCTGTAATTGCACCTCCCTCCGTGCTCTTCCGCCTGCCGCTGCGTGTGCAGCTTTGTATTTGCGAACTTTAGAGCCATATGTTGCCATACTATATGAATCGGGTTCAGGTATTTGAAATTAAAAAATAAAGCAGAACTACTAAAACTTATTTGTATTTCTTAGCAGTCTCTGCACTTGCAAATTTGTACACAAGACCAGATTTTGCTTTTCCTATCAATTGGAAACGATTGTTAACCTTTTTGACCTTGATGTCCTTGTCTTGTACTGTTACTTTTTTACGAGTACGTACGTCATAAAATACTTCAGGCATAGTCTATTCCTGAACCATAGGTATTTAAAATTAAATTTAACCTCTTACTGTCGTAATGTGGTCTAAAATGATGGACATTATTTCTTTTTTGTTGGGATGATCTGCCCACAACACCAAGTCCTTTAACGGTATGTGGTATTTTCGATTTTTAAACAATGTTTCAACCCACACGGTTTCTTTGTATGGTATAATTCGATACTCATCCATTACCTTTTCATGAATTAAAATGGCATGCTCAAGAACTTGCTTGGTGTGTCGATGGTGTGTTTTGTGTTCAACTCTTTTCATACAGCATATGCAAAATGACTTTTGAGTGTATGCCCAAGCCTTGCAGTACTGGCACCACCCTTTCAGATACGGAGTGCCTTCAGTACGAGAACGTTCAGAAACATGGACGTGCTTACAGAAGCCGTCACTTTCAATAGGTCTTTTATTCTTAACCGAACGGGCTTCCACCTTGATCTCCTCCTCCTCCACCAAATGATTTCTTTGCTACCTTGGCTTCAGTAGTATGTTTAATTCTAGTCTCTGTCAAGACATTCAACATTCTTCCATCTATTGAGGTGGTTGAGATCAATGTGTTACGATGCAACTTGTGGAATTTCTCCAAAGTCCTACGACGAACGTCATTTACAACATCAAACAGTATAGTAAAATGCTCAAGCTGATAGACCACATGTGGCAGTGCCTTGTTTCCAAACAGAGTTCGATATAAGAAATCATCATGCTCTCGAGCTTCTGAGATTAATTGTATTGCTCTATCAGGACTTACTGGACGTGCACCTGGATCATCATATGACATTATCTAAAGTTAAAAATACAAGTATTTGAAATTAAAATTATATTATTGAGGTCCAGAAAGCAACCTGGTTGTAATCATCTGGTAGAATGCTATTCCAAAACTAATTACAAGCAATGTGATACCTATGATTCTTGCAGTTTCAAACTCTGCAGACAATGAAATGTCCGGGTCCGAATGTATGTATGCCATGTAAGATGAAACCATTGCGATTCCAACTATGCCGACAAGTTGCGGTGATTCGGTTCTAAGCCAAAGCAATCCTACAACAAGTGCCCAAAACAATACTATTGCAAGTCCGCCAAATATTGCATCATAAGGCATTAGCATCACACCCAATGGGTCGTCGGTAAACTCACACATTCCAAGCTCCCAACAGAAACAGTCCCTTCCCATCTTGTCTGCACATTCTGCCTCAGTTAACATTGAACCGGGAAGATGGTCAGCAAAAACAGTCTCTGCAACAATGGTTCCGTTGGCTATGAATACAAGACCGAGCAGAAAAACCATTAAGAAGTTCATGTTTTTATATCACTCTTGCAGGTATTTGAAATTAAATGTGAAGTCATTTACGGTGTCAGACTGGGCATTCCCATTGGAGGCATCGGTTGAATCTTTGGAATCAATGACGTGGGTTCTGTGCCCTCACGTACGGTAACCTCCAAAGTGAATCTGACTTCGCCTATGTTTCCACTTGAGTCTATGGCTCTGCAGAGTACGTCATGTTCTCCAATTGCCAGTATTGCGCCAGAGTTTGGATCACATTCAGCGACAAGTCCGTCATCAACATTGTCCAATACAATCACGTTAAACTTAACTTTCATACCGTTGGTATTGTCTGACTCATACGTTCTAAGGATTGGAGCCATCAGTTCAGGTGCCACGTCATCAATCATCGGTGCCATGCTGTCTATCTCCTCATCGGTAAGATTGTCTCTTGCTTCTTGGCTGGCTACCTGTTCTGCCGGTGACTCGTTCACCTTCACACCAAGGAACGTCTCTGCCTCAGGATTGTATGGTGTTCCACCTGCATCCAGATACGCCTGATACTCGTCTTCACCAAGACCTGCTACAAACCTTCTGTCTGCCTCGTCCCTCAGACCATTGTCAATTTCCCACTGCTCGTACTCTTCTGGAGTCATCACAAACACATCCGGTTTTCCCACCACTCTATCAGCTACGGCATCGATAACAGGAGGTGCATTAGACATTACTACCGCAATACCCATCACTGCACCGAATACTAGCATGATTGGAATGGCTTTCTTGAAAGGGTCAGAAAGTTGTTTTGCTACTGCTTCCTTTGTGAGATGCAGTTCCTTCATCGTCGTGTAACACACGCTTGGAGAATCTGCCTGAAATTGAACTAACTTTTTTTCCGAAGATATTGAAACGCTTTTTGGAATAGCTTTTTTTTTAACCCCTTCCAAATCCGAATCGTTGTCTTTGGAAATTGGCTTGATAAATGATTCCAAGTTGTTCCATCTTTTCTTCTTTATCATATTCTTCATCGCCTTGTATGCAGGTTTTTCCATCGGAGGTGACAGTTCCTCTCTCTCATTACTTACAATAAAGAAACACAGCATCTGTTTTTTGAGAAAGTAAACGTTGTCCTTGTCTATTTCAAAAACTCCAAATGAAGTATAAGCCCTGTTGTTGTTGACATACATCGGAACTATGTCCAGTCTCTGATATCCAATCTGAACAAAGGCATATCCTGTTCTGTTCATTCCCATTCCGAGCAGTTGGCTGGAATACCTAGGTATTGGCTTGCTTTGTGTGTGAACGTTAATCATCATGTCTGTCTTGCTTGTCTCGTCATCAGTTGCATGATCCTGAAGGAATCGTTTTGTATCGGATGTCATGTCGCCAGCAATGTCTTTTGGTATGTTCAGTGTTGCCACATCAATGCTTGGATCATTGCCAACACTTTGCATGAACCTGTCCTTGTTGAACAGTTCACTTTCGCCGCTGTCCTTCATTACGCTGTCTATCTCATTGAGTGCAGAAAGCGATACTGGTTTTGAGTTTGAGAAGTTATAGAAATAGATGCCAGTTTTTTTGAATCTGTATTCATACTCGTCGTCAAGTTCGTAGGTCTGACCTTCCTTTGTCGTGAAATACTTTGAATTGTACTTGTTAATTTTTACAAACGTGATATTTCTGTCACCCATTTTGATTATAGCGATAGGTTTTTTTGATAACTTTATTTCAAAAAGTGGAACAACCAATACTAAAATCCTAGATCTTTGGTATATAAAATTAAAGTTAATCTATGACCATCGTTTGCCGATGAATATACCGAGTATTGCAGCAATTATTAACAAAGCCCATGTTGCATCCGGACTGTAAAAGTCCAGATATCCTAGGTAAGACATTATTCCCATTGTTACAATTATGAAGATGACTCCCATTGGTGCTGAACGTCCTGTGAATATACCGGCTATTGCAATGACAAAGATGAATACCATGTTAATTCCAAACAGGTCTCCCATTGGCTCAATGCCTAATTGCTTTACAGCGTTTGGATTCTTGAATGACTTGAATGTCTTCTCACTTGGAGTTCCTTTTGGCACATCAATGTCTGTTGGATCACATAGCATGTCGTTAGGATCACAGTTTACAACAATGCTTCCGTCACCTTGAACCGTGTAGTCAAATGAAGGGTTGACATAGATTGAACCATAGTAGTCAGTTTCAGAATCCACTGTAGTGTCCTCTGATATCTGTGCAGATGTTGCAGTGAATGCCTTGATGATTGGTTCGTCATTTAGATTCTGTGGTTGGTATCTGATGATAACATCTGCTCCAACTGGCTGAACTGTAAAGTCCAATGTTGATTTTGTGTATGACAAGTCACATGAACCGGTCTGTGTAATCTGATTCATCACCCATCCGCCACCATCGCTTGAACAGTCGGCTGCTGCAGATGCACCCTCATATACAAACCTCTCCTCAGCAAATGAGATGTCACCGGTAAATGGTGCAGAAGGTGTCAATGCTATTGTGTTACTTTGTATTACATATCCCGAGTCCAATGTGAGTGTCACAAAGAATGACGAAGTGTATGTTGGGTAAGACGTCATCTGAGATAGACCACCCGGGCTTAGCGGTGTGTTTAATGAAATGATTTGGTCTCTTGCGTTGTCCTTGTACAATGCCTGTGACACTATGGTGCTTGAAGTTCCACCGGTCAATGACACTGTCGGTGTGATTACGACAGAGTTTCCTCCGGTAACTGCACCGGTAATTGTTATTGTTGCCAGTACAGGTGAGAGTGTTGCAGTGTTTGACGGTGAACCTGTTCCAACTGCAGTGATGCCGGAGACACGATAGACATAATCAGAGCCGGCAGATAGACCAGTATTGGTAAACACCACGTTGGAGTTGCCAGTATCTGTGACAAGTATTAGCCAGCCATTGCCGTCTACGTTTCTTTCAATTTGATATCCTATGATGTTGTAGCCAGAAGTTGCAGTCGGTGCTCCCCATGTCAACGTACCAGCAGAGTTTGTACTGCCAACAAGTGTGGATGTAAGACCAGTAGGTGAAGAAGGCACATCCGGAACTATGTATGTTACAGTGTTGGAGTCTCCGCCAGAACCTGCAGAGTTACCTGCAGTTACCTTCCAATAATACTGCTGCAATGCAGTGAGTGACGTGTCATCGATTGTCAGACCGGTGGTGGTTGCATACGGTGTGAATGATGTTCCGTCAGTACTTCTGTGTATAGTGTAGGTGATGTTGGGATCTCCGCCGTTAACAGTCGGTGCCACCCATGTCAATCTTGCAGTTGTAGGTGTTGGGTTTGCTCCCACAAGTCCAGTTGTTGTTCCAGGTACATTGAAAGTGACTGCACTTGCACTTGTACTCTGGACACTTTCACCTGCTGAGTTTGTAATTGTGTATGCATAGTATACGGTCTGTCCCAGGTTGAGTCCTGTATGCTGGTAAGAGTTGGTTGTCACCGTAGCTAATGAAGTGAATGTAATGTTATCTGGTGAAGAGTATACAGTGTAACCTGCTGCATTTGAACTGACACTCCATGCAAGGTCAATTGCAGTTCCAGAGGTTGCAGTTGCAGTTATAGTTGACGGTACTGCAAACGTGGTGATTGCAACAGAGGTACTTGTTACAGAACCATAGGCATTTGTAGCGACAACACGGTACTGATATTCTGTATTAGTTTGCAAACTGAGATGAGTGTTGGTAAAAGTTGCAGGTGTTGCGGTTGTCAATGTTAGCCATTGTCCGTTGCCTTGACCGTTAACCAAGTTCAATATTTCCACACGGTAGGATGTTATGTTGCTGCCGTGATCATATGGCTGTTGCCAGTTCAATGTTGTCGAGGTGGTGGTTGAACTGAACGTTGGAGTAATAAACGGATCAGGTGCACCGAATGTATGATCAGTTGCTATAGGACCCAATGAACCGATGCCCAACGTGTTGATTCCTGTAACCTTAAAGTAATAATCAGTCTGTGTAACCAGTCCAGTTACAGTTGATGTCAATGAACTGCTTTGTGTGTTTGGAACTATTACATTCCATGCAACTCCATCCAGACTCTGTTCAATCTGATATCCAGTTACAGCATAGCCGTTGCTATTGGCTGCACTCCATGTCAATGCTATGCTTGTGTCGGACTGGGTTGATGCAGTCAGACTGGAAACTGCTGATGGTATGTCACCTGCTGTCATTGAGGCAGAACTGCTGAATGCGGAATTTCCAATCTGATTTGTTGCAAGTACACGATACTGGTACACGCTTCCATTTGTCAAGCCAGTGTCCTGTGTTGTGTTTGCATTGACTGATGTCAATGAAGTCCAAGTTGTTCCGTCTGTTGATTTCTCAACCTGATATGTCGTGACGGCAAATCCGTTGTCTGCCGGAGATGTCCAGTCAAGTTGAATGATACTGTTAGGCAACGGTATCAATGACAGTACCGGTGCATCTGGAATGTCACCTGCATGTGATGTTGCCGTTGCAGAAGCAGGTCCAGTTCCCAGTTGATTGATTGCAGAAACCTGATAGGTGTACATTGTACCAGTTGTAAGACCTGTGTCACTGTATGCAATTGAGAGACTTTGTGTATCTGCAACGAGTGTAGTCCAAGTTGTTCCGCCGTCAGTGGAGCGTTCAATCATGTATCCAGATACAGCATAGCCGTTTGGATTAGGTGTTGACCATGCAAGGTCAATGCTTGTGTTTGATGTGGTTGTTGCAGTTAACGGATTGACTGTTCCGGGTGAGTCACCTGCCGTCATCGAGACAGCGCTGCTGAATGCGGAACTGCCTACCTGATTGACACTTGTAACTTTGTAATAGTATACTGCAGAGTTAGTTAGACCTGTATCTTGGAATGTGTTTGCATTGAGTGACGTTAGAGGACTCCAAGTTATGCCGTCGGTTGATTTCTCAACAGCGTATGTCGTGATGGCAAATCCGTTGTCATTTGGAACAGTCCAGTCCAACTGAATTGTGTTTGATGGCAACGGTGTCAATGACAGTACCGGTGCATCTGGAACGTCACCTGCATTTGATGACACTGCTGCAGATGCAAGTCCAGTTCCTACAACGTTAATGGCGGATATCTTGTAAGTGTAATTTGTAGAAACAGCCAAATTGATATCTGCATATGCAGTTGCAATACTTTGTGTGTCTGCAACGAGTGTGGTCCAAGTTGTTCCGCCGTCAGTGGAGCGTTCAATGAGATAACCACTTACAGAGTAGCCATTTCCATTTGGTGAAGTCCATGCGAGGTCAACCGTATAATTGATTGTCGGTGTTGCAGAAAGACCTGTAACTTGTGACGGGACGTCAGATGCTATTGCGGATGCGACAACACTTGGATCACCTGTTCCGTATGTATTGATGGCAGAAATTCTGTACTGGTATTCCTGTGTCGTGGTGAGACCAGTGTCAGTGTAAGTTAAATTTACATTTCCTGTAGAAGCAACCAGAATTCCCCAAGTACTTCCGCCGTCAGTGGAGCGTTCAATCTGATATGATGTAACTGCTGCTCCGTTGATTACAGTTGGTGCAATCCAGTCAAGTTTGATTTGTGATCCAGGAAGTGCTGTTGCCGTTGTGCCAGTTGGAACTTCAGGATGTCCAAACGTGGTTGCAGTTGCCACAGTGCTTGGTGAACTTGTTCCAGCAGGGTTGATTGTGCTGACACGGAACTGGTGTTCAGTTAACGGTGTCAAACTTACTACATTGTGTGACAGGTTCTGATTTCCAGTGTCTGCAACTACTGTGGTCCACGTTGTACCAGAGTCAACACTTTGTTCAATAAGGAATCCAGTATGTTCCTGTCCGATTACATTGTTCCATACCAAGTCAATCTGTGTGTCGGACTGAACTGTTGTAGTGATTGCCTGTGTAGGATTTGCTAACGTATATCCGACTGGTTCATTTCCTGTTGCACCAGAACCAAACGTATTGGTTGTCGTAATTCTGTAATGATATTCGCCGTTCTCGTTTAGTGATGTGTCCTGATATGTGGTGTTGGTTGTGGTTGATTCAAAGTTCCATACTACTCCGTCAAAACTTGATTCGATTGTATAATCAGTAAATGTAAATCCGTTTAGCTGCGGCTGTGTCCAGCTTAGGTTAATCTGACTTGTCGATATGGTTGTCAATGCAAGATCAGATACTGCACCTGGAACACCAAACGTCTGACCAGAAGTGGTAGAGGATATTGGACCAGTTCCAAGACCATTGATGGCACTAATTCTGTAATGGTATGATGTTGACTGTGTTAATCCTGAATCAGCATACTGATTGATCTGATGACTTGGTGCCAATACAGTCCAACCAGTTGAACCATCCGGACTTCTTTCGACTTGATATCCAGTTAGAGTGTAACCGTTGTCATTTGGAACTCCCCAACCTACAGTCAATTCAGTTGCAGAGATAGGAGTTACAGATAGACCAACAACCTGTGCTGGCACGTCACCAGCCAGTCCGTAAACAGTTGCAGTGTATGCCGATGTTCCCAGTGTGTTGGTTGCTGATATTCTGTATCCGTAATTCTGACCGTTGACCAAGCCTGAATCACTCTGTGCTAGCGATGTCACTCCAGTTGTTGTAGTCCACGTTGTTCCGCTGTCAGTAGTAACGTCAACATTGTATGTTGCAGTATAACCATTTGAAGAAGCTGCATTCCATGCAACATCCAACTGACTTGGGACAACTGCTGTCACAGTAAGGTTTGATGGCACACTTGGAATGTCACCAGCAGTGGTTGATGGTAAGTTGGAAGAAGTAGAAGTTCCTAATGCGTTGGTTGCAACCACATTGTACTCGTAAACAGAACCTGAGTTAAGACCCTGATGCAAGTATGTTGTCTGTGCTTGTTGAACAGTTCCCAGACTTACAGGAGTTGCACCGTTCTCAGAAGCAAAGATTGTGTATGTTGTTAAAGCGTAAAAGTTCTCGTTTGCAGGTGTCCAGTTAAGATTGATTTCATAGTTGACCATTGCATCCGCAGTTACGTTTGCAACTGCATCTGGCTTGTCACCTGTTAGACCAGAACCTTCATTGCTTGCAACACTGGTTCCCTGCTGGTTGATTGAAAGC
>TARA_B110000438_G_scaffold111110_1_pt1 | contig 28931 bp, 28 predicted proteins | sample TARA_B110000438 | Tara Oceans TARA_B110000438 (sample SAMEA4398413) | marine metagenome | biome: Polar Biome; feature: [MES] marine water layer (ENVO:01000295) within the mesopelagic zone...; material: water (ENVO:00002006), including particulate matter (ENVO:01000060) such... | reverse complement strand
GAACTCTTACCGATCAATATCGTGCCATTAATAAAGAAATCGATGGGCTAAAAGTCTATAACCGGCTCATGGCTGCTCAAGTGCAAGGTCAAGAAGCTACACTAGAAGATATTCAAATATCCATGGACCAAGTCGACGTCATAAATCGACAAATTTTTCCATTGATGGAGAGAATGATCGATGGTTTAGATCAGTCTGTAGCTTTGGATATTCCTTTCTTATTAGAAGAAAGAACTAAGCGCATAGATGCTCTGAAGCTACTAATGTCTCGTTCAGATGTTAGCGTTGCTGAAAAATTTCGAAAAGTTATGGAATCTTATCAAATTGAATTAGATTATGGCTCTTCTGCAGAATACTATAAGCAATCATTGGATCTTGGAAGTGACTATGGGGTTCGTGATTATAATATGTTGAGAGTTGGGAGAATTGGTCTTTATTTCCAATCCGATGACTCTTCAATTACAGGCATTTGGGATGTTAATCAAAATGACTGGGTAGTCGATGATGAGCATCGCGCAGAAATTCGAAAAGGACTAAGAATGGCAAGACAGTTGATTGCACCTGAGTTAATGCTAATTCCGGTTCAAGCTGCAAAGGAGACATCTTAAAATGAATAAATTTATAACCTATACATTGATACTAATAGGATCAATTGGTATCGCAAATGCACAAGAAGATGCGTCTTCAATGGGTGATTTATTAAAACAAATCGAACAAGGTCAAGCACGAGATTCTGTTGAAGCTCAAAAAAGAGAAGCTCGTTTTCAAGCTGATAGGAATAGTCAGCAAAAAATCTTAAATGATTCTAGAGCTGAAAGAACTCGTGAAGAAAACAGAAGTGAAGATTTAGAATCAACTTTTGCAGACAACCAGCAATTGATTGTTGATGCAAGAGCTGCTTTAGACAAAAGATTAGGCGCTCTCAAAGAGTTATTTGGTGTATTACAAACAGTATCTGGTGATGCTCAAACTCGCTTCAATGGGTCTTTAACTAATATTCAGTACCCAAATCGTGAAGCTTTCTTGGTTGAGCTTGGCAGTAAAATGGCTAGCGCAAATAGCCTTGCATCCATTCAAGATATTGAAGGTCTCTGGTATGAACTTCAAAGAGAAATCAGTGAGCAAGGGAAGATTGCGAGATTCACAACAGAATATGCCTCAGCGGATGGTGAAAGAATAACATCTGATGTTGTCCGAATTGGTGTGTTTAACTTGGTCTTTGAAGATGGTTATCTTCAATATGACAGTACAACAGGAAATGTCACTGAACTACAAAGACAGCCGGAGCAATCTCAGTATACAAACTCTGCTGAAGATATGATGGAAGCAACGGACGGTTATGTAGCAATCGGTTTGGATGTTACTCGAGGTGGTATCCTGGCATTACTAGTAGAATCACCTACAATTACTGAGAGAATAAACCAAGGTGGTATTGTTGGTTATTGTATCATTGCGTTAGGAATAGTGGGACTAATGATCGCTGTTTGGCGTTGGATATCACTCACAAAAGACAGTCGTAATGTTACAGCTCAGCTTTCAAAAGAGACTGCATCAAAAGATAACCCTCTAGGTCGAGTTTTATCTGCTTACGATGAGGCCAAGGGTGCGGATATTGAAACCGTTGAGCTGAAATTAAGTGAGGCTGCTCTGAAAGAGATGCCTGACCTTACAAAAGGTTTATTATTCATCAAGGTGATTGCTGCAGTCGCACCTTTGATGGGATTGCTAGGTACTGTTACTGGTATGATTAAAACTTTCCAAGTGATAACACTTTATGGTGCTGGAGATCCAAAACTAATGGCTGGTGGTATATCACAAGCGCTCATGACAACGGTATTAGGGTTATGTGTTGCTATACCAATGGTATTGCTCCATACATTGGTCAGTGGACAGAGTCGTAAGATAATTAATATCTTGCAATCGCAGAGTGCTGGAATCGTTGCAAATCACTCAGAAAGCAAACAATAATCGAATATAGGGGTAGTTATGTATTGGTTATATGACTCGTGGGACGCAATCATCGATTTCTTATATCTCGGTGGTAATGTCCTCAGGTGGATTGCAGTAACAATATTCCTGATGTGGGCTCTGATTATCGAGCGATTGATGTATTTTCGTTCGTCAATGACCGAACTAGCAAATGATATTAAAAGCAACTGGGAAGCCAGGAGTGAGAGACGTTCGTGGCATGCTCATCAAATTAGAGAAGGCATGATTTCAAAATTCTCTATGGCAACTAATGGGTCAATTCCAATGATCCAGACGTTGGTTGCCTTGTGCCCACTTCTTGGTCTCCTGGGAACTGTAACAGGTATGATTAAGGTTTTTGAAGTGATGGCAGTATCAGGTTCTGGTAATGTAAGAGCGATGGCGGCTGGAGTATCACAAGCAACTGTTCCAACAATGGCTGGGATGGTAGGTGCTTTATCAGGAGTACTTTTAGTAACACTTCTAACAAGGCGTGCCGCAAGAGAAGTAGAGTTCTTAGAGGACTCTCTCACAATGGATCATTAAAGGTGAAAGCAAATGCGTAAAGGTATAAATTTAGGACAAGAAGAAGAGTCAGAAGAGATCAATCTAACACCAATGTTAGATGTTGTATTTATCATGCTCATTTTCTTTATTGTTACAGCTTCTTTTATTAAAGAAGCGGGAATAGATGTCAATAGGCCGGATGCACCAACCTCAGAAAGTGTGGCTGATGCTAATATATTAATTGCTATTAGTCCAAATGATGAAATCTGGATAGATAGAAGACTAATTGATCCAAGGGCAGTAAGAGCTAATATAGAAAGAATGCATGCTGAGAACCCAAAAGGCTCTGTAGTTATTCAGGCAGATAAAAAATCAACGAATGAATTATTGGTTGTAGTAATGGATGCCGCGAGACAAGCGGGCGTTTATAATGTCTCAATTGCAGCAAATAATAACTAAGTAAATAGATGAGGTATTTCAATGTACGCTAGATATGCAATCTCAATAGTAGCTGGATCTGCAATTACTATAAGTCTTCTCTTTGTTATGCACTTACTAATTGCATCAGGGAAAAGCGCTTTGACAGAACCAAGAGCTAGACATTTGTTAGAGTTTGTCAGGGTTAAGCGAAATGAAAATATTAATACTGAAGACATAACTCCAGAAAAACCACCAAAACCACCTGAGATACCTCAAGAAATGCCACCTCAGGACATGGATTCTGTCGATCCAAATGCACCGACTATAAATATTCCTCCTCCATCAGTAGGAAATGATCTAAACATAGGCGGTCCTGGTGGAATGAATATTGCTGAAGGCGATTATTTACCGATTGTCAGGGTAGCGCCGATATATCCAGCAAGGGCTTTATCTCGTAATCTAGAAGGCTATTGCGACATGAGTTTTACTGTGACTCCAGCAGGTACAACTCAGGATCCATTTGCAGAGTTTTGTACTAGCTCATTATTTGACAGGTCTTCTCAGAGAGCAGTTTTGAAATTTAAATACAAGCCACGTGTTGTAGATGGAGTACCTCAGATGGTTTCAGGGGTTAAAACCAGAATAACATTTAAAATTGAAGATTAATTTATAAATACTAAATATAGTAGTCAGAATAAGATATAAGGGTTTAAGAATGTCAATAAATCAATATGTGATAAAGAATCTAATAGCAGTCCTCACCGTTTCAATATTCTTGGTGGGATCATTATTTGCACAAACTACTCCTAGCAGTGCTCAGTCAGAAAATGATAGAGCGAGCGAAAGAGATCGACGTGATAATCAAAAAACAAAAAAATCACAAGCGGTTAGCAAAGGCGTTTATGCCAAAATTACTAAAGCTCAAGAAATGATGGAAGCTGAGGATAATGATGGAGCGTTAAAGATACTAAATGCACTTCGTGCTAGCACTAAAATTTCTGACTATGAACGTCAAAATGTGATGAATTATTTGGGCTTTGTTTATTACAATATGGAAGATATTCCTAGAGCAATGAGTGCTTATCAAGAGATGCTAGGAATCCCAACTATTGAAGAGCAGATCAAAAAAACAACAACATATACTTTAGCTCAATTAAACACAATGGAAGAAAATTATGCGTCAGCAATTTCATTGATAGAAGATTATTTTGAACTAGAAGTAAATCCACCGGCAGCTTCATATATTCTCTATGCTCAGAATCTATATCAAATTGAGCGCTATAGAGAAATGATAGAGCCAATTAAAACAGCGTTAGTTGTAGATGTAAGAAGAAAGAAAGCGCAAAGAGCGGCTGCAATAGTAACCGCTGAAGCTGAGCTCAAAAAAGCCAGAGAAGAGCTTGAAATTGCTACTGCAACCAAGAAGCTATCAGATGCTAGAAAACTAGCAAGTGAAGAGCCGCTTCCCAAAGAGGACTGGTATGTACTTCTAAATTTTGCCTATTTTCAACAAGAAAATTTTGAACAAGTTAGAGATATACAAAAAATATTACTACTTAACTGGCCTAAGAAAAGATATTGGTTCTCTTTAGCGGGTGCTTATACTGAGCTAGGTGAAGATGAGAATTTAATCTATGCTTATGATGCCGCATACACTCAGGGTCTCCTGGAGAAGCCAGCTGAAATAATCACTATGGCTCAGTTATTCATGCAGGCTGAGGTGCCATTTAAAGGCGCCTTGCTCCTGGATAAAGAAATCAAAAATGGGCGTGTTGATGGAAACGCAAAGAATTATAGACTAATGTCTCAAGCTTTTACTCTGGCATCTGAGGATGAAATGGCAATTCCTGCGCTTAAGATGGCAGCGAAGTTATCAGATGAAGGTGAATTGGATCTCAGATTAGGTAATGCGTATCTTAATCTTGCTATGTATGGGGATTGCGTAAGTTCTGTGCGGGCTGGCCTCAAAAAAGGAAAGATCAAAAGCCCTGATAATGCCCAGATTTCACTTGGTATGTGCTTGTATAATGAAAAAGAATACCTTGAAGCTATTGAATCATTCAAAGCGGCCAGTAAAACAAAACGCTCACAACGTATTGCGGGTCAGTGGATTGCAGTAATTGAAAGCGATATAGCTAGAAATAAGCAGATTGAATTAGCTGAAAATGCAGCAAAGAAACAGGCAGATGATCTTGCAAAAAGACGTGCCCAAGCTCAAGCAGCAAGGATTTAATAATAAATAACACCTCTTGTGAGGTGACTCAGCTAGCTAAACTAAGTAGAAAATTTCAAATCGATGAGGGACTAAATGCCTAAAATTAACTATGTCACTCAAGATGGTGTGACTCATGAGATTGATGTCGATGTTGGCTACACTGTTATGGAGGGTGCCGTTAATAATGATTTAGATGGTATGCCTGCAGAATGTGGTGGTGCGTGTGCCTGCGCTACCTGTCACGCTTATATTGATCCTGACTGGATGTCAAAACTATCAAACCCAGATGATATGGAAGATAGTATGTTAGATGCAGCATTTGACCGACGAAACAATAGTCGCCTCACTTGCCAAATAGAAGTAACCAATGAGCTTGATGGCTTAATTGTGCATATTGCAGAAAACGAGTGTTGATTTAAGTTTGATGCTATCCTGAGGATAATAATTTAAGAGGAAGATCTAATGACAATTAAAGTAGGCGATAAACTGCCTCAAGGTGTTTTCACTATAATGACCGACAATGGTCCTGCACCAATGACTACTGATGATTTATTTGGTGGTAAAAAAGTAGTGCTTTTTGCTGTACCTGGAGCATTTACACCAGGTTGTTCCATGAGTCATCTTCCTTCTTATTTAAATCTATCTGATGAAATATATGCTAAAAATATAGATACGATCGCATGTATGTCTGTTAACGATGCTTTTGTCATGCATGCATGGGGTATTGATAAAGATGTAAATAATAAAATATTAATGTTAGCTGATGGTAATGGCGACTTTACAAGAGCTATTGGTCTTGATAATGATAATAGTAATTTCGGTATGGGTATAAGGTGCAAGAGATTCGCGATGATTGCAGAAAATGGCATTATTACTGATCTTATGATTGAAGAGCCTGGAAAGATTGAAATCAGCAAAGCAGAATCAGTGCTATCAAAACTATAGAATTATTTATCGAGAGCTTCTTTTAGCTCAGGTACTATTTTAAATAAATCGCCGACTAGGCCTATATCAGCTACCTCGAAAATAGGAGCATCCTCATCTTTGTTAATAGCAACTATTGTTCCTGCATCTTTGATTCCTGTTAGGTGTTGTATTGCCCCAGATATACCGATGGCCAGATAAAGGTCGGGAGCAATAATTTTTCCAGTTTGTCCAACTTGCATCTCGTTAGGCACATAACCTGCGTCAACTGCAGCCCTTGATGCACCCGCGCCAGCGCCAAGAGAATCTGCCAGATCATATATAATTTTAAAATTTTCTTCACTTGCTAGTGCTCTGCCACCAGATACTACTTTTTTAGCAGTTTGAAGGTCAGGTCGATCTGATTTACCAGATTGAAGAGATATAAATTTTGTATGATCAGGTAATTGGATGTCATGAGATGCATTTTCTATATTAGCATTATTATTATTTCCAGCCGCACTAAATGATGCAGTCCTTATTGTTGCTACTATTTTTTCTGACTCTGCGATTTCCACTGTTAAAATAGCGTTGCCAGCATATGTAGGCCTTTTGAATGAGTGAGAGCTGACAACGCTCATGATGTCACTGATTTGATTGGTATTCATTAGCGCAGCAATTCTTGGCATAAGGTCTTTACCAAACGTAGTAGAAGGACCGAAGATATGAGAGTAGTCACTGGATAAATGTTTAACTTGAGGCGCTATTGTAGCCGCTAAGCTAAATTCATTTATATCATCATCGATCTGTATTACTTTATTAACACCATCAATTTTTGCTGTTTCTGAAGCTAAATTATTACCATTTTTAGAAAAAACGACTACATCAATTTCACAATTTTCTATATTCATTGCACATGTAACACACTTATTAGTACTGCCATTTATTTCGGTACCATTATGTTCTGCAATTATGAGAATTTTATTCATTAGATTAAGCCTTTTTTTTCAAGTTCTTTTAAAAGAGCAGGAACATTATCCACCATTATACCTTTTTGTCTTTGTTCTGGTGATTCAGTATTGATAATTTTGATCGCATCATTGGGTTTAATATTAAGGTCTTCAAAAGCAATAATTTCTAAAGGTTTTTTCTTCGCCTTCATGATATCCGGTAATTTAACGTATCTTGGCTCGTTGAGCCTTAGATCTGCCGTTATAATAGCGGGCAGACTGATTTCGATGCTTTCAAGGCCAGCATCAACTTCTCTAGTAACTATAGCTGAAGTGTCACTTAGTGCTATTTTTGAGGCAAAAGTTGCTTGTGGCCAATCAAGGAGAGCTGCCAGCATTTGTCCCGTTTGATTATTATCATTATCAATTGCTTGTTTTCCTAAAATAACTAAATTTGGATTTTCCTGAGATATAATATATTGAAAGATTTTAGTGATACTGAGTGGATCTAGGTTACTACCTGTTTCTATCAAGATAGCCCTATCAGCACCCATTGCTAGCGCTGTTCTGAGTTGTTGTTGTGCCTCATTAGTTCCAATCGAGACAACAATAATTTCGTCAGCTTTGCCTTGCTCTTTAATTCTTAATGCTTCTTCAAGTGCAATTTCGTCAAATGGGTTGATGCTCATTTTAACGCCATCGGTTTCAACGCCACTGCCATCTGGGCGAACCCTTACACGCACGTTATAGTCAATGACACGCTTTATTCCAACAATTATTTTACTCACTGACTTGTCCTTATTTATTTTTAGAAATCGTATTGTCTATGAGAGTATACTTGGGTACAAGTATATAACGCTTTTATTGTCAATTATTTGTATTTTTTTGGATAATTTATGCTTAATAGTATAGTTTTTATGCCATCATTATCATCAGCTAATTATATGATTACGTGATAATTGATTTGCGTTTCTCGTTATTATATTTATGTTCTTGGGGTAAATGCATAGCTGATAAAAATAGACAGGTGATATGTGAGTAATAATTCATTGCTAAATGGTGTTCGGATATTAGATATGAGCCGTATTTTGGCTGGTCCATGGGCCACTCAATTACTAGCTGACTATGGTGCTGAAGTAGTAAAAATTGAAAAGCCAAAAGTGGGTGATGATACACGTCAATGGGGTCCTCCATGGTTGAGTGGTAAGAAGAGGATTGATAATTCAGATGCAGCTTATTTTTTATCCACAAATAGAAATAAACGGTCTCTGACATGTGACTTTTCAACCAAAGAAGGTGCTCTAATCATTAAGGAGCTAATTAAATCTTGTGATATTTTGGTCGAAAATTATAAAGCTGGAACACTCGATAAGTATGGCCTAGGTGAGAAACAGCTAAAAAAAATTAACAAAAAACTAATTTATTGTTCTATAACGGCATTTTCTGAAACTTCAAGTAAATCGAAGGAGTCTGGCTATGACGCGATGATACAGGCATCTGGTGGTTTAATGAGTATTACTGGTGAGAAAGAGGGTAGGCCACAAAAATCAGGTGTAGCAATTGCTGATATTATGGCTGGAATGTACGCTGTATCCGCGATTTTAGCATCGCTATATCAGCGAGAAAAAACTCAAGAAGGTCAGCGTATTAATATACCATTATATGACACACAAGTAGCATGGTTAGCGAATCAAAGTATGAATTACTTAATAGGTGGCGAAGTTCCTGAAAGACAGGGAACTGGACATCCAAATATTGTTCCGTATCAGACTTTTTCAACAAATGATGGTGAAATTATGCTGGCAGTTGGAAATAATAAGCAGTTTTCGGAGTTGATGATTGTATTGAATGGAGCAGATACAAGGTTAATTAATAAGTTTAATACAAATGAACAACGTATTGAAAATAAAGTACTAATTATAAAAATATTGCAAGAAATATTCATTAAAAATAGCTCTACACATTGGTTGACTCTGTTTAGAGAGCGAGGCATTCCATGTGGCCCAATTAATAATATCCAAGAAGTCTTTAGTGATAGCTACTCTAAGGAGCGAAACATAGTTAGGCATTCAATTACCTCAACTAATCAAAAGGTCCCTACAGTCGCAAATCCAGTTACTTTCTCGGGTTATGAGATTCAGTATAACAGGGCACCCCCAATGCTTAGTGAGCATACAAACGAAATCCTGCAAGATGATTTGGGCTACTCTGATTGTGATATAGAGAAATTGCGTGCCAAGAATATAATATGAGCAAGGACTTCACTGTTTATTCTTGGTTGTTGGACAAGATTAATAACAACGAAGTTATCTTGACTGTATCAAAGCTCTTAGCGCGTGATTTAATCAATGAGTATGATAAATCTCAATTAAGGCAAAAAAAAACAGCATGGGCTACACCAAAAATATTTTTCTGGCGAGATTGGTTGAAACACAGATATCAAGACAGTTCAAATATAGGCGACTTGTTAATTATAGATAATAGTATTTCTCATCTACTATGGGAGCAGTGTTTTCAGGTTGTCCTCAATGATCCATTATTAAATAACAATCGATTGGCAAGTGAAGCCCAAGATGCATTTAAACTATTATGTGATTATTGTATTCCATTTACTGATATTACTGACCTCGATAATTCTGAAGAAACGCAATTATTTTCAAAGGCGCTAAAACTCTATCTTGAAAAAATATCAACAAAAAAATGGTTGGATTCATCCATGCTGGCCAATCATTTGCTTTTGTGTAATCTAAATGATTGGCTAGATTGCAAAGATGCTAAATCGCTTTCTTTGGTTGGGTTTGATGATCCATTACCAGTATTCGATCAGTTGAAAAATACCATACAAAGTAAAATAGATATAAATTATATACATCATAAGAAATTAGTATCTATTGTCAGTAAAAATTCTTACAAAGATATTGAGTCAGAGTTCAGAGCCATTGGTGCATGGGCTAGGTTGAGGCTGCAAAAGCATCCAGAAGCGAAAATAGCCGTCCTAATCAACGACATTCATCAATCTAAAGAGCTCAGGTATTTAATTATGGAAGGCCTATCTCCGGGTTGGCAATATAATTACCCACAAGAATCACCTCTCATTAATAATAAGCATGAGGGAAATATACATAATTACCCTGTGATGTTTACTTGCTTACTCTTATTGAAATGGTATCAGTCAACATTGTCATCAAAAGAGATCAGCTTGCTTGTTAGAAGCTCGTTATTCCAGGGTATTAATGCCGCAGGCTCGAATTCAATAGAAATGAAATTAAGATTACTGCCAGAAAGAGATTGGCAGATTGAAGAATTTATAGAAAAATTTAAACTTGAGTCCAGCTCAGATGAGTTTGATGTATTAACGAAAATAGTTATTTTTGAAAAAACAAAATCATCTTGTAATGCAAATAAATTAATTCGTGATTGGCTGGATATTATTAATGCTGATCTTGATTTAGTGGGTTGGCCAGACATAGATAATCCTACTAATGCTGAGCATCACTTATTGTGCCGATGGCAAGATTTATTAAGTGAAATCGAAAAAACACAAATTATTTACGACAAAGTATCGTTAACATACATTGTTAATCGTATATTGAGCTCAATTGAAAATATCGTATTTCAGTTAGAAGACCCAAGAAGTGCTATAACTATATTGAGTTTTGAAGATGCTGTTGGTATGGAATTTGATTATCTTTGGATGTCTGGGATGGATAATGAGAATTGGCCAAGAAACTCCAAAACATCTGCGTTTATTTCTGCGGATATTCAAAGGCAATTCAGCCTACCAAATATGCATTCTCTAGACTTAATTAAAATGCAGAAAAAATTATTGGAATCATTATCATCAGCTGCATTAAATACAATTTATAGCTATTCAGTAAATAAAAATGACTTATTATTGGAGTTTACATCATTGATTGATATTGATGATGACTCTGGAGCTTGTATTGATCCTGGGTGGTATTTAGAACCTTTTTTGAGCCACAATTTAAGGGAAGTGAAGGAAGGGGTCCCGAAAGTTCAAAATATAGAGTATTTAGCTGGAGGTGTTAACACTATTCAATCCTACTTGAGTGATCCATTTTCATCTTTTGTAAAAGGTAGGCTTTCAGTAAAACCTTTGAATAATTTTGTGGTGGGTATTAGTCCGTTATTAAGGGGCTCTTTATTGCATGAATCATTAGCAGAGCTTTTTCGCGCTCAATTATCATCAAAAGACATTCAGTTATGGTCAGAAAATGAGAAAATGAAGCGTATTAATAGAGCAACAAGCTTGGTTTTTGATAAAGAGATCAATATTAATAACCCTGTGTTAAAACGGCTTTATCAGATGGAAAAATCTCGATCTGAGATGTTATTAGCCGATTTCTTAGAGAGTGAATTAAATCGGGATTACTTTATGATTAGTGAGGCTGAGAAGGAACTAAGCTTAACATCTGCTAATCTAAAGTTGAGTTTGCGTGTTGATAGAGTAGATCTTCATGAGGATGAGACATTTCATGTAATTGACTATAAGACTGGTAACAGAGGGATGACAATTATTGGTTCAGATGACGCTATTAACTCTATCCAGCTTTTTGTCTATGCTGCAGCTATCAAGAATAAACCTTCAACTGCTTCATTTATTCATTTTAAAGACAGGGATACAATTAATTTTGTCTCTGTAGGGCTTCATAATTTTAGTCACCGCAAGAATAATAAACATAAATTATATAACCTCGATACTGGTATTAAAGAGGTGCATAAGATCCTCTCTGCTATTTCAGATGGGGTTATTTCTATTAACCAAAAAACTCAATTGGACAGCAACAATAACATGAGATTTCTTCATGTTTTAAGTCGAGTTCAGGAGCTTAAAAATGAGTCAAATTAATGACCATTTGAGCAATGATAGCGCGATCCGAATGCAAGCTTTGGATATAGAAAAATCATTTATTATACAAGCACCAGCTGGCTCAGGAAAGACAGAGCTTCTCATTCAGCGATACCTAAAGCTTCTAGCTTCAGTCTCTCAGCCTGAGGAAATTGTAGCAATTACTTTTACGGTAAAAGCAGCAAATGAGATGAAACAAAGGGTCCTGAGTGCGATCACAAAAGCGAGTAGCAATACAAAGCCTTCAGAGGACTATCAAATTAAAACCCATCAATATGCAAACGAGGTTCTAAGAAAGGATAAGGAGTACAAATGGAATTTGACGCATGCTCATAAGCGTATGAAGATTTTAACTTTAGATTCATTGTGCTCAGAGATTGTGAATAAATCACCAGTAACTTCTAAGTTTGGTTTTGGTAAAAAATTATTGCTTAATCGTGATCTAAAGGTTAACTATCGACTGGCTGCAATATCCACTCTAAATCTTCTCTCCAGTGAAGATCTTGAAAATTCTAGTTCTGATGCAGAAAAATTATTAATGCACCTAGATGGAAACCTATTTAAATATATTGATTATATAGAGAAGATGCTCGCCAGGCGTGATCAGTGGATGGATATTATTGGATCTGGCATCAGTCTAAATGAAGAAGATTACTCGACATTGCGAATTCAATTAGAAAAGAATATAAAATGCATGATATCAGACCATCAATCAAAATTAATACAGATATTCCCAAGGCAATTATTTGTCCATTTATTAGATATCTTTTCTTATTTATCTGAGAATGATGATGGGTTCTCTCATTTATCATCATTGTCAGGGGCTGAAGAGCTTAACTCTTATGAGTTTAACGATTCTTGGTGCAAAATTGCTGATCTTTTGTTAACCAAATCAGGCTCGTGGCGAAAGTCTGTAAATAAAAATAATGGTTTTCCACCTGAAGCAAAACAAGAAAAAGAAGCAATTAAAAAGATAATTGTTAATGCGAGTGAGATCAATCTTTTTGCAGAATTACTTCATTCGGTTAGATTGCTTCCAAGTCCGCGTTATGAAGACAAACAATGGAATGTTTTGATTGGATTATTCAGGCTGCTTCCTCACGCAGTTGCAGAACTAAAGAATATATTCGCACAAAAAAATACAGCAGATTTTATAGAAATGGCTGATTGTGCCAGGCTTGCTCTTGGTGATAGTGAGCTTCCTTCAGATTTAGCCCTTATTATGGATTACAAGCTTAAACATATTTTAGTCGATGAAATGCAAGATACATCAACGCGACAATATCAGTTTCTCGAGTCACTGACTTGTGGCTGGGAAAAGAAAGACAAAAGGACTTTATTTCTTGTTGGTGACCCTATGCAATCTATCTTTAGGTTTAGAAATGCACAAGTTTCTCAGTTTTTAATAACTAGCAAAAAGGGTATTGGTGATATCCCTTTGACTTATTTAGTTCTTAAAAGTAACTTCAGGTCGGGTGGGATATTGGTAGATCAATTTAACCATACTTTCAAAGAAGTATTACCCAGTAAAGAGGATTTAATCAGAGGGGCGGTCACTTACTCAGATGCGATTACAGATCCAGCTAGAGCAAGCTCTGGAGAGTATAGCTTGCATACTCTTTTTGACAAAAGTAAAGAAGATCAAGCTGCATATACCGTTAGCATAATTAGAGATAAGCTCAAACATACGACTGGCAATATCGCCATATTGGTGAGATCAAGACCGCAATTGACATTGCTGTTATCTTTATTGAGGCAAGAGCATATCCATTATAATGCAGTTGAAATAGATCGATTGACTGACCTACCTGAAATTATTGATCTTTTGGCTTTAACTAGAGTGCTTTGTCATAAAGCTGATAGGGCTGCTTGGCTAGGATTACTCAGAGGGCCTTTACTAGGATTAACTTGGATTGATTTAGTTTCATTGGTTAGAAATGAAACTAAAAAAACTATATGGGAGCTAGTAAAGGATAAAAGTAAAATAAAAATACTATCAAGAGAAGGCCAATCCCGATTGAGTAAATTTATTCATATTGTTTCTCCATATGTTGAGGCAAGTAGTTTGCTGAGCTTAAGAGAGCGTGTTGAATTAATTTGGTATCGATTGAATGGACCAGCTTTGATTACAAATAAAGAGCAGCTTGAGAATATACAAAGGTACTTCAGTGCAATCGATGCGATTGATGTTGGAGGGAGTTTAGATGACCCCTCTGAGCTTGAGAGTAAAATAGATGATATTAGAGTAACTAGCTCTGATCTTAAAGAGGTTCGAGTTAATGTTATGACAATCCATAAATCAAAGGGGCTAGAATTTGATCATGTTATTCTTCCTTCTTTAGGAGCTGGAGCAAGGGTTACAGAAAGGCCAGTAATAAACTGGATGTCTCGACCTAGTGATTCTTCTTATGATGATATCGTCATAAGCCCAATAGGTTCTCGAGATGATGATAAATTGCATTCATATATTCAAAAGACCTCAAAAGAAGGTGAGCTTTTAGAGTTAGATCGATTGATATATGTTGCTTATACTAGAGCTCGTGAATCACTGGAAGTTGTTGGTAATGTTAAAACTAAACAGCTCAATAATGAAAACGTAATAATGCCACCATTAAAATCATCACTACTTGGACGATTGTGGCCATCTTTGAAAAATACATTTGAAGCTAATTTAAATAATAAAGATGTATCGTCTGATGTCTTTTCTAAGCCAGAAACAATATACACTCAACCAATTTTGAGAAGAATCAATGATCTTTATCTACCGCCTTTTGGCTCAAAAATACCAATTATTGAATCATTTGGTCTGGATACAGAGGAAGTGATTTCAGAAAATATTGAGTATTCATGGGTTGGCGAAAATGCTAAAAAATCCGGTACTATCATCCATCGATGGCTTTATAAATTATCTGTGGATAAAAAGATTCCATCATTAGGTGAAATCGATAGTTTCAAACCGATGCTATTAAATTGGGCAAGAAATATTTACGTGAAGGAAGATCAACTCGATAATGTAATGAGCAAAGTCTTTCGGGCTATGAAAAATGTTATTGAGGATAAAGTAAACCACGAGATTATATTAAGTGAAGGATCTTCAGAGCTCCCCCTTACTGGTATCTGGGAGAATAAACGCTACTCAATTATCATAGATAGAGTTTATATAGATAAAAATAAACAGCACTGGATAATTGATTACAAAACTGGCAACCATGAAGGTGGAAGGCTTTCAGATTTTATTGATTCAGAAGCAATTAGGTATAAAGATCAATTAACTAAATATGCTGCGATATATAAAAATTATAGTGGCCATTATCCGAATACGGCACTTTATTTTCCAAATCTCAAGATATTACATTTATTAGATAGCTAGAGCTTACCTTCGAATCTAAATTCCCGTTGATTTTTATCATTGGGTGTACCTAAGAAATTCAATAAATTAGATATTTCAGGTGGGGTGAGTGTGTTAGGCGCAACAAGACCAGACATTAAGTAATTCCCATCATTATCTAGTTGAATTGTGCCTGCAATGTCTAATAAAGCATTTTCTCCTTCTATGCTGCCAATGATTTTATCCACTGTTGGGCTAAATTTAATCAAATAATTACCTAAAGATTTAGGAGATAATCCTAAAATTTTTAAACTTCTCAATCGTATATCACCGTCAATTTTTTGTGGTATATTATTATCAAATATAGCTTTTTTAACCATATAATCAATTTGTGCATCAAGTCCCAAGAAGGGTGCAATCACAGGTAAAACTCCATCATTGATGGAGCCTTCTAAATCAGTTACTTCGATCGTTGAATTTATATTGGTCGTTATTAGTGCAGTCAAATAACCATTGAATGGATACATTGAGATCTTATAACTTAATTGACCAAGCAGTAATTTAGGGAGCTGAATATTCCATCTTAGATCACGAATATATATTTTATTAGTTTGTGCCTCACTTGCATTACCATTCCATATAGTCCCATTAATTCCATTAATGATTGAATTTTTTGGGGCCATCCATTGCATTGCAATATTAGCTGGCAGGTAATTGATCAGCCCAGCAATAAATAGAACCAGCATAACTATGATATATTTTTTTCTATACATGTCTAATTACGAAGCATAGTAATACTTGCATTAACAATTCCACCTTGATTCACTTGTGTAAGTGAAATATTGATAGTATCAGCGTGCATGTTAAATGAATTCTTCAGTTCCCCAAGACAAGCTATTAAATCATTAAATTTTGCGTTATTTAGTTCTACTCTGATGGAGTTGTCTCCGATAGGCTGACTTCTTTGGAGGTTTTCATATAAATTATATTTTCTAAGGACACTATCAATAATTACGACGAGTGGTTCATTGCTAATTATCTGCGTACTTTTTTTATTATCTGCACGATTTATATTTTGAATATATTTTATTTCAACTAGTGACCATTCAAGTTGTTTTATTTTAATTTCTGAAGAGATTATTGCTGTAGACAATGGCTTCCATATGAATATATATATCAAAAATGAAAGGAGAGTGAAACTGCCGATAGTCAATAGGATTAATTCACGTTGTTGAAGTGATTCTAGTTTTTTGATCATCATCATAGTGCCTTTATTTCTATTCGGCTTTGAACATTATTATTGACTTGATTTGTAGATAATATTTTAGCTTGGAAGAGCCCATCATCAATAATTTCCCTACGAATTGTATCGATTACAGTTACATTTGGTGCGGTTAATCTTATGATTGTTACATTTTCTTGGTACGTTATAGACGATAAAAATACACCATCATTTTCACTAATTGCTTTACTTAATTTCTGGAGTGAACTTAAAAAGAAAGAGGTACTGGTCTTGATAGAGTTATTATTTTTTATGGCAGTAACAATTCGAATTGGATCGCTGATGTTATTAGTATTAGGTTCAAATTTTTTATATTCATTTAAAAAGAGAGAAGATATTTTTTTTTCATAATTGGTTAATTGAACGTAATTAATGGTCTTACTTGCCATTAAAATCAATATAAGGCCTATGAATAAATAAGTACTGTGGCGCCATGGTTGTAGATATTTTTTATAGTCCATTTGAACTGCATATTCGCCTTGCAGTAAATTAACATAGTTTGAGCTTATGATATTTTGTGATAATTTTTGAAGTGAATTTCCTTCCAGTAGTTGTATATTCATGTCAGTCTGATTATCTTGGATATTCTTGTATTTATCTTGGCATGAACGATCGAGGTAAACTTGAATATGGTTAGTTTCTTTTTTTACTTCATCTATCAATTCCTGAAGATCCATTACGCTATCATTTTCTAATGCATAGGCTTTGTCCAATCCATTATTAATAAGTATTTTTTTTGGATCAATTATTATATTTACGGTTTTTTGGATCATTGGTAATCCAAATATTTCTGATGTAATGACCTTTGCATTTATTCCAGAATTTATTAAGTGTTGCTGATAATCATTTAATTTATTTTTATCTATTACAGAGACGGGAATATATTCTTCGGATTTATTTTTTTTGAATGCAAAATGCAATAAGTTGATATCACAAGCCAAATTTTCCTCTAGTGCGAATGGAATTGCAGTTTTTATTTTATTTATAGATTTTATAGGTAAATTTAAAAATGATGTTGATGCATCGGTTGCTGGTAGAAGAACAATTATTGGATTTAGTTTATATATGTCAGGAATATTTTTTAGATCTCCCGATTCTGGACCAGTAATTTGTCTTCCCGTTTCGTTTATAGTCATCCATTCTGCATGATCAATAGAATGCTCATTTAGTTTAATAATAGTTGTGCTAGTCATTGGCTACGTTGCCCCAAAACTTCGCATCAAAATAGATGTATTTCCGTTTTGGTCTCTTCTGATGCTGCTGAACATAGTCATCGTTACAGTATCGATCCTAATCATAAGTTTTAATTGAAAATAATTTGAATTATTCGATATATTAGTTAAATTTTTAGGCAGAAGTAAAGATTTAAATGAGCTCGGTAGATCACTAAACCCAGATGGCACTCTTTCTATTATTAGTCGCTGAACATCATTTTTAGTCATTCCGTTATCAAGAGACAGCAAAATGATTGAATCGGCAGTATTTACGTTAATTCTAGTTTTTACAGGCAACGCAGTAACAAAGGGCTTTAAAGTTTTATAAATATAGGTGTCTACAGAATTTAAAGATAGTAATTCGCTAGTGCTAACCATTGGCTGATTTGCAGTTCGATAGGGTGGAGTTAGTTTAGTATAAATATCATCTTCGGCACCTCCCGGAAATGTTGGATATTGATCTGGATCAATCCAATCAACAATTTCGGCAGTAATGTCAGTTTCTATATTTAAGGTTTTAAGCAATCGTTGAAACTGTTCAAATTGGCCTTGATCAATACTACCATCTGCTTGAATAAGATTATTTAAATTAAATTTACTCTGAAGATCAGTAACTTGACCGAAAATATTACCACCATCAATGGGCAATGCTGGAAGATCTTTTGCCCAAAACTCATTTAGATGATCAGATTGAGTATTCAGAGCATCTTCACTTAACAATTTCATGATCCAGCTTTCTGCCCCAAGCGCGACTTGTATCGCTTGGTCTCTATTTAGAGTTGTCATTGTTCGTCGTGAATCAAGTATATTATCCCAGAGTAAATTTGTAGAAATGATCCCAGTAATAGCTACTATCATCATGGCTGTAATTAGTGCTACGCCTTTATTATTTGACTTGTAAAATGAATAATTTTTTTTCATTATCTTATTTCAATTAGGCGATATACATTTGTATTATCATTGAAATTAAGTGTAATTTTAACTGCTTTGGGCAACGCATTAAGGCCATCAGAAGGGCTAAAATCAATTGGTGGCCATTGCTCAGTCCAATCATTATTTTTTTTCATGAATGAAAAATTAAAGCTTTCAACATTATCCAATAGAATGTCACTTTGAGTGAAATTATTATAAGTTTTATCTAAAACATTCCAATGAAGACGCACTAGAGTATCGCCATTCAAGGAGTATGCCGCTCGCTGAAGCGAGCTTCTTTTTAGTGACAAAGGATTAGACCAGCCATGACGAGTAAATTCTATTGGATAGGAATTATTAGGATTAGTGCTTAATGCACCAAGTTGCATATCACCAATTCCACTTCGAACTGGCCTTTTTGCCAGTTGCATAAAGTCTTGCTCTATTAACCTAATAGTTCTCTGGAGTGACTGTATTTTATTCATGCGATTCGAGAGGATATCTGCAGTAATTATCGTTTGATTCAGTGTGCCATATGCTAGAACAGATAAGATCGAAAATATCCCCATAGCAACTAGTACCTCTATAAGCGTAAAGCCATTATTTTTAATTCGAAACATTATTTCTTATCTTAGAATTATCATTAATAAATCCCGTTATAGTTCTGGCAGGTAGTTCCCTATATTCGATGCTGACAGCCACATCCATTCTATATAAATCATCAATACCTGTTTCTGAAATATTTGTTTCCCATTGCCAATTATTACCAGCAAATATGATAAACCCATCTTGAATACCAACATTTGGTTTTATATTGTTAATGCGAGCTTCAGTGAGTTTATTCTGTGCAATCCAGTTTGCATAGGCTCTGTGCTGCATGGAATCGGCTCTCATTATATCTTGGCTTGTTATTGCAATTGCTGAGCCAAGCGAAATTGCTACGATTGCCAAAGCAATCATAACCTCAATAAGAGTAAATCCTGAATTCTTATGCTTATTGGTAAGTTTTAAAAAGTTACAATAAAGATTCATAGAATATTTTTTATTGGTCTTTATTGATGGTTATTTCTCCACTCAGTGATGCAGAAATTTTCACTCTGGAATCATCATCAGACGAGAGGATTAAATTAAAAGGACTGATTTCGCCGCTAGATAGAATTAAAATATGCGGTATTTTATCTACTTGAAGTTTATTTAACATCTTATCGGATGAATCGATCTTTTTATTTTGTATTTGTATTTTCTTATTTTCAATGATTAGTTCATATTGAAGCTGATTAGGGAATTTTCTTTTCTTAAAAAGATAGTCATTTTGCAGCTCAATCCATGACTCTAACATTGGAATATACTCAAGGAAATGGTAGCCATCCTCAATAAATTCAATTCCAAAATCACGCCCTTGCATAATTGCTTCTTCTCTCGAGAGTTCCATTAATGATATTAATCTGGTGGTACTAACTGTTAAATCATCATTTTTATTTGTTGTATTGATGGCAAATATTGATATTGCACTAATTATTCCAATTATTGTAATAACAGTTAATAGCTCAATTAGCGTAAACCCATTTTCACTATATTTTGATTTGTGTTTTATTGCGGGTTGATCGTCGGATTTATTGTTGACTGTCCCAATTGCCAATATCAGCATCATCTCCACTTCCTCCAGGCTGCCCATCTCGGCCATAAGTATATATATCTATCTCACCATTTAGGCCGGGGTACATATAAAGATATTGATTTCCCCATGGATCAGCAGGCATTCGGTTTAGGTATGGTCCCTTCCAGTTCCTAGTATTTTGACCAACCGGTTTCGCGATGAGCGCTTTAATGCCTTGCTCATTGGTTGGATAATTGAAGTTATCAAGACGAAAAAGTCTCAATGAGCTCTCTATATTTCTGATGTCTTGTTTCGCTGCAGAGATCTGTGCATCACCAACTCTACCAATTATATTTGGTGCGACAATAGCAGTAAGTATTCCTAATATGATTACAACGACCATAATTTCTATAAGCGTAAAGCCAGTTTCTTTTGTTGGTTTATTCAAGTGATCACCTTAAATCTAGTCAGTTCATTCATATACTAATATTAATCATACACCGATTATAAAAATAAAGAATAAGAATACATGACGTTAAGAATTAATGTTAATTATTCAATGCAACGTTATAATAAAAAATATTTATAAGCATACAATCAATGGAAGAATATTATGTTCGCAGCAATCTTTCCCGGCCAAGGATCTCAATCAATTGGAATGATGCATGAACTTTACAATGAATCTGAGATTGTTCGTAAAACGATTTCAGAGGCAGCATCAATTTTGGGTTTCGATTTGTGGGAGTTAATGCAGAATGGGCCGAATGAAAAATTAAATGATACTTTATACACCCAACCTGCCATGCTAGTTGCTGGTGTAGCCTCATGGCGATATTACATATCTGAAGCTACAAATATACCAACTATTATGGCTGGGCATAGCCTGGGTGAATATACTGCTCTAGTTTGTTCAGGAGCCCTTACTTTTCAAGATGCAATTGATCTAGTGAAGTGTCGTGCACAATATATGGCTGCTGCAGTACCTGAAGGTTCAGGTGCAATGGCTGCTATTATAGGCCTTAATGATGAAGCTGTTATAGAGGCATGCGATGAAGCAAAAAATTACGGTGTTGTAGAGGCGGTCAACTTTAATGCACCAGGTCAAGTTGTGATCGCTGGCAGTAAAGTTGCTGTTGAAAATACTATTGAAATTGCTAAAAAGAAAGGCGCCAGAAGAGCAATATTACTGAATGTAAGTATCCCCTCGCATTGTGAATTAATGCTACCAGCGGGTTTACAATTAAGGCAAAAGCTTCAGGGCTTACAACTTGCAATCCCCAGCTATCCTGTTATAAATAATGCTGATGTGGCTATATATACCGATCAAAATAGTATCATTGAGGGTCTTACTAAGCAGATATCAAATCCTGTTCGATGGGCAGATATAATTCGTTATTTTATTAATAAGGATGTAAGAGTTGCTGTTGAATTTGGTCCAGGAGGTATTCTTAGTGGCCTGTGCAAAAGAATTGATAAATCTATGCAAGCAATTAAATTCGACTCATTAGCATCAACAGATTTGATCAATAGGCTAAACACTTAAAATTTATTATCCGAGGAAGACAATGAATAATATATTTTCACCTGAATTACTAAACAAAAAAATAGCTTTTGTTACAGGCGCAAGCCGAGGAATTGGTGCAGCTATTGCAAAATCTTTGGTAGAAGCTGGCGCTTTTGTGATTGGCTCTGCCACCACCATGGATGGGGCTAAAAGTATAACAAAAATGCTAGATGGAAGAGGAAGAGGGATTGTGCTCGATGTAATGGACGAACAATCAATTCAATCAGCTATTAAAAATATTCTCGAAAATGAAGGGACAATTCATATATTAATTAATAATGCAGGTATCACGAGAGATGGATTATTAATGCGCATGAAAAACGATGATTGGGATGCAGTTATTAATGCAAATTTAAATGGTGTATTTAAGCTTTGTAAGCTCTGTGTCAAACCAATGATGAAGCAAAAATATGGCCGAATTATCAATATTTCATCAGTAGTAGGGCTTATGGGTAATCCTGGTCAAGCTAATTATGCTGCAGCCAAAGCTGGTATTATTGGGTTCTCAAAGTCACTGGCACGCGAAGTTGGAACACGCAATATCACTGTTAATATTATTGCTCCTGGCTTTATTCAGACAGATATGACAAATAAATTAACGCCTGATCAAGCAGAAAAAATGTTGGCAAATGTCCCACTCAATAGATTTGGAGAAACACAGGAGATCGCTGCTTCTGTGGTTTTTTTAGCTTCCGATTCTGCCGCATATATTACCGGTGAGACCATTAATATTAATGGTGGAATGTTAATGATTTAAATCCTGAGTAGATTGAAAGGCCACTTTCCCCTACAATACGGCTGCGGCATTTTATATTACCGCATATGTATTCTGAATAAATTGTCTATATTAGACATTGTGTACAGTAAAAAAGTCGATAGTTGATGTATTTATCGAGTTTCTTTAACTAGTCCTCAAGGAGATAAAAATGAGTAATATCGAAGAGCAGGTTAAAAGTATTGTTGCAGAACAACTAGGTGTAAAAGGTGAAGAAGTAACCAATGAGGCCTCTTTTGTTGATGATCTGGGTGCTGATTCATTAGATACTGTAGAATTGGTAATGGCATTAGAAGAAGAATTTGATACTGAGATTCCTGATGAAGATGCTGAAAAAATTACAACGGTCCAGCAAGCTATAGATTTTGTGACTGCTCACAAAGCTGCTTAATCACAGGATTAGATTAAAGAATATTATTCTTTAAAGTATTATTAAAAACGCCTCATCAGAGGCGTTTTTTTGTTGTATATTCAAATATGAAGAAATAATGATTGGGAAGGTCACTCTTATAATGAACTTAATTTTTAGGGAATAGATATTTTTAATAATAAAGTTCAAGTAGTTAAATTATCTGTCGCCACAATTCTTGTAGCGATGATAGCAACCGCCTTCCTTTTTTACAGGGTATTATTTTCAGTAATAGATTTTACTGAAAAACCAATTTTTTTTGAAATTAAATCTGGTGAAACCTTTAGCGATGTCATATCAAATCTAGATAATTTAGAATTTATAGATAATAATATTCTCTTGAAAATCTATGCAAGACTAACCAACAAAGGAACAAAGATAAGAGCTGGTGAATATCGTTTTGATGGTCTTACAAATCTATCATTGATTATTGAAAAATTTATTTCAGGTGAAGTTTTTCTGCATCCCCTTACAATAATTGAAGGTTCGTCAGAGATTGACTTAAGAGCGGAGCTTAAAGCTTCATCATTATTTATTGATACGGCTGAAGATATCAATATTAACTGGGATAAAATAAGTGATGGTTCATTTCCTCCTAGTTCCAAAGCAAATATCGAGGGCTTATTTTTACCTGAAACATATTTATTTGCCAGATCAACATCAATTAAAACAATACTTCAAGGAGCCCATAATGCTTTGTTAGTTGTGCTTAGTGAGGAATGGAATGATCGTGCCGAAAACTTACCTCTAAACTCACCTTATGAAGGTCTTATTTTGGCCTCAATAATAGAAAAAGAAACTGCTGTCGCTGATGAGAGATCACGAATAGCCAGTGTTTTTATTCAACGCTTAAAACTTAATATGCGTCTTCAGACAGACCCAACCGTAATTTATGGTTTGGGCTCTGAATTTAATGGGAACCTCACTAGAAGGGATCTTCGTTCTGATAATCCCTATAATACGTATACTAGGCATGGTCTTCCACCATCACCCATTGCATTACCAGGAAGGGATTCAATTCATGCTGCCTTTAATCCAAGTAATGAAGACTATATATTCTTTGTTGCTTCCGGGGATGCGGATGGAAGACATATATTTTCAAAAAATATTGATGACCATAATCTTGCTGTTAAAGAATATGTTAATAAAATTAAAGCTAAAGAGATCAACAAATAATTAGGTATAGCTATGTCAGGAAAGTTTATAACAATTGAAGGTAGTGAGGGCGTTGGTAAGTCAACCAACATTGAATTTATATCTAATTACCTCAAAAGCAAAAATATCACGACTGTAGAAACTCGTGAACCTGGCGGCACAAAAACAGCTGAAGAGATAAGACGAGTACTTTTGAATACAGAGGGTGAGAATGTGCCGGAGATTGCGGAGCTACTCTTGTTCTTTGCTGCCAGGTCTTTTCATATAGAGAATTTAATCAAGCCAGCAATTAAACAAGGGTTTTATGTGATTTGTGATCGATTTTCTGATGCCACTATTGCTTATCAAGGTTTTGGTCGCGGCTTTGATATCAAAGATATCAATACTATCGCTTCATGGGTTCAAAAAGAGTTACAACCTGATTTAACAATCCTATTAGACGCTCCAGCAGAAATTGGTATGCAAAGAGCAAAGAAAAGAGGCGCTATTGACCGTATGGAGACGGAAGATATTTCTTTTTATGAGCGTGTTAGGCATGGTTATTTAGATCTTGCTGATAAGCATCAAGATAGATTTGCTGTGATTGATGCATCTCAGTCATTAGAATCTGTTCAGAAGGAAATATTAAAGCACTTGGATTATCTGTTAGCGTGAGTAATAAAATCATACATAAATTCAATTTTTTTGATATCTGTTGGTTTCTGGAACAACAAAAAATATGGGAATCACAAATCGATAATGATCAAGTGCCACATGCCTTATTATTATCTGGGTCAGCTGGGATTGGTAAAAGATCACTAGCTGAATGGAAAATCCAAAAATTTTTACGAGAACCAACATCAACAGAATTTCCTGTTCATCCAACCCTAGATATTGTGCATGCTGATGTTCATCGTGTGTCTCCAGAGGATGGAAAGACTTCGATTAGTGTTGATCAAATTAGGGCACTTATTATTGAGTTATCTAAGACAAGTTACTTAGGTATTGGAAAGGTGGCAATTATTGAGCCGGCAAATCTAATGACAGTTAATGCTGCTAATAGTTTGCTTAAGACATTAGAAGAGCCCAGTGGTAATGCACTTATAATACTCATTGCTGACCGTATGCAAAATTTACCAGCAACAATTCGAAGTCGTTGCCAGCATTTAAATCTACATAAACCTCCTGTGATAGATGCTATTCAATGGTTGAAAAGAGCGAATGACTCAATTAGCTGGGATGAATTGCCTGAATATCTTGTTGAATATCCATTATTAGCAATAAATAAGATTGATACACTCAAAAAAATTGTTAATTTTAAGCAGCAATTCACGGACTTACTGCTTAAAAAAGAATCACCTATTCAGTTAGCAGCTGCATGGAGCAAGGAAGAGCCTGACGTTGTATTAGATTGGCTCTCTCATTTTGTGACTGCACTCATCCATGAGGCTTTTGAGTCAGGTAAGTCGTCAAGAGGTAGGGGAAATATAGCTTTGTTGAATAAAATAAATAAATTAAACTTATTTATCTTTTTGGATGCTATCTTTAAATTACGGAATCAAGCTCAAGGTTCATATAATTTACAAATGGCCTACGAGTCTTTACTGGTGGATTGGTCTATAGGGCTAGAATATTGCAATCAAGACCAAGCTAAATCTAATCGTTTACCATCAAATTTCTTTCAAAATATAGCTCGATAGCCATAAACATTTATTATGTTAATTTTAGCCAACCTGGATGAGCTTTGAATCTCGACCCATGCTTGGTTTCAAGTTTCTCAAAAGACATCATTATATTATCAAGGCCTCGTTCTCTGGCATACTGAATCGGTCCACCATGAAAAGGGGCGAAACCCGTACCAAAGATCACGCCAATATCCAGCATATCTGAATCAGCAACTATGCCTTCTTCAAGACAAGCGATTGCCTCATTTAGCATGGGTAAAATAAGTCTATCTTCAGCATCATCTGGAATTGCTGCAGTTTCATCTGCAGTCGCACTGGGTTTAGATACTCCTTCCAATGTCCAGTCATAAAAACCTTTGCCAGTTTTCTTTCCTAGTTCATTATTAGCAACCATAGCAATTAATTTTTCTGGAATTGGGCGATTAAATGCTTTGCCTAGTACCTTGGACACATTCAAGGCAACATCTATTCCTACAGTATCAACTAGCTCCACTGGACCCATTGGCATACCAAAACTTACTGCAGTTTTATCTATATCTATTGAGGCCATTCCATCTTCACTGAGATGCATAGCTTCTGCCATGTAAGGGGCTAAAATTCGATTAACGATAAATCCTTCTGAGCTTTTGCAAAGTAAAGGAGATTTACTGATTTTTTTAACAAAATTAAATCCTCTCTGCAAAGTGAGCTTATCAGTATCATCACAGCTTATTATCTCCACAAGAGGTAATTGTGAAACTGGATTAAAAAAGTGCAAGCCGATAAATTTTTCAGGTTGTTTTAGGTTAGTTCGTAAATCTTCTAGTAAGATGCTTGAAGTATTTGTTGCCAATATTGCGGTTGTTTTCATAGTAGCTTCAAGTTTTTTATAAAGATCTTTTTTGGCATCAAGATTTTCATAAATTGCTTCAATAATTAAATCAGCTTTTGCTACACCATCTCCAGCTAGATCTTCAGATAATCTCGATTGTGTTTTTTCCAGTAAAGATTTATTCCTGATTTTTTTTGAAAATAGTTTCTCAGCTCTTTTTAAGGCTGGCGCTATATCTTCTAATGATCGATCTTGAAGCGTCACATTAAATCCTTTTAGTGCGCACCAACTTGCGATATCACCACCCATTATTCCAGCACCAATTACATGGATATTTTTAATATCGGTATCTCCTGATGGAAATTGTGATTTTAGTTTGTTTTGCAAAAAGAAAACTCGAATTAGATTTCGGCTGGTTTTACCACACATAAGTTTCGCCATTGATCTGGCTTCAGCTTTATAACCGGATGAGGTTGAGGCGCCATGCTGTTTCCATAAATCTATCATTGAATAAGGTGCTGGATAATGATTTTTATTGGCTTTGGAAGAAACTTGTTTAACTAATTTTTTTGCAATAAAACCTCTTAAAAAAGGCAAATTTAATAATTTTTCAATCAGTGGAGCAGACGCTTTTTTTGGTTTTGATTTTATTATTGATCTGGCTTGGTTCTGCCATTCTTCATCACTGCATAATTGATCAATCAGACCATTTTTTTGTGCTGCTTTTACTCGAATCGGTTTACCGGTGAGCATTAACTTCATCGCTGCTCTAACACCAGTAATTTTAACCGCCCTTACAGTCCCACCAAAACCAGGATGTAATCCAAGCTGAACTTCAGGCAGCCCTATGATAGGTTTATCTGAGTTAATCGCGATACGGTAATCACAAGCCATTGCTAATTCGAGCCCACCACCTAAAGTATAACCATTTATAACCGATAGAGTAGGGCAAGGAAGCGCCTCTAGTGCATCTAAAACTTGTTGGCCTTGGCGGATTAAAGTATACGCTTCATCTTCGTCATTGATCTTAGTAAATTCCTTAATATCTGCACCCATGATAAAGCCATTTTTCTTTCCAGAATAGATAATTAAACCATCTGGAATTTTTAGCTGAAGCTGCTCGACGATGGCTGCGAATTCCTCTAAAACAGATGCTGATAAAACATTGGCTGAGCTTTCATGTTTATCGAAACACAGCCAAGCTAAATTATCTTTATCGAGATTTAATGTCCAGTGTTGAAATTTCACTTTATTAGTCATGGTTAATGCCTATAATAATCATATAATTACATTAGTATAATTTACTATTATTATCATCACATTACTTTTTTGGGGTTTTATTGAGTGGCAATTGTAATCGCACATCGAGGTGCTAGCGGATATATACCAGAGCATACATTGAGCGCGGCTGCACTTGCGTATGGTATGGGCGCAGACTTTATTGAGCAGGATATAGTCTTATCTAGAGACAATTGCCCCATTGTTTTGCATGACATCTATTTAGATCAGGTAACTGATGCTGCTCAAGTTTTCCCTCAACGAAATCGAAACGATGGTCACTGGTATGCTCGAGATTTTGATTTGCTAGAGCTTAAACAACTAAGAGTTCATGAGCGAGGCCATCCTGATGGGAGTGGCGCTGTATTTCCTCTTCGATTTCCTTATAAGAATAGTCTTTTTCAAATACCAACATTGCAAGAAGAGATAGATCTAATTAAGGGGCTAAACCATTCCACTGGAAAAAATGTGGGTATTTATACTGAAATTAAAAAACCAGATTGGCATAACAAGGAAGGTGCAGAAATTACTCTTCATACCCTAGAGGTTCTAAGAAAGAATAATTATGAAGCTGAGTCGGATAATATTTTCTTGCAATGCTTTGATTCTATGGAATTAAAGCGAATCAAGCATCACTTCAAATCAAAGCTCCCTTTAATTCAACTGATTGGAAAAAACTCATGGAATGAGTCACCAGATGATTTTAGAAAAATGATAACTGATAAGGGATGCGAAGAAATTGCCAAATATGCAGTAGGGATTGGTCCTACTATGGACTTATTCTATACACCTAGTATTGTTAATAACTCAGTTTCTCCAACAAGCTTGATGCAAAATGCAAAAAATTATAACTTGCTGGTGCATCCATTTACATTTAGGGCAGACAGTATTCCTCTTTCTTTTAAAAGTTACGCAGAGATGATCCAATGGTTTGTACTAGAACTAAAAGTTGATGGCTTGTTCACTGATTTTGTCGATCAAACAATTTCTTTAATAAAAGATACCTAGTCATTGAGTGTTTTTTATACAATTAAATAAAGCATAAAAAAAATGGGACAACTTTTAATGAATAGTATTTTTGATGGCATACCACTGGTCACTTCTGTGAT
>TARA_B110000438_G_scaffold90857_1_pt1 | contig 29110 bp, 17 predicted proteins | sample TARA_B110000438 | Tara Oceans TARA_B110000438 (sample SAMEA4398413) | marine metagenome | biome: Polar Biome; feature: [MES] marine water layer (ENVO:01000295) within the mesopelagic zone...; material: water (ENVO:00002006), including particulate matter (ENVO:01000060) such as...... | reverse complement strand
TTGGCTATGATTGTGAAGAGATTCAATCATACTATCAAGAATCGGTAGCACCGATTCTGTCGAACCATTGTACGGGCTGTCACGCAGCATCTAGTGCAAGTGGCGGCCTAGCGCTGGACAGCTTTGATGCCGCAGTCAGCGGCATCATGAATGGTGATGTTATACAAAGAATTAATCTGGAAACTTCGGACCCATTGTTTATGCCGCAGGGTTCAGAAAAATTATCACAGCAGCAGCTGGATATTATTCAAAGCTTTTCGGAGTTATTGTGCCAGTAAAATTTAAAAATCTATTATTTATAGGTCTGTGGCTAGTTTCTTATTCACTGTGTTTTGGGAAGGAAATTTTCATAACTCGTGATGGTTATATTAAGTTTTTTTCTTCCACTCCAATAGAAGATATAAAAGCGGTAAACAACCAGGTATCTTGCGTTCTAAATAAAAACACTGGAGACTTTGCCTTTCAGGTTCCGATCAAAGGGTTCGCCTTTAAAAATGCATTAATGCAAGAACACTTTAATGAGAATTATCTAGAGTCTGATGTGTATCCGAAAAGTGTCTTTAAGGGTAAAATAAAAAATTGGGAAGAATTAGAGCTCACTGATACGGCTATAGATATTACTATCGAAGGCGACCTGACAATACACGGTGTAAAAAGTACTATTAAGGAGCCTGGAAAAATATGGAAGGATAAAGATAAAATAATGGGCGAGTGTAAGTTTGAAGTTGCCGTTGCTGACTATGATATTAAGGTTCCACGTATTGTAAGAGATAACATCGCAAAGATTATTGAGATCAGTGTAAGTGTAAATCTCAAAAGGAAATGACCTTGATTTATCTCTTCATTATTTTTCTAATATCGCCATTATTGGGTCAGGATGACCTGCTAGATATGCTTGAGGATGATTCAGATAAACCTGCACTTGTAGAGTCTGCATTCAAAGGAACCCGGGTTGTGAACGCTCAGTCCCTAGAGATACCTAGACCCAAAATATTACAGTTCATGATTCAGCATCGCTTTGGTTCGATTGAAAATGGCTTCTATGATTTGTTCGGAATGGACTATGCCACCATTCGTTTTGATTTACAGTATGGACTTAGCGAAAAACTTTCATTTGGTTTCGGACGAAGTAGCTTAGATAAGATCTATGATATTTTTGTAAAATCAAAAATACTTAGGCAAACCTCAGGAGCTAATGCCTTTCCTTTTTCTGTTTTGTATTATGGTGATATTGGCATTGACACAAAACGAAAGTCAGACAATGATCCAGCGGTAAAAGATAAATATTTAAATCGATTGATGTATGTAAATCAGTTGATCATTGGAAGAAAATTTAACCGAAACCTTTCACTAGAAATATTACCAACCTTGATACATAGAAATCTCATCCCAACGAAACATGAGAATCATGATCTAGCCTCTATTGGAATTGCCGGGAGGTATAAACTCTCTAACAGAATATCTGTCAATGCGGATTATTTTATTCCTATAGGTGATAGGAATGTGAATTATAAAAACAGTCTTGCGATTGGTGTTGACTATGAGACAGGGGGTCACGTGTTTCAGGTTATGATCGCAAACGCACAGGGTCCGTATGAATATACTTTTATTGAAAATGCTAGCGGAGATTTTTCGTCTGGAACTCTTTATCTTGGGTTTAATATATCAAGAGCCTTTACTATTGCAGGCGATAATGAAAAACTATGGTAGTCTAACCACCGTCATTATTGCTGAATAAAGCAGTAATCTAGTCGCATTTTTTTGGTCATTCTGTTATAGCCTAAAATCCTTCCTTTGATTACAATAGTTTTCCCTACAACGCTGTCATAGTTTGTACTATCTAGATTGCCCATCAGGCAGAAAATATTATTATCAATTACTAAAGTGTCTTTACTATAAGTATCAACTTTCCCAGTAAACTGTATAAACTCAAAGCGATAGTTAGACTCAGCTAGGTCTGCGTCCATCTCATACTCCCACTGCAGCTCACCTTTTTCAAAGTTTTTTACTGGCTTTTCGTTTTCCCAGTCAGGCCAAATTTTTTCTTCGAACAGGATAGCCCACATTGCAAAAAAAACAATTGGGATTAACGGTTTTACCATCTTCCATGTGTATTTAGATCTGTCAATCATTTTTCAGATATAATTTTATTCTCCGATAATTTTAACTAGGACACGTTTTTTTCTGCGTCCATCAAATTCCCCATAAAATATCTGTTCCCATGTACCAAAATGCAGTCTGCCTTGGGTAACAGCAATGACAACCTCTCTGCCCATCACCTGACGCTTGTGGTGGGCATCGCCGTTGTCTTCCCCGGTAAGGTTATGATCATAACGCGAGAGCGGCTCATGAGGTGCAAGCTTCTCTAGCCATGATTTATAGTCCCGGTGTAATCCCGGCTCATCATCATTAATAAACACAGAGGCCGTTATATGCATCGCATTAACAAGGCACAGACCTTCTTTAATGCCGCTCTCTGCGAGCGTGGTATCAACATCACGGGTAATATTAATAAAGTCCATTCTCTCTTGGACATTAAACCATAGTTCTTTGTGAAAAGATTTCATACTGTCACCTATCTTTCTATTTATTATATAAAATTTCTACGTTTTTTTAGCAAGTCTGTTTGCGATAAAAGAAATGAAATAATAAAAAAAGTAAAAGTGTAACAGTGCTAAAAAAGCGGACACAACAATGTACCAAGGCCAGGGACCAAAATAATCAAGTATAGTATCAACAGGCGGTTTTCCGCAGATCCAAAAATAGTTTGAGTCTAACACTAGATTGACAGGTATCGTGATTAATAGAAATAGTAATAGGCTGAAAAATGAGATATAGATACTCTTTTTTCTTGGTCTAATATCATATACAAAAGTAGCATACAAGATTGCAATGATCATTAGCTGGTGGCTTAACCAGTATCTGATAAAATGAAAATGGGGAAAACCCTGGGTGATATCTGGAGTAATTACCGCGTGAATTACGGTAAGACCCCAGAACAATACTATCTCATATGCTAGATAGCTGCGAAAGATCAGGACTAAGGGTATTAACAGGTTGGCCGTCCTACATAAGTGAAAGGGCAGGTGCAGCTTCGAACTGTAGGTTCCACCAATGATTTCTAAAACTACCCAGCTTAAATAGCTTACAGCGACCATCGACCCTATTGCTGATCCAAGGATATGCTGGTGTCTCTCTGATAAGTAGTTTTTAGCATAATAAGGAAGAGTGAATGCTAGTAAAATGAAAATGGCAATAGATATAGCATGATCATATCCCATGAAAATAAATGGTACTGTTTCATCATACATGTATTGAGCGATATCTTTAGGCATAAGGTATTTTATATTAAAAATCTGTTTTGGTATTTAATTTAACATATAATCATATCGACGATAAATATTAATATGCACCTATAAATTTTTAATAATTCATTAAACAAAGTCAGAATATTTATGAGAAATCTTCAAAAAATAATCTTTTCAATTCTTGCCATTTATATTTTTTCATGTTCAAGTGAAATCATTGATACCTCGTTTGAGATAAGTTCACCTAATAATTCATTGAGCGCTGTAATCAGTCTAATGAAGGAGTACCCTATTACTCATTGATGTTTAATGGCACCCTTATTGTAGAAAACTCAAGACTAGGGATCAACACCGATAAGTTTTTACTCTCTGATCAATTAAAAGTAATTAAAGTTAAAAGAAAGTCTCAAAATAAAAGCTGGAGCCAAGTATGGGGCGAACAAAAAACAGTTTATGACAATCACAATGAACTTGAACTAACACTCTTGTGTACGGTTGAAAAAAATAAAATGATCTTAAGATTTAGGATGTTCAATGATGGAATGGGGTTTCGGTATGAGATTCCAAAACAAGAAAAAATTTCAGATTTTACAATCCTAGATGAGCTGACAGAGTTTAACTTAGCTGAAGATTCTCCGTCTTGGTGGATTCCTGCATATGCTTATCGAAGGTACGAATTCTTATATGCAAATACTCTGATTAGTGAAATATCTAGAGATAAATTTTCTGAGCTTGTCGAAAACTTAAGCGGACCTAGGATTGGACCTGAAGCCGTACAGACTCCGTTTACAACTCAGAGGAAAGATGGTACAGTGATCACGATACACGAGGCGAACCTGGCCAATTACTCCAGCATGGCGCTTAAGGCAACAGGCACAAAAAAATTAGAGTGCGATCTTTTTCCATGGTCTGATGGGACAAAGGTAAAAACCTCCGTCCCAATGCAAAGTCCATGGAGAACAGTTATCGTAGGCGCAAACCCCAGTGATATTGTGATGTCAACGCTAACACTGAATCTTAACGAGGCAAATAAACTGTCTAACACGAGCTGGATCGAACCTGGAAAGTATATTGGTATCTGGTGGGAGATGATCGGAACAAACCAATCAACCTGGGGATCAGGACAGAACCATGGTGCAACCACTGAAAAGGTAATGAAATATATCGACTTTGGATCAAAACATGGATTTAAAGGTGTTTTGGTTGAAGGGTGGAACAAAGGATGGGACCAGAACTGGTGCTGCAACGGAGAGGGAGAAGATTTTGGTTTTTATCATCCGCATCCTGATTTTGATTACAAACTTGTCCGTGAATATGCAAAAGAAAAAAATATTAGGATCGTTGGCCACCATGAAACAGGGACCCAGATCGAGAACTACGAGCGTCAGCTTGATAGTGCATTCGCCTACTGTCAGAGGAATGGTATAAGGGTAGTAAAGACAGGATATGTTAATGATGGCAGCCAAAATATTAAAAGGACTGGTGAGGATGGGAAAATTTATAAAGAGTGGCACCATGGTCAGTATATGGTAGAGCACTTTCGTAAGGTCTTAGAAACGGCCGCAAAGTATGAGGTCAGTATTGTCGTCCATGAGCCAATTAAAGACACCGGCATAAGAAGGACCTTCCCAAATATGATTTCAAGGGAAGGCGCAAGAGGTCAGGAGTTTAACGGGTTTATGGGAAGTAAGGATAACAACAAGCCAAACCACTCAACAATCTTGCCTTTTACAAGGCTTATCTCCAGTCCGATGGACTATACTCCTGGAATTTTTAATCTTACAGAGTATCGCTATTTTGCACCTGATAATAGGAAGATAAACCTGAACCATCAGATACCTAGCACCATATCAAAAGAGCTAGCGCTCTATGTTGTGATCTATGCGCCCGTTCAAATGGCCGCGGACCTGCCAGAGAACTATGAGGGGCATCCTGCATTTCAGTTTATCAAAGACGTGCCAACAGATTGGGAAAATTCTGTCTGTTTGAATGGGGAGATCGGGGAGTACATAACTATGGTTCGTAAGGATATCAATAGCGACGATTGGTATTTAGGTTCTATCACGAATGAGAATAGCAGAGTGCTAAGCGTGGGTCTTAGTTTTCTAGATTCGGATAAACAATATAATGCAACCGTGTATAAAGACCCAGAAACAGGAGGATGGATGAAGAGACCGGAAGAGGTTGTAATCCAAAGTCAATTAGTTAACAGTGGCTCAGACTTGCGCATTGTGATCCCTTCAGGTGGTGGACAGGCGATTCGGTTTTCTCCCGTAAACTAGAGATAAATAAAATTAATAGTATTCGACCTTATCAAAGTCAGCATATTCTTTAGCCTCTTTTCCATTGCTGGTACAATAGACTCCCAAATATGCACCGGTATAGCCCTTGCTTAGCAATTTATCTGGGCTAATCTTTTTAAACAGCGTAAACGATTTTTTATTTCCGAGGGTATAATAGATGTCGTAAGAATTTTTCTTTGATACTATCTTAAACGTAACAGATCCATTGTATGATTTGATTGGAGTACGTTTGACAATATTTGGGGAGAGGTCTTTTTCTTTTAAGATTAGTTTAAGAAAATATTCACCTTCCGAATATTCAACCGTGAACGTTAGATAGTTATCATCCTTTTGAAACAAACTGACACCAGCATCGATCCCATACATATTTGGATTAAACCGCATTTTTGCTAAAAAAGTAAAATTTGGTTGTTTTTGTCTGATACCCATAAGGCTGCAGCTTTTTCTGTTTTTGATTACATTTTTGCTGGAGTATAAACGCAGATAGCCATTTTTTGGATTTATATTGTAGGTTCCTTTTTTGGGTACTCGCCTAAAGTTCCACTCTAGGCCTAACTGCTTTTTATTGAAACTATCTTTGAATCTGTAATTTTTACGTTGTGGCCTTCCTCTAATGGGAAGGGGGTATTGCTTTTCAACTTTGCCTGTTAGAGGAGAGCAGACCGGCCACTCATAGTTGACAAGACGCAATTTTTCAAACCGTTGTTTATTTGGAAGTGACACCCATTGTTTATCTATCTTGCTATACTTCCAAGGAAATTTTTCTTGTTCCCATGTTACGGGTATTAGGTGCGTCTCTCTGCCCATACTAGAGAATGTTTCAAACTCAGAACGAATGCCTAGGGCAACCATATACCAGTTGCCATTCTTTGTTTGTACCAAGTCACCATGTCCAACGCTATTTACCCAGTAATCATTTGTGAGGTGACGAGAGGTGAGTATTGGGTTTCGGTCATTGGGAACATAGGGCCCTGTGATATTATCACTTACCGAGATCATCACTGCGTGATTGAGTCCGGTTCCTCCTTCAGCAATGACAAGGTAATAGTAGCCATTTCTTTTATAAATGTGAGGTCCTTCTGCCCAGGTTCCATAGAAAAGTGCCCCACGCCACAGATAATATCTCTCTCCTGTAAGAGACCATGTTTTCAGATCGAGCTGCTGGAGCCATATCTCTCCCTCACCATCAAAGCTTGGTTCAGAAGGAGAGTGAGTACCCACATACCACACGGTTCCATCATCATCAAAAATAATATCAGGATCAATGCCTGGGGCGCCCTCGATAATATGTGGCTCTGACCAAGGTCCTTCAATATTTTCAGAGGTAATTACAAAGTTAATCATCTCTGTTTTTTCTCCAGCTCCGGGGCTGTAGACATTGGTTGTGATAATGTAAAAAGTTCCATTATGATATCGAATAGATGGTGCATGTATGCCACCATCAGATTGAACATCAACCAGGTTCATCTTACCATTACACTGACTCTCACGGTGTAGTCCATAGCCAATAAGTTCCCAGTTTACTAGGTCTCTACTGTGATGAATAGGCAGCCCAGGAAAATATTCAAAAGAGGAGTTTACAATAAAGTAATCATCCCCTACTCGGCAGATCGATGGGTCTGGATAGCTGCCAGATATAACAGGATTTGTGTAGCTAAGCTGTTTACTCTCTGCTGTAACAAATAAGAAGCAAAAGATGGGTATAATTATATGTATTCTAATTGACTTCATTAAAAAACGAACGGTATAACGCACCTCGAAATTTATCATAGACTCCGGATCCTAGACCTGCTTTATCGGGTGACTGGTTAGCCTGCGTCATTAACAGTCCAACGAATTTTCTTTTTGGATCGATCCAAAAACTTGTGCTCTCATATCCTCCGCCTTGCAAGAGCCCTGAGTCTCCTTTACCATATTTCTTTAGAATTTCTCCGGTAATAAACAGGCCAAAGCCAGTGCTTATTCCGTATTCATCTTTTGTGTCTATGTTAGAAAACATTTTTTCTAGAGTTTCTTTATTAAGAAACCTGTGATGATTTAGCTTACCATTGTTTAGTAAAAGTCGCAGAAAATCTGCGTAGCTGTCTGCTGTCGCGAGCATGCCCTCACCACCGAGAAAAAGTGGTTGTCTAGGATCGTACTTTGGAACATTACGGCCCATAATATCCAGCTCACCTGGATTTGCTAATCTTAGGTAGCCGTCACGACCTGTTACCGGAGAAATAAGCTTTTTGTTTTTTGGAAGCTTATACTGAAAATCTGGAATATTACAGGGTTTCGTTATACGCTCCTTGACGAGTTGGCCCAAGGTTTTTCCGGTCGCTCTTTCTGCAACAAGTCCGAGTACGGTCGTGTTCAGGCCGTAGTGATATCTTTCTCCAGGATGCTGAATGAGCGGCATGGTTGACAAGGTTTTAATCAGATTTTCGCTGTCTATTGAGTTTGGTATATCTGCTTTGTATGATAATGAGTCTAGACATGGTATCCTCGTGTCAGCATAGTAGAAACCTGCTCTATGATTGATCAGGTGAGTGATCCTCATTATCGAGTCTGTTTCAGCTAGGATTATCGGGCAAGCGTCATTCTTGTCCACCATCTCGGGGTTTGAAACAAAGTCTGCATTGGTGTACCTGCTTAAAGATACTCCGCTCGATGATTGAGCCACCTTTAGATTTGAAAATTCAGGAATATAATCTAATACTGGATCATTAAGCTGGATGATATTTTCCTCAACCAGGTCCATAATAATGGTAATGGTTACGATCTTGCTCATAGACCATATGCGGATCCAGGTGTCTTTGTTTACGCTAAGAGCTGGAAAAAGGTCTTTATTTACTGTGCCATGCTGATAGAGGATATCTCCATCTATATTTTCAATGTGTGCATACAAAAACGGGTAGGACCCATCAGTAATATGCTGATTAAGGATCTGGTCCAATTCGTTTTTGTTTTTTATTATATTATCAGGTTCTGGCGATGTTCTGCAGGACCAATATACCAGCGTCATAATTCCAACAAAAAGAATTATGAATCTATTTATAATCATTCATTCCCAATCAATGTTTGAAGGGTAATCGTATTTTAATGATCAGCCTAGATATAAGATCTTTTATTTTATCAGGGTCATTTTCTTTGTCTGCCTAAAACTCTCACCGGCTTCTAGCTGATAGAAATAGATGCCGCTTGGAACCTGGACACCATATTTATTTTTACCATTCCACCTAACACGATATACCCCAGAGGTCAGATTATCATCGCTCATGCGGTACATTTCCTCACCCAGAACATTGTATATCGTGAACATTACTGCGGACTGAACCGGAACAGAAAAGTCTATTGTTGTGGATGGATTAAACGGGTTTGGATAGTTATTTCCTAGGCTAAATTTCTCTGGCTGTAAAGTATTTCCACCATCATCAGTTGCCATCGTCCATCCACGATGCATTTTTAGCATATCAACATAGATTGAGCCATGATCATCATTTGTTGGTTGAATGTGCATTATACCAACCTGTACTATCGTTGCCTCCTCAGGTACTGTGCCTTCTATGCCAATATGATGCCAATCGTTTTCCGAAAAGCTTGAACCATTAATATGGGTCGAGTCCATACCAATCCATGCCCATCCGTCTCCAAAATATTTTGCAAAAATTGCTACATCTGAATTTCCTTGGCCGATGAAATCACTCTCATGGCTCATTGCATGAGCTGTAACACTTAGTTGAGACCCAGGTGCAAGCGCATTATCTCCTTCAAAGATCTGGAATAAATTGTTCTCAGCATTTTCAGAGCCATTATAAAGTCCCCAGAGTTTTACAGAGGTGACTCCCTCAAAAGCATTAAAAATATTATCGCTTCCAAACATTGTCTCCCCAGTATAAACTAAGGCTTGACTATCAAATCCAGGATATGCTTCCCAACCATCAAAGCCTCCCTCAAACCCACTATTTACAAGCTCATTAGGTGCACCGCAGATTGAAGACGGGTCAAAGAGTTCTCCTGGCAGAGGTGGCTCTTTTTTCCACGTGTCTGTTGGAAATGAATAGTCTCCCCATGCGCAGTTATTGTTCGCATCCTGGTGCATGTATCTGGCGCGAGAACGTCCATTTCCAAACCCGCCCCCTTCTTCGACAAGTCCCAGGTCATCATTTTTGAAAGCCCATGCGTAGATCGAATGCCACGGGTTTGGACCATTCAAACTCACTGTTACCGAATACACTCCATCTCCATCCTCATCTATAGCGTAGAACAAAGGGCCCTCTCCAAAGCCATTAAACAGGTTTGACCATCTATCTTTCAGTGAAACAAAAACAGAGTCTGTTGCAGAATTAAACCCATCAGCGGCCGATTCTGTCATGTCAATAGAGTAGGTTACACCAACTGTTTGTCCTTCAGGAATTACGCCTCCCGCAGGAAGATCATAATAGCCCTCAAGTGGCCTAGTTAGTACCTCACCAGGCTGATCGTTTAGACTAAAAAATCGGTTTCCACCACCGTAGACTGGTGAGTCTTCATAGCCCAGATAATCAAAAAGCTGACCGTATACTGACTCGAGCGTTGCTACCGATGCATCACTAAGCTTCATAAAATATTTATACTCAATTCTTGCAGAGGGTGTATTGGTCATTGCAAATGCAGCAGAGAAGAGGTTCGTCCCAGGAGTCCTGACCAGCTCTGTTCCTGGCGATGCTGGTGGATATAATGTTGTATCATCAGCCCATCCATTAAAATCGCCACGGAGGAACATTCCGTCTCCGTTCGCAACGCTAAAGACGGGCATTCCGTTTAAGCCTTCTTCATTAAGCCACTCGGTCATGTCAACCTGAAACAGAACTGTTTTTGTAAGAAAGCCGCCACCACCAGGTGGATAATCATTGTACCACTTCCAAGATAGTGTGGTGTCTGAGGACAATGTTGTGCCTCTGTTATCTATACTTTCCCAGTCATCACCCGCACGAAATTTATATTCAACATTGTGAGCCTCGCCTGGTGCAAACGTAAAATGACCAGACCAAAACTCTGAGTTACCTTCTTGGGCAAGGTTTACAGGTGCATCGCCCCAGCCATTAAATGATCCAGCGACTCTCATTGGGGAAACGGCAGGATCATAGCTTGGTATATTAAATGTATTAACCCTGAACCAGACATCAATGGAGTCAGTAGGTGTGTATGGAGGTGTCGTACCGTGATTATAGAATAATAATTCTGTCTCCATATCCTCAAGCCCAATGGTCAACACTCGATTAGGAGTGCTCTCCCAAGCCTCGTTTCCAAGATCATCTACAGGGCAGATTTTAAAATCATAGGTTCCGGTCCAAAGCTCAACAGTAAACTCCCAGTAGTCTCCACCTACATTAGTCGCAGAACACTCTGTGCAATTTTGCCATCCGTTAAAACTCCCTCTAATCTGTATATCATGGGTAGAGTCGGTAACCGCTGTGGTTGACATATTTGCTCGGAAAGTGACACTAACCAGTTCTGATGGTGTTGGCGCGATATCATTAAAATATTTCCATGCTACGGTAGTGTCAGAACTGACTGTGAGAAGACGATTTGGATCATTCTCCCATATCTCACCCGCTTTGAACTTGTACGTAAGTACATGTGTTGTCGCAGGATCTCTCGTAAAGTGTCCAGACCAGAAATCTGTGTCACCCTCTCTAGTAAGCTCGGTACCGTTCCAGCCTTCAAAAGAGCCAGCTACTTTCATTGGTGTTGTGGCTGGATCATACCCGGGAATACCAGCTGTGTTAACCCTGAACCAGATATCAATACTATCAGTAGCCGCGTAAGGTGGCTGGTCTCCATTTTCCCAGTAGCAGGTAATGGTTGTATCATTGGCTGATACATTTAAAACCCTATTGTCTGTGCTTTCCCAGATATCTGTTCCTGTAGTTAAATCAACGGCTACAAATTTAAATTCATAGTTTCCGGTATCGAGCGCGCCAGTATAGCTATAATAGTCACCACCCTGGCTGGTAATTGACATATCATTTCCAGCCCATCCATTAAAAGATCCTCTTATGACTAGATTATGGGTAGAGTCTGTTACTGCTCCAGCGGTAGACATATTTAAATTTATTGTTACGTCAGCATCCTGAGGAACCTGCAACGCACCCTCATCTATCCACTGAGCAATCAAATTAACCTGATCCGGTTCTAGATTACCATTTGGTGGCATACTACCATCGTTCACTCGCGTCCACAGCAGACTATTAGCATGATCACCTGCGACTACAGCCGCACCACTTGTTCCACCAATCATTGTCGCAGAATACGTGGTTAGATTTAAGCCACTATTGTGACCATATAGATGACAACTGGTACAGCTATTATTAAATATAGTCTGGATCTGTATCTCATAATCCACCTGTGCATTAATAAAAGGTATAGATAGAAATAATACGATTGTTTTACCAATTTGTCTCATGATAATTCCTTCTTGTATATATTTAAAATTAGATTAATTCTTGATATAAATGTCAATCCAAATATTACAATAAAAAATAAAAAAAAATAGTCGTAATGGCATTTAGTCTATAGTCTTAGTCTGATACTGATCTGTTGGGTCGCCCCTAAGAATTTTAATGATTCAAACGAGTAGTCTATGTTTATCGGCTTGCTAATAATATTTACTAGGTTAAACCCTAGGCCAAAAGAGTATTCACTCACTCTGTCGCTAAGATACAGAGACCTGTATCCTGTTCTAAGCGATAGAAGCTTGTTGATAAGGTTGATCTCAGCCCCTGCATTTAAAAAGCTATTATTATCATTTGGATGCCCGGAGTCTATGGCCCAGATAAGGCCTCCGATATTCGAGATTGATTTTTGACCAGAGATACCGACCCTTAGAAGCAGCGGCAGGTCAAATTGATCGGTTGAAATATTTCCGGTTGTGTTTTCATTGTTTCCTTCAATATTTTCGCTAATATCCACAGGAACGATTAGATCATCTCCAGACATCTGCATCTTTGGTCCAAAGTTGGAGATGCTGGTTCCGAGTTTGAACCCAAACGGAGTGTCAAACAAGGTACCTATATCGATTGCGAAACCTGACGCATGGTTGCTGGCGATAGACTCTCTTATAAGTTTAAGGTTACCGCCTAAAGAAAATTTATCTGTCAAATTTCTGGCGTAGCTCAGACCGATCGCTAGATTCCCGGCGCGGTATGTTTCGCCAGTGTCCTCATTCCCATAACGTGTAACCTCAATCTCTTCCATGGAAACCATGGTAATGTTTGCCCCGAATGCGGCATTGTCAGAGATCTTGATCACGGCACCAGAGTAGTCTAGACTTATACCTGCGAACCAATTGTTGTGATTCACTATCGCCTCGTGTCCTCCAAGTCTCGATATGCCAGCAGGGTTCCAATACATAGCGGTCGGATCATCCGCGATCGAGACAAACGCGTTGCCAAGACCGGCAGGCCTGGATCCAATACCTATAGTTAGAAATTTCGCAGCCGTTGTACCTGTCTTGTCAATCGCAAAGAGTGAGCATGACACGGATAAGGAAAACAGGATTAATATTTTTAGAAGGGTTCTCATTTTATAATTGCAAACTTTCCTATTTTTTCACCAATCCCCGGTGCGCTAACGTGGTAAATATACATTCCATAGCTTGCGTCTAGATTATCCTTTGTCAAAAGGTCCCATGATCCTGTCCCAAAGTTAATTGACTCTGAATGGTGGATCTCGCGAACCAGTTCTCCGGCTATGTTAAAGATCCGAATCGTGCACTCAGAAGGGAGATAGCGGAACTGTATTTCTCTTGGACCTCGTCCGTTAATATAATTATTCTTCCCTTCAAATGTAGACGCGCCAAAATAGGGATTTGGCACAACCTTGATCTTGTCCATATCGTTTACCGCTTTGTCCGAACTTACAAAAGATGCCTGAGTTGTAAACTCAAACACATCCTCGCTCAGGAATGGTTTTTCAATGATCACATATGCCGTATCGCCAGGGCGAGGCTGATCAATCGTAAGCAGAGAATCATTTTGATGCAGGTTTAGCGCAAAGTACCAGGAGGGGTTTGGCTCACCAGTTTCCATTGTATCGTCCATAAACACGATCCAGTCGCTTTCTCTGTTGCCGTCCGCGTTGAAATACCCATCTGGGTTACCATAGGGGATCACATCAATGAAACTAAATGGTATCTCCGCCCAGTCATCTTCTTCTATTCCTGTAAGGCCAACTCTACGCTCAATAAAAAAGTTTACACTTTGAGATGGGTACAAAAACCCTGGGAAACAGGTTGTGGTGTTGCCGATATGCCGGATACATAGCTCTAGAGACTCGGTGTTTTGTTCTTCAGTAAAAATAATTCGATAGTCATATGGCATTTTCGTACCAATGGCATCGAAAAGAGCAAACCAGTCGGAGCGTATAGTCCAGATACTATCGTTAGACCAGTATGATTTCTCCGGGTTAAACTCAAGACTGGGAACGTTCTCAAAGCGAAGCCTGATACCATCGACTATGTCTCCATCTTCAATAGGAAGATTTTTTACATCATTTAACAGCGTGTCAGGCGTGTTCAGATCTGTGATATCAACAAGCGTGTATGACTTGGTGTATACCGTATCATACCCAGATATACCTTGCTGGTTAGCAAAGACTGTGTCACCAAACGTAATCTGGTATGTGTGGTCCTGTTTTACGCTCTGAGGGTCCACGATCTCATAAAATATTTTTCCACTGGTTGTTCCTTTTACATGATTTATCTGGTCACCAACTATGCTAGCGCTAGAGTAGCCAGCAGAAGGGGGTGAGGGCACCACTTTTACAACATTGGGACCAAGAGAGATATCGTTCGTTATTGTGTTTACTCTCAGCCTCATAGGCGAGTCACTTGGAATGATCTCGTTAATTTCATCGCCTCCATAGTCATAAGACACTACCGCATAGTAGTAGGTCTGCCCGTTGACTACATCTTCATCAACATAAGAGTGCTGGAGTCCTGTTTCATCACCAAGATAGAACTGTACACCATTCAGACTCACTGGGTGCCAGCCGTGTTTTCCATTCACTAGGTCCCACTGGGCCCGTTGACCGTTTTGGGTGTATGGCTCAAAAAATGTAGGATTCCCATCGCCGTCCGTGATGGTCAGTGCGTCCTCAAACTCCGTGTCTGTTGCCCGGTAGATCTTGTACCCCTCAAAGTCTCTGTTAACAACTCCATTGGTGATCTCATTCATATACCTGTCTTCCGAGTCTTCTGCAGAGTCATCCCAATAGAGCGTGATTCTACCATCGCCTGGAACGGCCCTTACGTTAGGTGGGTTTGGTGCTTTTGCGAACTGGTAGTCGTACTCATAGGTCGTCTCAGCCACCTCTTTATTCCGGAGTGCGTCTGCCTCATCATTTCCAAGGGTTACGGCCATTGCAATACGCTCTGTTTGTCCTTTTACTAGCGGGAAAAATCCTGAGGATACAAAAAGATCGTAGTCACCGGGAGGTTGACCTGTTTCTGGCGGCTGCCAAAAATCTCCAGGGGACATGTAAAAACTCCAGAGGTAGGCATCACTGGAAATCGGGATAGAACCTGCTGGGTCATAGCCAACAGAGGTGAGGCCCATCTGGTCAGACTCAGAAACGTCTGTCTTATCAATGTTTGGCTCACCAGGGAAACCCGTTCCAGATCCAGAGGTTGGTTTTTGATCGCTTACACCTGCTTCGATTCCGCCAGACTTGTCACCATTGATTCCAACGTCATCATCGATGGCCCAGTCTCCATCATTATCGATAAAATCATCTCTAGATTCGTCAATCATTTCATCAATGCCCTCATCGATTCCTTCATCGATCGCACCATCACCATCGTTATCGATTCCGTCTTTGTAGGGTTTTCCAACATCATTCTGGTCTAGGCCATAGAGTATGATATTTGTTCCGGAAACTTTGTACCTGCCCCAGATATCGTTTGATGCGGTTACGACCATTTCGTTTGTCACTAGGGGAGAGTTTACCTCTGCGCCAAGTCCAATCGGGTATTCAAGAAGATAAGGGTCATCCGGATTTGCATTATTATCAATGCCGTCCGCATATCCTTGTCCAACGTCGGTCTGATCCAGGCCTATAATATGGATCAAAGAATCTTGAATTGTGCCACCTGTTTGCGGCCAAATATTCCACTGTATTGCGGCGGAAGCGTCTACCATTTCTTGTGTTATGATTGGACTGCTGGCCTCCCCATTACCATCATTATCGATCTTATCTGCATAGGTAACGCCAGACTGATCACCAAACGGAACATGGGCCATGTTTTCATCGATCAGTCCGTTTCCATTGTCATCGATAGCATTACCTAAAATTTCACCCTCTATCATTAGCTCAGTCACTGTAGGTCCATTGATCTCACCGTCACCATCATTATCGATTCGGTCTATGTTATTGCCGGGGGTCTCAATAAACGATGTGGCTGCGACGCCTACGGGGTCTGTGCCAAACGCGGGATTACCAATTCCATCACTATCCATAGACCATGCGACATCGTTTATGATCCGAAAGTCAGGCGTATCATCGCCAGAGTCGCCGTCTCCACCTACAAGATCTGCCAGCCAGAGCGAGAAGGCAACCTTATTATAGTCGTATGATCCATCGTTCGTGATCTCATGAAGAATAAAAACAACATCCTCAATCAGTATTTGTTTCCACTCCATTACACGTACACCAGTCAATAGTCCTGCACCCAGTCTTGTCATGTCTGTGGTGTCAGGGTGGTAGGTGTAGCCGCTTACATAGTTTAGATCATCCGATACTTTGTAGAACACCTCTTGCTGTGCATTAAACTGGTTTTTTCCAAAGTAACCGTTCCAGCTACCAGGCCATCCAGGATCATTCTCATCATCAAATTTATCTGGCCAGGTAGAGGGCCAGGTAGAGGGGTCATCGCTGATTGTGATTTCTTTTGAGTTAGGATCAAGATACCCTGAGACAGGCTCCCAGGTCATTGAGTTTCCATTTTGATCTGACCTAAAAGGTATAGTGACCAGAGGCCTTGTCTCTCCTGCCTCTGTTAAAACCTCGGCCCCAACAATGAGGGCTCCCATTGCGATATATTCTTTTCCCGAGTTTACTGGCCACTCAAATGGAACACCACCAGGGATGGTCCCGGTTCTACCAATAATGCCAAAGTTGTATACAGTTGCTCTTACTTTGTTTACGTCAATGTCCGTTCCACGCCTGTAGTCAGGGTCACCGCGTTCTCCGGACTGAGAAAAAATCTGGGTCATCAATAAAAGAAAAAGTATGACAGGCTTTACCATCTTAGTTCCATTCCTAGTTGTATGCTTCTAGGCTCAGAGTACCAGTCTGGACGGGAAAAATAATCATCCAAAGAGTGAGGTCTCATTGGCTCATAGGGTGATATGCTGTTTGCACGTATCTGTTCGATGGTTCGATTAGCCCTTCCGGTATCGCCATAGACACTGATTTCGTTTCGCGTGTCAAGTAGGTTGTTGATGTTGATGAAAACTTTTCCGTTAAACTTGTTAATCCTTATACTTCTAGATATTTTCAGATCAAAGTTATATGTATACAGCTTACGCCTACTGTTTTTGATCAGGACATTTGCAAGCTGACCGCCTTGACCCTCATAGTTTGTTATTACAGGGGTATATGGGTATCCGCTACCATATTGAAAAAGTAAGGATGTGACCCAGCCCTTATAGTCAAAGAAAAAAGAACCGTTCAGGTTATTGTTTTGGTCCCAGTCTAGAGGAATAATACTTCGCGCAGGTTCTTGACCGCTTACCACTGCGCCAAACTCTTCGGAAGGATCTGAGTTAGAGCCTTCGGCTTTTTGATAGGTATAGTCTATGTGCCAGCCAAAGCCATTTTTATAAAATCTATCTAGTGTAATAATGATTCCTCGAGCGTTAGAATAGTCTTTATTAACAAAGGTGAAATATGATTTTCCATCCCCAAGATCTATTGGTATTCCGCTAGAGACATAGTCCCTAGAGTCTTTATAGTATGCCCTCAGGTCCAGCTTTAGACTCGGAAGAATTTCCTGCTGAAGACCGATCTCGTAGCTGACGGATCTTTCGGGTTTTAGGTCCGGGTTACCAAAAATTCCAAAATCCGTGCCCGCATCTGTAAGCTTGATCTCTGTGTTATTATAGAGCAGGCTGAAATCAGGGATCTTAAAAAAATATCCATAGCTAAAGTGAACGACACCGCGATCAGATATTGGATAAGCAATCCCAAGTCTTGGACTCAGCTGGCTCTTGACCGAAGTATTTTTCCACCACCCTTTTCTATCGTACAAGTCTTCTTGATTACCAAAATCTTGATAGTAGTCAGCATATGAATATGAAATAGGGTTTCCAAGGCTATCCTCGCTCGTATACATGACCGAGCCCCAGTCTAGTGTTTCTCGATCTTGAATTGATAAACTGTCTAAAGCAGGGTTTCTTGGGTTTTTAATGTATGGCTCATGAATATTATTAGGCACTGAAGATCTAGGGTTAAAATATTCATAACGTATGCCGGCATTAATAATTATGTCTCCATATTCGACCTTATCTTGAACATAAAACGATCCCTCAACTGGATCATAACTATAGTTGGTTCTGTTAAAGCTATTTTTATCTGGGATAGATGGAGTAAAAATCTGATCGGATTGGCTAGAGTCTAGAAGAGTGTAGCCATCCTGCTTCAGCAGATGCTGCTGAAGCTCAAAACCGATTCTTACCTGATTATATTTATTAGCCTGTGTTGTCAGGTCCCACTTCAGGCTTGTTGTTGTTGTCCGCCTAAAGAACCTGCCCGTATTTACACCCCATCTGGAGAAGGTATACTGTGGAAAAAAATTAAGTCCTTCACCATATTTTTCGGAAAGATCAGGCGTAATTGCACCACTGACGTTCCTCCAATATAAATGATCTGGAGTGACATATCTTGGATCAAGGGGGTTATTATATAGGTAGGAGTTGTACTCGTGCACAGACTGGTTAATATTGATATCATAGAATGTTTTTGATGAGAAGGATTGTGAAAGTTTCAGCCCTGTAAAGTTACCACCCGCATAGTTTGTATTTTGACCTTTTTGTGCCATTTGGGAGCTATGGTTATAGTTTTGCCATTGTTCATCGCTGATAATAGAGTTGAGACGAAGGACCAGTTTTGGATTTAGTTTATAGGTCAATTTTGTCTGCACAGAATATTTTTCACGCCAGTTCATTGCCCGATAGAATGGTTCTTTTTTCACATCAGTTGAATCAAAATATGTATTTTGATTGTTATCGCTGTGGATAGTGTCACCATACATTGTAAATGTCTGCAGACCATTCAACCATCCATCTGAAGCATAAGACCGGGCAGAAATAAAAAAATTAAGCTTCTGTTTGATGATAGGGCCACTAAGGTTAAATGTGATATTTCTGTCATTAGTTAGCGTATATGACTCTAGATTTTTATAAATATTATCGTCAGACTGATGGTCACCAGCATATAATTGCAGGTAGGACTCAAACTTGTCACTACCATCTTTGGTTACAATGTTTACGATTCCGCTCATCGCCTTTCCATACTCAGCATTGAATGTTCCGCTAATAATCTGAAGCTCCTGAATATTAGCGTTTTCTATGTTAACTGCGATTGCACCATCGTAGGCGTCAGTAACAGATACGCCATCAACCAGGTAGGCGATCTCACTTGACCGGCCTCCACGGATGTGGATTCCTCCGCCAGCGTCTTGGGTTACCCCGCCTTGTAGCTTAATAACATCGGCCATGTCTTCGATTGGCATTATCGCGAGCTCCTCAGATGTAACAATAGCCTCAGAATTGGTCTTGTCAAAATCAATTAATGGTCTCGTCGCCCTTACGATTACTTCCTGTCCTTTTACTGCCTCTACATCCAAAGCGAAAGATAGGCGCGTTGTTTTATCGATAGAAATACGAATATTCTCGTATTTTTTGACCTCATATCCTATCATCCTTATGGTCATATTATATTTTCCTGGAGCAATATTTAGAATAACGTAATCTCCATTAAGATCCGTTGCTGTACCTAGGTTTGTATTCTCAATAATAATATTTGCGCCAATGAGTGGGCTGTCATCTATCTTTGATTTGATTGTTCCGGCTAATTTTCCGGTGGTACCTGCTGAAAGAAAGCATCCGCAGGTAAAGACAATAAGTAAGTATCCGTTGACTCTGTGCTTATTCATCTGATGGCATGATATACTCTTTAATTAGGATTGTGTCCATCTCTATCATTGATTGTTCTCGCAAACCGGAAATGAAATTATAATATTCTTTATGCTTTAGCTTCTTATTTTTTGTATGCGAAAGCTTATCGGATAATACAGACTGAATCAGGAGGTGTGATTTTGCGCGATTTAGTTCATCTTTAAAATTATCTGTCTTGTCAAATTTTGAGTTAATAGATTTTTTTAACAAGTGTTCCCTGGCTATAAGTCCTTTTATGGTTAGTCTCAATCTTTCCTTGGAGCTAATGTTGTTTTTTTGTCTCATTGATAGGTTATTGATCTTAGATAAACATTCGCTAGTGCTCCAGTTTTTCCTTTCTGCAAATGTGACAATATTTTCATTGAGTGGGTTCAACTGTTTTTCTTTTTTCGAATGGTTTATATGCTTCCACAACCCTGTTAGTGCACTGTCAGAAATCCTAATGTCTAGTTTAGAAATTAATTTTTTTGTGTGTCTGTCTAACTCCGGATAGGATAAAAGGCTCATCGCGTGTGCCTTAAGAAAGGTCAGCTCATGCTGAAAATTATCTTCAGTGATAAGTGGCTCATATTCTCTGCCTAAAATTTGTATAATGCTATACCCGTAGGATGTTTTAACCGGATCGGAAACCTCTCCATCTTTCAGTGAAAATGCTTGAATCTCAAATGCTGGGTCCATGTCTCCGATCTTAATTATTCCAAGATCACCTCCATTATTTTTGAGCTTTACATCTTCAAAAATATCTCTTGCTATCTCCTCCCAGGATTCACCTGAATCTAGTCTATACTTTATTTTCTGAATATCCTCATCGGTTTTTGCGAATAGATGCCTAGGTCTTATAGAGGTTTTTGACCAAGTAAATAGTTTACGCAAGAAATCCTTATCTGGTTTAATATTTTGTTTAACTTCCTTTTCATAGTATCTATTTAGTAGTAACTGTTTTTTTATTTTTTCAAGTTTTGGAGTGACTATGTTTATGTATTCATTTGTGCTAGTAAGTGCAAACTGTGTTATAAGGTTTTCATCAATAAGAGTGTTGGCTTGGAGATAACGATTTTTTAGGTTATCTGATCTAAGAGTGTGTTTTAAAAATAAAGAATAGTTTACCTTAAAACTTTTAAGATCAATAAGGTCATCGTTAATCTTAATAAGAATAGGATTATTATTTGAACAAGAGGTCAAGGCGATAGCAATCATTGTCATCGCGAGCGGTATCTTTATGATTAGAAAATCTCGAAATATGTTTGGTAATTTATCCGGCATTATTAATCTTAATTTATATTGTATTTGGTTAAATTGTAACGAACCAATCTTTGTTGAAGTATGAAAATTTTATGAGAATAAGAGCTATAACCATAACTATTACTGTTTTGCTGAGCATACTAAAAGCACAGACTTCGCTTAGTGTTACGTTTCGATATGTGAAGACTCCGGAGGATAATTTTGTTCGCGTGTTTGTACCTGGTGAGATGAACAACTGGGGCCCGAACTCAAGTGGATTTATTAGCCCGACAGCACCTTCGCTGATGCAGCTCGATGAATCAGTCGACTCTTATACGAAAAACTATTCGCTGGATATTGGTCAGCAGTACCTCTACAAGATACACTTCCACTACAATAACGCTGGTTCTAATTATGCATGGGTACCGGATCCACTAAACCCACTTACGACAGATGATGACTGGGACAACTCGATCTTAAACATTACGGATCCTCTTTTTTTTCAGCCAGTGAGGCACATGAATTCAGAGGGGCTTGTGACTGGTGTGAGCGTGGGCATATTTACGAATGGAAATATAGACCAGGTTGTCTGTGCGATAGGATCGGACACAGTAGATACGCAAAATGCGCTAAGCGACGATGATGTTTTTTATGTGCACCTAGATCCTCCTCGCTCATTATACGAGTCCTACCTTATTGAGGCCACGATTGATGGCAATATACACACTGCTTATAGTCAGTCTGCGATTGAAATTGAGACCGAGCCACTACCAAATGAAGTAGGTTTAGGACCAAACTGGATCAACAATCAAATGACGCTGGCGGTGTATGCCCCTGCTCAGCCTGTGGTGCAGGTTATTATTTCTTCAGCCGGAGCGGAAGGTTCTGTCTCAGATGCTTTGGTAATGAAAAAGGCTACAGATTTGGATGATATTTGGTGGCTAGAACTTGATCTTGCAGATGGTCAGTACGACTACGAATATCTGCTCCTTGATGGTGACAGAATTCCAGACCCATTTTCAAGGAGGCTAGAAAATAATAGAACAAGGATTGAGATCGGACCTGGTGGTGTCTCCACTGCAGATAATTACCAGTGGCAATCTATTGAGTATGTTAGACCAAGTCTAGATACCCTTATTATCTATGAGCTTCAGGTAGATGATTTTGCGGCAAGGGGTAACGGGCAGGGCAGGTTTGAACATATTATTGAAAAGATGGACTATTTACAATCCGTTGGCATCAATGCTATTGAATTTTTACCGGTCACTGATTTTCCGGGAACGCACTCTTGGGGCTATGACCCAAACCTAATATCAGCAGTAGAATCAAACTATGGAACCCCGGAAGAGTTTAAGCATCTGGTGGATGAGGCTCACCTTAGAGGCATCGCGGTGATTATGGACATTGTTTGGAATCACATCAGATCTTCAAGTCCAGTATGGCAGATACAGCCAAACTATGATTTAAATCCTTACATAAAACAATATAATGAACTCAACCCAAACGAGACAGAAGGATCATGGGGAATGCTGGACTGGGACCATTTTAACGCGCACACGGTTCAATATATTAACCAGGTAAATAAAATATGGCTAGAAGAGTATAAGATAGATGGATTTCGTTATGATGCAACACGAATGATTGGCTGGAATCTCAGCCAGCCAGAGTATGGCATTCCTGCCTGGACCTCTGCCATTACAGAGCATGACCCAAGCGTATACCAGATCGCCGAACACCTTCCGGTTGATCCGTGGCTTGTAAATAATACCTCATTGACCTCTTCTTGGCATGACAGCTTCCATGACAGACTTCTAGATCATATTCACGGGGGTAACCCTAGTGCCCTTACCTTGATGAATCAGGTAGTACGGCTGTATGAATACTCTAACTCTGGTAGCTACTATCAGGCTCCTACTCAAGCCGTAAAGTATATGGTGTCTCATGATGAGCAGTCCTTTATCCAGGAGATGGTAGCTTTCAGTAACCACTCTCTAGAACAGGCCAGAGATAAGGATAAGTTTTATGCTACCATTTTGTTCACCTCTCAGGGAATTCCGATGATTTTCCAAGGCCAGGAGTTTGGACTTCAGACAGGGTGGAATGATGATAATGGTAATGGTGACTATGAGGAAAAGTTGCAGTATCGTCCGATCAACTGGTCCTATCTTGGTACAGAATCAGCCCAGTCACATCTGGATCACTATTCAAAACTAATCCATTTTAGAAAAAAAAATCCAGCCCTATACAAAGGCACGTTCTACGACCTTTGGCGCTACGATCCAGAGCGGGTTATTGTCTATGGTTACAAGGATGAGTCAGCTGGGAATAATAATGACCAAGTAGTGGTCATCGCAAATTTCAGCAACTTTACTCGCACGGTTTACAATGTTCCTTTTTTATCTTCCGGTACCTGGTACAATATTATGGATGATAACAGCACCCTTGTGACCAATGATGGTAACTACGAGGTCTACACGATTCCTGCAAACACGGCACACGTTTATACGAATAATATCTACAGCCTAAGCATTGAACCGGAAGAGAAAAATATTATCAGTCAAAAATTTAGGATTAGCATGGTCTACCCGAACCCTTTTAACCCAACGGTTAACTTACGGTTTGAACTATATGATAATGATGTAATGGAGATTTCAGCGTTTGATATTCAGGGTAAAAAAGTAAGATCATTATACTCTGGATGGATGGATAAAGGCACACACAACATAATATGGGCCGGCAAAGAAGATACAGGTCAGAGCGTACCAAGCGGACTATATTTTATTTCATTTAAAACTGGCTCCCACACTGAAACTCGGAAAATTAGTCTCGTAAGATAGTCTGATAGGTTGTGCTGCTACCCTCAAGACCATACTATGATTTTTTCCAATAGATTTTTATTGCACAGTTTGAAAATTCGAAAATTATTTCTTTTTATTTTCATTCTACTTTTAACTAAATCTGTAAATGCTGATGATTCTTGGATGGTCTATGATGACACTACGATGGCTACGATTCACATACTCATTAATGAAGATGCTTTAGACTATATGTATAATAATGTAGAGAGTGATTCTGTGCATGTTTCCTCAATACAATTTGTAAATCATTGGATTAATCAGAGTGTTGACTCTGTTGGGTTTCGCCTTCGAGGTAATACTTCAAGAAATGCCGCTAAAAAATCATTTAAATTAGATTTTAATCACTTTGTTTCAGGGCGGGACTTTTTTGGGCTTGAGAAACTTAACCTGAATGGTGAGCACAATGATCCTTCGATTATAAGAAGCAAACTCAGTTGGGATATTTTTGAGCAGATTGGTATGGTTGCGACAAGAGCTTCACATGTAAAATTATATATTAATGAACAATACTACGGTCTATATATCTCTATTGAGCATATTGATGAAAACTTTTTAGATAGACACTACGAAGATGATTCTGGTAATCTATGGAAATGTATCTGGCCGGCTGATCTGACCTATCGAGGTGATGCGCCTGAAGATTACCACCCATATGTTGACCAAGACAGACCCTACGATCTAAAAACAAATAAAGAGGGTTATGATTATTCAGAGCTCGCGAATTTCATTAAAATTATTAATCAAAGTCCTGACTCTCTTGAGCAGGTTATAAGTATGAAAGAGGTTTTACAATATTTAGCGATCAATATATTGACCGGATCCTGGGACGATTATCGGTTTTTAAAGAATAACTATTATCTCTATCATGAGCCGGACAAAGACTTGTTCCACTGGATCCCTTTTGACTATGATAACAGTTTTAGTGTAGACTGGTTTGACACTGACTGGTCAGATATTGATCCATATACCTATGCCAATATTGACGGCTCGGAACGACCTCTGACAGAATATATTTTTAGTAATTCAAGGTATGTTGACCTGTTCACCCATTTTTTAGATTTTTATATGGAGGAGGTTGTTAATATTGAGAAGTTAGAGCCAAGGCTGGATTATTTTTTAGACTGGCTAACCCCATCAGCGATGGATGATGTATACAGAACCTATGACTATGGTTTCGATATGGATGATTTCACAGACAGCTATGGGTATGAGTATTCAGACCAGCACGTAAAAGAGGGCATAAAAAAGTTTTTGGTTGACAGGGTAAATTCTTTAGAAAGTCAGCTCACTTACCAGTCATCAGCGCCTTATATTTATGATATAGAAAAGTATAACGAATTAGTACCGGTTGGCAATTCGGTTGATATAGATATTGCTGTTTTTGCTCCTGGGTCCATTGACCAGGTTTCATTTTATAGTAGAGCAGATGGTGGAGCCTGGCAGACCAGTCAGTTTTACCCAAATCCGGTGGATGAGACTACCATAGTTGAGCAGCATGACCGCTGGCGCCTGAGCACATATCCTTCTTTGCCAGGGCCAGTAGAGTGGTATGCGATTGCTTTTGCAAATGGCGAGACAGATAGATATCCAGTAAGCGGTTTCCGATCATTTACTGCGGTAAGCATGGACAATCCCAGTCTTTTTGTCAACGAGATCATGGCTATTAATGACTCAACCATCTACGATGAGGCTGGAGAGTTCGATGATTGGCTGGAGATCTATAACGCTGAAGAGCATCCGGTGCGGCTTGAAGGTTTTTATGTTTCAGATAAGGAAGACAATCTAACCAAGTGGCAGTTCCCTGCTTCTGACACTGAAATCTTACCAGGTGAACACATAGTTGTATGGTGTGATGAGGATGAGGAACAAGGCATCGCGCATACAAATTTTAAGCTATCAGGAAGCGGTGAGTTCTTGGCTCTAGTCGCTCCAGATGGTTTTACGATAATTGACTCTATTAGTTTTCCACAGCAACAACCTGATCTATCCTACGGCCGTACCACAGATGGGGGTGTGGAGTGGGACTTTTTCGATAGCCCAACGCCAGGTGCAACAAATCAATTACTTAGCATAGACCAAGGCCATAGTATTCCTAACGGTGTTAGTATTATCTCTGCCTATCCCAATCCGTTTAATGCCTACTCTACAATAAGGTTTAAGACTGTTCAAAAAGGAAATATTATTATCAGAATATATAATCTGACAGGTCAGCTATTATTAAATAAGGAACTCATAGCAGAATCAATCGGAGAAAATAAATGGATTTGGAACGGACTATCAGACAGTGGTAGTCTAGTTGGTAGCGGCATATTCTTTCTTCAGCTTTTCGATGATAATACTAGTTCAACAATAAAGATTGTCATGGCTAAATAAAGTTTGTGTACTTTTTTAATTTGATCTGTAGACTTAGGTAAAACTATTTGTAGTGCAATTATATAAAAACATTCGACCAAGCCTATTATATAATTTAGGGAAATATCTTTTATATTTTTCAGTCACACTATGCTTTAGCAACCCCACTGGTAGTTATAAGATTGATCATCTAGAGCCTCCTTTCTGGTGGGCTGGCATGGAAGATGACCGGCTCCAGATTCTGGTTCATGGGGAAAATATTTCAGAGCTTATACCAGAAATATCATACCCGGGGGTTACGGTTTCAGAGGTAAATAAAATCGAGAGCCCGAACTATTTGTTTATAAATCTTAGGCTATCTAGAAATATTAGTCCTGGAGAGTTAGAAATTGTTTTCAAACGAAAGAGAAAGCCCCAACTAACTTATAAATATGAAATTCTAGAAAGAGATCCTGGTTCAGCGGATCGTGAAGGGTTTTCAGCGAAAGATGTGATCTATTTGATTACCCCAGACAGGTTTTCCAATGGGAATCCAGATAATGATTCATTACCAAGACTAAAAGAGAAAGTTAACAGGAAAAACAAAGACGGACGCCATGGGGGTGACCTGCAAGGCGTTATTGGGCATCTAGACTATATAAGTAATATGGGTTTCACCCAGATTTGGTTAAATCCTGTTCTCGAAAATGATCACCCTAAATTTTCTTACCATGGATATTCCACAACTGATTATTTTAAGATTGATGCTCGTTTTGGTGATAATGAACTATATAGACGATTTTCTAAAGAAGCTAAAAAGAAAGGAATCGGGATCATAAAAGATGTTATCCCAAATCATATAGGGTCAGAGCATTGGTGGATGAAGGACCTGCCAAGTTCTGATTGGGTAAATAATAAAGGAATTTTTAAGCGAAGCAGTCACGTCCATGAGGTGATTTATGATCCATATGTTACAAAATCACAGATACGTGAGATGACAGATGGTTGGTTCGTGAAAACAATGCCTGATCTAAATCAGAGGAACTCTTTCCTTGCAACCTACTTAATCCAAAACTCTATATGGTGGATCGAGTATGCAGATTTATCAGGTATTCGGGTTGACACCTATCCCTATGCAGATAAAGAATTTCTTTCTGAATGGAGTGGCAGAATCATTTCTGAATATCCAAATTTTAACTTTGTTGGCGAAGAGTGGAACATGAATAGCTCGATGATTGCATATTGGCAGTCAGGTAGTCAAAATAAGGATGGTTATATATCCAGTATTCCTAGCATGATGGACTTTCCTTTGCAGAATGCTTTGGTCCGTTCTCTAAAGGATAGTGAATCTTGGAACTCTGGTATCGGTGATGTCTACAGAGTGATCGCAAATGATTACGTCTATGGTGACCCTTATAATCTAGTCGTGTTTGCAGGAAATCATGATATGGAGAGGATTTATTCTCAATTAAATAATAATATTGATTTGTATAAAATGGCGATGAGCTTTATCCTCACGACTCGTGGAATACCTCAGATATACTATGGCACAGAAATTATTATGGAGAGTACTGCTGATCATGGAGAGTTACGCAGGGATTTTCCAGGTGGATGGAAAGGTGACAGGGTCAATGCGTTTAGTAGAAAAGGATTGAGTAACAAGGAGATTGAGGCACAAAAATATTTAAAAACTCTACTTAATTGGCGAAAGAAAAGTCTCGCAATTACGAATGGTAAGCTCATTCACTATCCACCAAAAGATGGTGTTTATGTATACTTCCGCTTATTCGATAATGAATTGGTAATGGTTCTAATAAATAATAATAAAAACAAGACTAGGGTAGATCTGGAGCGTTTTTATGAGGTTTTGAAAAATAATAAGAACGGCACTAGTGTTATTAATAATACTAAATATAATCTCAAAGAAAAGATTAGCCTTGATAAGAAAAGTGTGTTGATTCTTGAGGTTAGTTAGGTTTTAGGTTTATGTAATTTTTGGCAATGCGTGCATATATGTGTACCTCTTCCGGCGACTCTTAATTTTTTGATAGTATTTCCACACTTCTCGCAAGGCATACCCTGTTTCCCAAAAATTTTTAATTCGTTTGAATAGTTTCCAGATTTTCCATTTAGAAAGCTAAAGTTTATAAACGTGGTGCCTAACTGTTTGATCGATTCTTTCAAAATACTCTGTATTGCGCTGTGCAGATTATAGATCTTTGTTTTGGGTATTGAACAGGAGATTGAGTTTGGGTGGATACCACTCTCCCATAGGCTCTCATCTGCATAAATATTACCCAGTCCAGATAAAAATGACTGATCTAAAAGTAACGCTTTTATATTTCTTTTTTTCTTTTTCAGGTTTGTCGATAACCATTCGGATGTAAAATCTTCACCAAGCGGCTCAGGCCCGTGTTTGCTATTGATCTCTGTGAGGTCTTTGTACATATATATCCTGCCGAACTTTCTTGTGTCCTCAAAGATGAGCTCTTTTGAATCTTCAAGAGATATTACTGCGCTCGTATGTTTTGGCCTGGAGTCTGCTTCCAAAAGATAGAGTTTCCCTGTCATTCTTAAATGGATGGCTAATAGAAAATCATCTAGCTCAATAATGATAAATTTTGCACGTCTGCTGACATTTTTTATTTGATGTTTTCCATTCAGGCTCTTGGCTGAAAAATTATGTAGAACTTTTTTCCATACGGGCTCTATACCTAAAATATTTTTTCCAATAAGGTCTGGCTTAATATGATCTGCGACTGTTTGCACTTCAGGAAGCTCTGGCATTAACTGCTCCTTGTAAATACTTCTGCTTTAAATTTATTCACTCTAACTATTACCAGGATTCCAATTAGTGCTACAACATAGTGTCCACTAGCAAAATTCAT